>VOFG01003386.1_pt1 | contig 43734 bp, 74 predicted proteins | sample 5384171 | NCBI WGS metagenome assembly VOFG01 (sample SAMN12384726, study PRJNA508395) | human gut metagenome | isolation source: healthy gut F | host: Homo sapiens
CTCAAGATACGCTCCTTTGGCAAGCGTTCATGCAAGACCTGATAAAAACGCGTCTACGTCAAAAATACCCTTTGCCGACAAAATAGCCTCGCCGAACAAGTCCTGATACACATCGCTCGACGCGCCGCTGTATGCGTCGAGCCCGCCGTAAGCGGCGTATACCTTTGTATAAAAGCTCTTTCCTGCACTTTCGATATCAATGCCAACCTTTGGCTGCATAATTGCGTAGCCGTTTATCACAATATTTTTTCCGGGTCGATGACCGGACGGTTCTGGATGCGCCATGGCGCCGACCATACAACGCCGCCGTACCGTGCTGAAGTCTTGTGTCGGCGTCGAGCGTGATAACATATTTGATTCCGAGTGCGGGCAGCGCAGCGTCAGGCGACGTAAAGCTTCCTACCGCCCCTGTCTTTAGCAGGCGGACCAGCTCGCACAACGCGCCCTCGCTTGCGCTCTGCGCCCATCCATCGTCCTCGCTTTCGCAGAAAGGTACGGCTGCGTAAAGGAAATAAAACTTTTTATTTTCTTTTGCATGAAAATTGAGCCGCTCTACCGCCTGCGCGCGCGTATGTCTCAAGTTCGCTGTCCACCGTGTTTTCATCGCTGTCCTTATAATCCGCGAGCAAATAGAGATTCTCCTCCGGTTCAGCAGGTAAAAGTCCTCTAAATTTTCTACTAATGTATCAATGCCGGCCTTGTCAAATAAAAGCGTAGTCGTGACGATTAGCGTGCTGTATTGTTTTGGAATCCCTTCACGAAGTACAAGCTTCGGAAGAGGCTTTGGTGCGGCAAGCTTTGCCCGCAATGCTGTTACAAGCTCCGCGGCCGGCTGCGTCGCGAGCAGGAAAAACAAAACGCCGAAAATCGCCGCGCCGACACCTACGGGCGGCAAAAGCAGACCGGCCAATACGCCGGCAAGCAGCGACGGTATCCATATGCTGCAAAAATAAAGCCACTTTCCCCCGCTCCCCGGCCTGTGCAGCCCAGCCGCCTAAGCAGCGCGGCCCGCCCCGCGCCAAGCAGATAATAGCCGATGTGACGCGCCGGTTCTTCGCTGCCGCTTTCTGCTAACTTGACCGCCTCCTCAGCCGCCATATCCTCCGTAACGCCCGCCCGGTCGGCAAGAGAGCGCAGTTCACTCTAAATATAGCTGTTTTGACTCCGTATCCATTTGTTCATAAATTCCGGCAGGGTCAGCCTTCAGCAGGCGCACCGTTCCGCTCACCTCGTCAAACAGTTTTGCAAGGTCCATGCTTTCCATCGCGACGATTGCGCGAATACAGCCCGCCATGCTGGTCTGGTAGCGCGCCTGCATAGCCTGTTCGTCAAGACGACCTGCCGGCTGTCGAGGCCGCGCCGGTGCAGGGCCTCGTCCACGATTGTCGTGATGCGTGCGCCCGCTCGTCCCTCATGCTTTACCTGTCCCAAAAACGCTGAAACAAACGTCTTATCGATACGCCCGCGTGTAAAGTAGCGCAGTACCTTCTGGCGCATCTGCTCGGCGTCCGCCCGCTGACAGGACATAGGCCGCGTATTTGTGCGCGTATTCATACTCTTTGATACAAAACCGGATACGCTTGCAAAGATAGGCGATATTTTCAATCAGCGCAAGCTTTACCATGTCAAAAAGAGAGCCATATTTCGTCGCTGTTTAAGTGGGCATGATGCGTATACTCACCTAAAAAATCCCGAATCGACGCTTCGTCCACCTGCGAGATACGGTGTGCGACGAATTCCTTTGCCAGCGCATACGCGACCGTCTTGCCCTTGTACTCGCCCTCCGTTACGGCGGGTGCCTGCTCAAAGCATCTCCTGCGACAAAGAGTCCTCAATCTTTGCGATTTCTTTTTCTACAATATAATAATTGTCCAAAATCCACTCCGCGGCGGACGGCAGCGCCTCCCCGCCGACATTTTACGTTTAGCTGGCGGTAGACAGAGGTGATATACGCAAAATAAGACGCAAAGCTGCGCCTTTAGGCCGTTGTAGCAATTCAATTTTCCCACCGAAAACGAGCTTGCAAGCTCCTGTGCGTGGGCCAGCTTATCGTCCGGTAAAAAGGGCTTTTCCACCTTCGCAATTTGGACGCGCGCACTGCTCGCCCCACCGCGCCGCGAGCAGCCAAAGCTGTATAAATACAACTACCAACACCGTTAAAAACAATATTTTTGCTATCATGCCATCCATCCTTTGCGCAACATTCTACTGTAACAATTTATTTGTTGACATTCTTGATAGATAGCATTTCCAGTTTGTACTTTTTTCATACAGGCGCAGCGTATGGTTTCTGATTTGACCGGCAAAATAAATATTACAGCAAAAAACCGGAAAGATTATTTTCACCTTTCATTGATTTTTGGAAAAAATTATGCTGACATCAGCAATATAATGTGATATAATATACGCAAGAGCGAGGCTCTTGCGCTTAAAAGCCACTGTCGGGACACCGTCCCTCCTGCGGCAAAGGCCGCACCGTGTCTTTTCGGGTACGTGCTAAATTTATGATATACTATACACAAGCTAAAGGCTTGCACTTGTTTAATACCCGCTTTTGTAAAAATAAAACATTGATATATATTGACTTTCATGGGAGGAAGCCATGCAGGAACAGATTCGTAATTTTTCAATTATTGCACATATTGACCACGGAAAGTCGACGCTTGCCGACCGTCTTTTAGAAAACACGGGCGAGGTCGAGTCGCGCGACATGGAGGAGCAGCTTTTAGACAATATGGACTGGAGCGCGAGCGCGGAATCACAATTAAGGCGCGTGCCGTACGGCTTAAATATAAGGCGAGCGACGGGAAGGAGTATATCCTAAATCTAATCGACACGCCCGGGCACGTAGACTTTAACTATGAGGGTATCGCGCAGCCTTGCGGCGTGTGAAGGCGCGGTTTTGGTTGTTGACGCGTCGCAGGGTATTGAGGCGCGCAGACACTGGCAAACACGTACCTTGCGCTCGAGCATGACCTCGAAATTGTTCCCCGTCATCAACAAAATTGACCTTCCGTCCGCTCGCCCTGACGTTGTAAAGGAAGAAATTGAGGACGTTATCGGAATCGACGCGAGTGAAGGCGCCTCTCGTTTCAGCGAAAAACAACATTAACATCGGCGATGTGCTCGAAGCAATTGTAAAGCTCGTTCCGCCGCCTTCCGGCGATGAAACCGCGCCGCTGCGTGCTTTAATCTTTGACTCTTACTATGACAGTTACCGCGGCGTAATCGTATACGTCCGCATCAAGGAGTGGTACGGTCAAGCCGGGCCAAACGATTCACATGATGATGGCGACAGGGGGCAAAGTACGAGGTTGTGGATGTGGGCTACTTTAAAATCCGTCGGGATGCAGAGTGCGGACAAGCTTTCCGCCGGGGAGGTGGGCTACATTGCCGCCAGCATCAAGTCGATGAAGGATGCACGTGTAGGAGATACGGTCACAACGACGGACAACCCGGCAAAAGAACCGCTCACCGGCTACCGCGAGGTACAGCCGATGGTCTTCTGCGGCATTTACCCCGCCGACGGGGCAAAAAGTACAATGACCTAAACGATGCGCTGTTAAAGCTACAGCTAAACGACGCTTCGCTGATTTTTGAGCCGGAAACGTCGGTCGCGCTCGGTTTTGGTTTCCGGTGCGGCTTTTGGGCCTTTGCACATGGAAATCATTCAGGAACGACTTGAGCGCGAGTACAACTTAGACCTTTGTGACGACTGCGCCGAGTGTTGTGTACAAGGTCATCAAAACAAACGGTGAAACGCTTAATATCGACAACCCGACCAACCTCCCCCTGCGGGCGAGATTGAATACATGGAGGAACCAATCGTAGCAGCCGATATTATGGTGCCAGGAATACGTCGGCAGTATTATGGAGCTGTGTCAAGACCGGCGCGGCACATATAAGGACATGAAAATATCGACGCGGACAGGGTGTCGCTGCACTATACGTTGCCGCTCAACGAAATTATCTATGACTTTTCGACGCGCTTAAGTCGCGTACGCGCTATGCATCGTTCGACTACGAATTAATTGGGTACGAAAAGTCTGACCTTGTAAAAAGCTCGATATGCTGTTAAACGGCGAGGTTGTGGACGCGCTGTCGTTTATCGTACACCGCGAAAAGTCGTACGCACGCGGCCGGCGAATTGCCGAAAAATTAAAGGAAGCGATTCCGCGTCAGCTCTTTGAAGTGCCGATTCAGGCCGCGATCGGCGGCAAGATTGTGCGCGTGAAACGGTCAAGGCAATGCGCAGGATGTATTGGCAAAGTGTTACGGCGGCGACATTACGCGGAAAAAGCTGCTCGAAAAGCAGAAGGAAGGGAAAAAGCGGATGCGTCAGGTCGGCAGCGTCGAGGTGCCGCAGGAGGCGTTTATGTCCGTGCTGGAAGCTCGATGAATAGCTGCTGCGCCGATACGGCGTATGGCTTATATATCCATATCCCCTTTTGTGTGAAAAAGTGCGCCTACTGTGACTTTGCGTCGGCGTGTGCGCCGAAAGAACAGCACGACGCGTATTTTTCGCACTGCAGCAAAATTAGAAGGCCGTAAAGGCAAACAGCTTGACAGTATATTTTTGGGCGGCGGGACGCCGAAGCTGTGTTGACGCGCGCTATATTGCGGCGTTGTTTGACCGCATCTATCAAACCATGACCGTCCTACCCGGCGCGGAAATCACGCTCGAGGCGAATCCGGTACGCTGACGCCGGAAAAGCTGCGCATTTACAAAGGAATGCGGCGTCAACCGCATCAGCCTCGGCGTACAATCGATGCAGGAGCGCGAGCTGCGTACGCTCGGGCGGATACACAGCGCGCGGGAGGCTATGCAGGCCGTAGAGTTAATCACGCTGCGGGATTTGAAAACGTAAACCTCGACCTCATGCTCGCGACGCCGTACCAAACGCGTGAAACGCTGCGCGATAACTTGAAAAGGCGATTACGCTCGCTCCGACGCATATCAGCGCGTACAGCCTGATTGTGGAGCCGGGCACGCCGTTTTATACGCTGCAACAGGAAGGGCGCTTGCCTCTGCCGGACGAGGATTTGGAGCGTGCGCTCTGTGACGACGCGGCGGCGTTTTTGGACGCTCACAGCTTTATACAGTACGAGATTTCAAATTATGCAAAGCCGGGCTTTCAGTGCCGGCACAATTTAAAGTATTGGCAATGTCTGCCCTATCTCGGGCTTGGCGTGGCGGCGCACGGCTATATGACGGCGAAATGCGCTGTGAAAATACGGCGGACACAGAGCAGTATATCCGGCTGATTCAAACGGGGAAAACACCCTGTATCAATAAAATCAAATTGACAGAGGCGGATAAGGTCAGCGAATACATCATTATGGCGCTGCGTCTGACACGCGGGATTGTCTTTGACGAATTTGCGCGCCGGTTCGGTTTCGCTTTGAAGAAACGTATGCAGATACAATCCGCAAGTATCAAAACGGCGGATTTTTTTCAAATAGAGCAAGGCGGGATTTGCTTTACAACAAAAGGGCTTTGCGGTCAGCAACGCCATTTTGTCGGAATTTGTTTAAGTTGATGTAAAGGAGCAATCAAACGTGACACAGGACAAAAATCAATCTTCGGATACAAAACAGTCGACTTTCATGCACGCTTTTTCCCGATAAAATCGCGGGAAAAGGCGGCGCAGAACCTGAAACCTATTACGATATGCCGCTCGTTTCCAAAGGGCATTTTGACACGCTGCTGCAAAAAGCGAACGCGGCAAATATTGATAAGTTAGTAATCTTATCGACCGCGACCAAGCCGGCACAGGTCGAAAATGTCAACAGCTACCTTGCTTCGCTTGTAGAAGAAACCCGGATCAGCTTGTGGGCTTTGGCACAATTCATCGGGCTATGCTGACTACAAAAATGAGCTGCGACGCGTAAAAAGCTCGGTCTTCGCGGAATTAAGCTTCACGCCGACTTTCAGGGCTTTGACCTCGACACGAAGGAGATGATCCCCGTCTACGAAGAAATCGTCAAACTCGGACTGCCGATTTTGTTTTCACGGGCGACAAAACCTATGACAAAACAAGCCCGAAACGGCTGGCGCGTCTGCTGGACCTGTTTCCGGAAATGACAGCAATCGGCGCGCATCTGGGCGGCGTATTCATGTGGGACGAGTCGATTGAGTATCTTGTGGGGAAGGAACCTGTATTTTGACACGTCGAGCACGCTTCATGAACTTTCTCCGGAGAAATTTACATACATTGTGCGCAAACACGGCGTGGACAAAATTCTTTGGAACGGATTACCCGCTCTCGGACTACGAGCTGGAGCACAAACGGTTTGGGCAATTAGATTTAACGGACGAGGAAAAAGAAAAGATTTTTATAAAAACGCCTACAAGCTATTAGGTTTATAAAAAGATGAAAATATTTGGAGGATACTACATGCCGCGGCTTCGCTTATCACTTTGAACCAAAACAGGGCTGGAGCAACGACCCAAATGGGTTAGTATATTTCCGAGGAAAGTACCACGCGTTTTTCCAGCACAACCCATACGACACGAGCTGGGGAAAATGCACTGGGGCATGCGGTCAGCGACGACCTAATCCTGGGAGGAGCTTCCGGTGCGCTTACGCCCGACATGCCCTATGAAGACAAAAAGGACGGCTGCTTTTCCGGCAGCGCGGTTGTAAGGACGGCAGGCTCTATCTGTTCTACTGCCGTATCGCACGCGATGGAGCAGACGCAGTGTCTCGCCTACAAGCGACGACGGTGTGACATTTACAAAACATGAGGGTAACCCCATTATCGGCCATTTTTCCGCCGGAGGCAGCCTTGATTTCCGCGACCCTAAAGGTGACGCAAATCGGCGACACATACTATATGGTCGTCGGCACGGGCAAAGACAACGCGTCGGGTGCGGTCTATTATACCTCAAAGACCTGTTTCATTGGGACTATCAAGGCGTACTATTTGAGGACAGCGACAATTGCAGGGTGATTGAGTGCCCCGACTTTTTTGAGCTGGACGGTAAGTTCGTGTTGATTTACTCCATTCGTTTAAACCCTGCACCATGCGTCGGCGCGGCGGTCGGCGTTCGACGGAAAAAGCTCAGCCGGAGCGCGTATACCGCCCCAGGCACGGGCCGCACTTTATGCGCCGCAAAGCTTTACCGGCCCGGACGGCAAGCGAATTCAGCTTGGATGGATGCACTATTTTGGCGAGCGTCCCCGCCGCAGGGCTATGTTCGCGCGTTCTCGGTTCCGCGCGGCTGTATGTCCAAGGGGTGACAGGCTCTATAGCTATCCCATTGCGGCGGTGCAGCCGTATCTGACCGACAGCGACCCGCTTGTGGTGTGACGGAAGATGGTGTTACGATTGATAAAATTTTAAAGCGACACAAAACCGTCAACGACGTCAGGTACTGCGAGACACAAAGACAATCGAGGTGTTCATAAACGGTGGCGAAAGCTTTACCTATTGGTTCGATAATAATTAAAAAAAATCCCGCTTATGCGGATTTTTTCATGCTTATAAATTCAGTCATATTTTCCAGTATTTTTTCGGCATATTATGCATCCGCAGGCGGTCGTTTTTGCGGCTTTCGATTCCGATAATATTATAAAACCGTTTCCACAGCCTTTGATATTCCTCCTCGTCGGTCGAATACGCAACCTGCTTTGCGGTATCATACTCCATAATCTGCCACTTTTTTGTGTCGTAAATTGCCGCGAGGCCGCGCCGCGCGTCACAGATAACCCACGGAATCGACGACAGCCGGTCGGCAAAGTGCGGGCACACCAGCGCCAGCACATTGTTGTCCGGCTCGATTTTAGAAAACAGTATGCCGTTTTCCATCTCAGAAAACCGAATAAACTCCGCATCAGCCCGCCTCGTTCGATACGCGCCGCGCAGTACGCTGGACGCGCGCGACCCACTCGTTTTGCAATAAACATATCGACGCGCGCGCCCATGTGGAAGCCGAGCTTTAAATAGTTGAAAATCATCGTTCCGCGCGCTGCGTCGTCGGAGAGATAGACGCGCTGTACATTGAACAGCGCATTCGGCGATATTTTCTTTGAAATTGCGCTGTATACGGCCTTATATTTTTTTCGGTCGGTTTCAATTTGCTTCACTTCACAAAACAGCGTCTGCTGGCAGTCTCCACTCCCATCATCTGCACCGGGTCTTCACGGCTGTAATACGCTGTATGCACTGCACTAAGCAGTCCTTCAAAGCTGCCGTCATAAACATAAATCAAATCATCACGCATGTAAGAGCCTCCTCTCCGGCTTTTTTTGCGCTCCCTTCAGTTAAAAAAACGGCGCTTCGTTTTTACGCCTTGCGTTGTCGTGCCAAGGTTCAAAACCGGCGGCTTTTCATCAAAGAGAAAGCTGATAACCGTTTTGTGCCGCAATATAATTGTCCTTCGTGTCGCCGAGCAGATTTTGCATGATAAAGTTTTTCGCTAATTTTTAAATCGTCCATATACCGCCCGTTGACCGTAATAAAAACCGTGCCCGCTTGAGTACCACGCCAATCCGTTTTAAACCGGTGTAGTCGAGGCTGCGCACGGCGGGCCGTTCCGGATACGCGCGCACTTTTCACACCGATACCCGGCACGCGCAGAAGCATTTCATACGGTGCTTTGTTGACATCGACCGGAAATAGATGCAGATTTTTCATCGCCCAGTTACATTTTGGGTCTAACAGCGGGTCAAAATTCGGACTTTTTTTCGTTAAGAATTTCATCTGCCTCAAAGCCATAAAACCGCAAGAGCCAATCGGCCTGATAGAGCCTATGTTCACGCAGCAGCGGCGGTTTGTCCACAACGGGCAGGTTCGGGTCCGTTCCGACCGGCACATACGCCGAGAAAAAAAAACGCGCTTTGAGCGAATATTTTTGTAGCCGCAAAAGCCCCGCCGTCAGGGACAAAATCTGATAGTCCGACTCCTTTGACGCGCCAATAATCATCTGCGTGCTCTGCCCCCGCCGGTGCGAAGCGCGTCGCGTGGCGGTAGACCGTAAGCTCCTGCTTGTTTTGCATGATAGAGGAGCTAATTTGCCCCATAGGGCGCAGGATTGCATCCTTGCTCTTTTTGCGGCGCGAGCAGATTTAAAGACTTTTGCGACGGCAGCTCAATGTTAACGCTGAGACGGTCCGCCAAATGGCCCAGCTTTTCAACCAGCAGAGGCGACGCACCCGGAATCGTCTTTGCGTGAATGTAGCCGTTGAATTTATACTCATAGCGAAGAATTTCCAGTGCGCGGCACAAAGCTCCATCGTATAATCCGGATTCTTTACCACGGCGGAGCTTAGAAACAGCCCCTCAATATAATTGCGCTTATAAAAATTAATCGTCAGGTCGGCGATTTCCTGCGGCGTAAAGGCCGCGCGCGGCACATCGTTTTAGCAGCGGTTTAGACAGTATTTACAGTCATAAATACAGTAGTTCGTCAAAAGGATTTTTAACAGCGAAATACACCGCCCGTCGAGGCAAAGCTGTGACACAGGCCGCACGAAACCGCATTGCCGATTCCGCCTACCTCGCGCTTGCCGCCGCGGTCTACGCCGGACGACGTACACGCAACGTCGTATTTTGCAGCATCGCCGAGAATTTCCAGTTTTTGAATCAGTTCCATATTGAACACATACCTTTCCCATAATCGTATCTATGTTCGTTTATTAGTATACCACCATTTCATATAAAATGCAAACATTTGTTTGTGTTTTGTGAAAATTTTCTGCCAAAATTATTTCGCAATGTATAGAGCGGCATTTTTGGTAAAAATACGTGGTAGATGGACAGACAAACACAAAACGCGTCAATGTAGAAGGATGAACCATAATGAAAAAGAAAACAACAGCGCCGCTTTGAGGAAACGAAAGGCGAAAAGTTCAAAACTGGATGAAGGAAAAACGGTTCTACATAGTGCTGCTCTGCTGCATTATGGCCGTAAGCGCAACGTATTTCGTGCCGATTCACTCCAGCGCTCGCAGGCGCCCTACCAAGCCAAAACAGGAAAGCGCAGTAACGCCCAAGCCGACCGCTACTCCCCCTGCCGGACCTTACACAAGGAATGCCGCCGGAGGACAAGACCTCCTCAGCAACCACGACGCTACAAAGCCGACAATCACGCCAACTCTCTCAAAGCGCTCCAAAAAGCACGGCTAACGTAACGAAGAAGCCTTCAAAATCGCCCGATACCAGTACAGCGAACGCCGGCGCATCCGTTGACTATCAGCCGAAGGAAAAAGCAAAGTTAGCATACCCCGTAAACGGCGAAATCATTACGCCGCATACGACCGATACGCTCGTCTATTCCAAAACGCTCGGCGACTGGCGTTCACATGAAGGTGTAGACATCAAGTCACAGCTCGGTACAGATGTGCTCGCCGCCGAAGCAGGTATCATTGAGGATGTTTATACGGACGATTTTATGGGCATCACAATCGTGATTGACCATCAAAACGGTATAAAACCATATACGCCAACCTGTCGAACTCGAGCCTTGTACAAAGGGCCAAAGCGTGGCGCGCGGCGGCGTTATCAGCGCAGTCGGCGACACGGCTATTTACGAAACCGGCGAGGTCGGACACCTGCACTTTGAAGTCCTCGGAGGACGGCAAGCAGGTAGACCCGCTCGTATGGCTGCAAAAATAAATTTTTGATTTTTGACAGAAATATAGTATTATATCGCCACGCGATCTGCACATACTATCTTTGCACAAACAAATCAATTATTTGTGCATACGCTTCAAATCGGAGGTTAAAGAAAGAAAATGAGCAGATCAAGATCAAAAATGTCTGAAAACCTGAAAGCAGAAATCGCAAAGGAACTTGGCGTATACGATACCGTTTCAAAAAACGGATGGGGTGACGTCAGCTCGCGTGACTGCGGCAATATGGTAACAAAGGCAATCGAAATCGCCGAAAAAAGCGTGAATTCACAGCAGCGCTAAAGCGTATTACCTTTCAAACGGGTTTTGAAAGCATTCGCATAAAGCGCAAAAAAGCACAAAACCAATGCTGGTTTTGTGCTTTTTCTTGCTGTTTACAGTACAGGGAAGCCTGCCGCCGCATGTGCTTCAATCAGCTCATCGCACATCTTAACAATATCGTCGATTGAAAGCTGCGCGCCGGTGCGCGGGTCGAGCATCGCCGCCTGATGGATTGCTTCGCGCTTTTTCGTGACCGCCGCCTCAATCGTCAGAAGCTGCGGATTAATGTTGGTCCGGTTCATCGCCGCCAGTTGCAGCGGCAAATCGCCCACAAACGTCGGCGTAACGCCGCTACCGTCAACCATACACGGCACTTCTACACACGCTTCCTTCGGAAGGTTCGTAATTAGGCCGGTATTCAGTACATTGCCGCCGATTTTATACGGCTTATTCGTCACCATCGCCTCCATAATGTAGGGAAGCATACTCGCGGCTTCTTGTATGCTCAATATTGCCGCCGTTAAAGAGCTCCTCCTTCTGCTTTTTCCAGTCTGCAATCTGGTTTCACAGCGGCGCGGATACTCGTCGAGCGGGATATTGAATTTGTCGACCAGTTCCGGATAGCCCGGCTTAATATAAAACGGATTATACTCCGCGTTGTGCTCGCTCGATTCGGTGCAATAGTAGCCCAAATGCTTAATATAATCAAAGCGCACCATATCGTCATGCTGCTGTGTTTTCGTTCATTTTGCCGCGCGGGCGCGAATCTCGGATACAGGTCGTTACCCTGCATATCCGTAATTTCTAACAACCAGCCCATGTGATTGATGCCCGCAATTTTGTCGATAAAGCCATCTTCCGGCAGCATATCGAGCTTTTGAGCAGTCCCTCGGAGCACACCTGGTACACTGTGGCACAGGCCGACTGTCTTTATGTTTGTATACCGCTGCATATAGCCGGACAGCATCGCCATTGGATTTGTATAGTTTAAAAACCACGCGTCGGGGCACACTGCCTCCATATCCTCCGCAAAGCCCTGCAGCACAGGAATCGTCCGAAGTGCGCGCATAATTCCGCCAATGCCGAGTGTGTCGGCAATCGTCTGGCGCAGGCCGTACTTTTTCGGTATTTCAAAGTCAATCACCGTACACGGCTCATAGCCCCCGACCTGAATTGCATCGACTACAAACTTTGCTCCGCGCAGCGCGTCGCGCCGGTTTTCAACGCCGAGATATTTTGAATTGTCGCACGGCCCTCGTTTAAATTCTTGTTAATTGCCGTCAGCATCATATACGACTCCTCGAGCCGGTCCGCGTCAATGTCGTAGAGCGCAATTTCGCTGTCGCAAAGCGCAGGCGTGAGCATCGTGTCGCCCAAAACATTTTTCGCAAAAATCGTGCTGCCAGCGCCCATAAATGTAATTTTACCATCTTTTTAACCTCCATCTTTTATTTGTTATCATAAAATACCATACGGCCGCAAAAAAAAAGAATTGCATAAAGTGTGATAAATATGGTATGATGTTGTTTATCAAGGAGGCGATCCATGTGAACGAAGTATATGATATCGCGGTTGCAAACAGAAACTTTACCGACCTAAACCCCGTTTCATGCGGGCATCAGAACTGCGAGCCCGCTCACAGCTTCGGCCCGCATATCCGCGAATACTATCTTTTGCACTATGTGACCAGCGGATACGGCACTTTTTTTCCGGGACGGCGTCAACCACCGCGTCGGGCCAAACCAAATTTTCCTCATCCGTCCGCACGAGCTGACCACCTACACCGCCGATAAGCAGCATCCGTGGTCCTATATTTGGGCAGGATTTACGGGCGCACTTGCCGTGCGGCTTGACACGCTCCCACCGTAATCGACTGCAAAACGAACCTTTTTCATGAAATGCTCGATTGTGAGGACTTAAAAAGCTGCCGTGAGGAATTCTTAGCGTCAAAGCTGTTTGCCCTGTTCACCCAACTGTTTGAGGCGGGCGGCGCGCCGAACGACTACGCCCAGCAGGTCTGCGACTACATAGACGCGAACTACATGAACGAACTGTCGATTTGCGACATTGCGCGGCTTGTCGGCGTTGAGCGAACATATCTTGCAAAGCTTTTTAAAGAAAAAACGCAGATGGTATGCAAAATTATCTAATCCATACGCGACTGTCGCGTGCGGCACAGCTTCTTGCGCGCGGCTACACAGTCGCTGAATCCGCCGCCATCTGCGGCTATAGCGACAGCTTCAACTTTTCCAAAATGTTCAAAACGGCGCTATGGCGTAAGCCCCGCGGCATATAAAAAAGCCATAAAAAATAACCCCCTGATAACAGGGGGTGTATTTTAATACTCTAACATCCACTTTGTACAGTGGTCAATCCAATTAGTGATATACGGGATATGATACTGGGTTGCCGACGGAGATGCCGTGCGCCAATCCGCAAGAGACGAACCGTGCGCTCCCGACGGATAGATATGCATCTCAAACGGCACCGCATTTTTGCGCAGCGCGCGTGCAAACTCGAGCGAGCTATCCACCGGCACAGCCGAATCATCGTACGTGTGCCACAAAAACGTCGGCGTGTGTGCGGCCCAACGCGGCGGTCGAGCGAAAACTTTGCGTACTCCTCCTCCGGCAGGCCGTGCCCTAACAGATTGTAAAAGCTGTCACGGTGCGCGCGGCCCTCCTGCGACAAAATCACAGGATAGCACAAAATCAGCTTATTCGGCTTGTTCATGCCTTCCGGCATTCCGAGCTCTTTTGCGATAAATTCCTCGTTCCACAGCGTTCCCAAGCTTGCGGCCAAATGGCCGCCCGCCGAAAAAACCGCAGATTGCAATATTGTCCGCGTCAATATTCCACTCTGCCGCATTTTCACGAATCAGCCACATCGCGCGCGACGCCTCTAATAACGCGGTCGGATACTTCGCCGGCGCAACGGAGTAACGCAGCACAAACGCCGCAATCCCCTTTGCAACAAACTCAAACGCAACAGGCTCCGCCTCCCGGTCGGATACGCCCTGATATCCACCGCCGGGACAGATTACTACCGCCTTAAATTTACGCTCCATATCAATCTCCGGCGAATTGTCCGGTATGTAAATACTCAGGTTTGCGTCCGTATGGAGGCTGCACCCGCTTTCTTCCCAAATATTTATTTTTTTATAAATCATTTTTCCCATCCCTTTCTTTTTGTTTCATCGCCTCAAAACAGTATTTATTATAAGCTTAACCTTTAGAAAATTCAATAGAAAATTCCAAAAAAATGTTTTGATTTTGTCGAAAAATCATGATATAATACACAAAAGCGAAGCTTTTTGTGCAACGTCACTCATGTGTGACGTTAGAAAAAGCTGCTGTCGGCGCACTGCGCCTCTCCCGTGAAACAGGGCGCACCTTTTTCGAGTCTGTATGTTAATTTATGATATAATACACAAAAGTGGAACTTTTTTGTACTTAGAGAATTGTTGTCGGGTCTCTGCCCTCCTGCTGCGCAGGAACACAATTCTTCGGGTTTGTTCGCTGAACTATGACATAATAATACACAAGTTTGTCTATAAAATAACAAAGGAGATGCTATCATGAAAAAGTTTTGGCAGGAATTTAAAGCGTTTGCCCTAAAAGGCAATGTGGTCGATATGGCTGTCGGCGTAATCATCGGTACCGCATTTTCCGCAATCGTCAACTCTATTGTAAAAGATTTAATTACACCTATATTCGGGATTATTTTGGGCGGTGTTGAATTTACGTCGCTGTCTATCACATTTGGTGATGCTACCATTGCTTACGGCAACTTTATTCAAAGTGTCGTCAACTTTTTGGTGATATCGTTGACCATATTTATTTTATTAAAATCAGCAGTAAGCTATTCCATAAAAAAAGAGGAAGAAAAGAAGGAAGAACCGCCCAAAAAAGAGCGATGAGGTCTTGCTTTTGGAGGAAATCCGCGACAGCTTGTGTGCAATTCAAAACGGCGGCGGCATGATTACAGAAGACGAGGAATAAAATGATTGATACATAATGATAAAATTAACGCGCCTTTTGCGCAATTACTTAGGAGGTCGAATCAATTATGAAGGTTTCAATTTGTGTGGGCAGTTCCTGTCACTTAAAAGGGCTCTGAGGGATATTATCGCCTGTTTTAAAGAGCTTGTAGCGAAAAACAAGCTCGAAAACGAGGTAGAGTTAAACGCGGCGTTCTGTCTGGGACATTGTATGGACGGCGTCACCATCAAGGTCGACAACGAACTCGTTACAGGTGTTAACCCGCAAAACGCCGAGCAGGTATTTGAAGCGCAAATTCTTGGGAGGCTGAAGGCATGAGCATCTTACGGTTTAAAAAGCGAACTGCAAAACTGCTATAAATGTATCCGCAACTGTCCTATCAAAGCAATCGAGCTAAAGGACGGGCAGGCGCAGGTAATTGAAAACGATTGTGTTTTTGTGCGGCAAGTGCGTACTCGTCTGCCCACAAAACGCGAAGGAAGTCAGAAATGATGTTAGTGCAGCAAAGGCGCTGATTGCGAGCGGGAAAAAGGTGTTTGCCAGCGTCGCGCCCGCTTTTATCGCAAGCTATGGCTTTTTCCGGCATCGACGAATTTTCGGCCTATCTGAAAAAGCTGGGCTTTTGACGTGTCTGAAACCGCGCAGGGCGCATATGTCGTAAAAAGCGAATATGAAAAAATGGTTGAAAAACCGCGCGCAGGATGTGATTATCTCCTCCTGCTGCTCGACAGTTGTGACGATGATACAAAAGTACCACCCCAGTATACTAAAATATGTTGCACCGATTCTTTCGCCTATGCAAACGCACGCAAAGCTAATCAAAGAGGCGAATCCGGACGCGTATGTTGTGTTTATCGGACCGTGTATCTCTAAAAAACATGAAGCGGAGTCATATAGCGGCTATGTGGACTGTGTTTTGACGTTTGACGAGCTAAACGATTGGTTTTCCGACGAAGAGGTAGATCTGCCGGCCGCGCCGGAGGCGCTGACTCGACAAAATATCTCACGGTTCTTCCCCGTGTCCGGCGGTATTCTCAAAACTATGAAAAAGACCCCGAATTTGCATACATTACAGTCGACGGGATGGAAAATTGCTTGAGGCAATCGGCGAAATTGAAAAGGGCAGCCTCAAAACTGCTTCATTGAAATGAGCGCATGTCCGGGCAGCTGCATCAACGGTCCGTCTATTCGCCGGCATAAGCACAGCGTCCTGTCCTCAAAAATGCGGACGGAAAACTACGCAAGCGGGCACGCGGAGCATATCTGCTACGAAAATGACTATAACATTACATCAAATATCGACCTAAGTAAAAAAATATAAGCGACGAGCGGATTCATGTCGTAATGCCGGAGAGGCGCAGATTGATGAAATTTTGCGCAAAATGGGCAAAACGAAAAAAGAGGACGAATTAAACTGCGGCACATGCGGCTACGCGACCTGCCGCGACAAGGCGGTTGCCGTCTATTTTGGCAAGGCGGAAATCAGCATGTGTCTGCCCTACATGATGGAAAAGGCGGCGTCTTTGTCCGATAAAATTATCGAGGCGACCCCGAACGCGATTATAACGGTTGACAAGGAGCTGAACATACGGCAGATTAATGACGCATGCCTTGAACTGTTTGGCATCGCCGACGCAAAGGACGTCATTGGTAAAAACGTATCTATGATTATGAGTGCGGACAACTTCTTGTCCGTATTAGACGGCGACGAGCGGCTGATTACAACAAAGGAATTTTTAGCGGAATATAACCTTGTCGCGGAACAGACGTTTATCTATGACAGCCCGAACGGGATTGCAATTTGCGTCATGCGCGATGTGACCGAGCGCGAGCATATCATGGACAAAAACCGGCAGATGAAAAACGAAGCGGCGGGCATTGCCGACAAAGTGATTGAAAAACAAATGCGTATCATTCAGGAAATCGCCTCCTTTTGGGCGAAACGACGGCAGAAACGAAAATTGCGCTCACAGAGCTGAAAAATTCGATTTTGGCGGAGGAGAACGAATGAAGGACATATTTTTAGAAAGCGGCTTTATGAGCCTGAACAAGCAGGGCGAGGAGCTCTGCGGCGACCGCGTAATGACAATTAATGATGAGGACTATGTCACAATTGTTCTTTCCGACGGGCTCGGCAGCGGTGTAAAGGCGAACATTCTCTCGACGCTCACGGCGAAAATTCTCGTTACAATGATGTCGGCGGGAATGCCGATTGAAGACTGTGTATATACGATTGCACACACGCTTCCGGTCTGTAAGGTGCGCGGTGTGGCATATTCCACGTTTACGATTTTACAGGTGAACAAAAGCGGTGAGGCCTATCTGGTACAGTTTGACAACCCACAATGTATCCTGCTGCGGAACGGGAAAAATTTCGACTATGCCGTGACGGAAAAAACAATCTGTGAAAAAAAGATTTTCGAGAGCAAATTCCCTGTGCAGACGGGCGACATTTTTCTTTTGATGAGCGACGGCGCGATTCACGCCGGCGTGGGAATGCTGTTAAATTTCGGCTGGGAAAGGGAAAATATCATTGAATTTGCAGAAGGCGTATATACGCCGGACATCGGTGCGAAAACGATTGCGGCGCGCGTCGCAGAGGCGTGCAATGACTTATACGCGGGCTGTCCGGGCGACGATACGACGATTGCGGCGATGAAGGTGCGCCGGCATGAGGTAGTCAATCTTATGATTGGGCCGCCGTCGCATAAAGAAGACGACGAGAACATCCTGCGGCTCTTTTTCGGAAAAGAAGGCAAAAGGATTGTCTGCGGCGGCACAACGTCGCAGCTTGTGGCAAGATATTTAGGAAAGGACGTAATTCCCGACCTCGACTATATCGACGAGGACGTCCCTCCTATCGCCCACATTGCGGGCGTTGACCTCGTAACCGAGGGGTGCTCACAATCGGCAAGGCGGTTGATTATGCGCAGAGCTATTGTTCGGTGAGCGACACGGACGTACAGTGGAAGGATAAAAAGGACGGCGCATCGCTGATTTGCAAGTTATTGTTAGAGGATGCAACGGACGTGAATTTTTTGTCGGGCGCGCGGTTAACCCGTCGCACCAGAACCCCGACCTGCCGATTAATATTAATATTAAAATGCGGTTAATTGAGGATTTGGCTGCGTGTTTAAAGCAGCTCGGTAAAAATGTAACTGTTAATTTTTATTAATCATAATTACTTTACAAAATTAGGCATGTACGCGGTCTGTGTACATGCCTTTTGTAACGCCCCCGCCCAAAAACATATACTGTAGCATAATCTAATTATGGGAGGGATTACTATGGGAACTTCTGTACGCGAATACTTCCCCGGCTCAAACACGCCGCAGGGGTTTTATTCGTACTATGACTACATACTAAGGAGCCGCGAAGCAAGCCGTATCATCGTCTAAAGGGCGGGCCGGGAACGGGTAAATCCTCGTTTATGCGGCGCATTGCGGGGCATCTTACCGGCCTCGGCTACGACACGGAGCTTCTGCACTGTTCCTCCGACCCCAATTCGCTCGACGGTGTTTGCTCCCGCGCGTTAGGGTTTTTAATCCTTGACGGCACATCGCCGCACGTTGTAGACCCTAAAGCGCCGGGCGCGGTCGACGAAATTATCAATCTCGGCGATTGCTGGTACCAAAGCCGCATCGCAAAGAAAAAAGAGGCAATCATCAGTACGAATGAAAAAATTTCAGGCTGCTTTGCGCGCGCGTACAACTACCTCGCAGCAGCGAAAAGCCTGCAAAAACAAATCGAGGCCGACTACCTTTCTCTGACGCATACGGAGGGCGTCAAAGCGGAATTAGAGTCGCTGAAAAAGACGCTCGGCCTATGCGCCTTTTCCGCCAAAGAAGGAACGGAGCGGAAAGCCTTTTTGAGCGCGGTCACGCCGCTCGGCAGAATCAACTATGCTGATACGTTTGCCGCAAACGCAAAATACGTCTACAGCATTAAGGCTGACTTTGCGCCGAATTCCGGCGTATTCATGGCAGCGCTGGCAAAGCTTATGATAAACGCGGGCATAGATATCCGTACATTCTACTGCCCCATGTCGCCCGATACGAAAATCGACCATATCTATGTGCCGGATATCGACACCTTCTTTACAACCACAAATATACATCACATGCTAAAGGATGTCGACAGCACAGATGTTATTGACTTAAACCAATATGTAGACGCGAAAAACATCCGCGCCGGCACCGCAGTCGACCATGAGTATTACAACATTTTATTATCACGCGCGGTCGAATCCATCGCCGAAGCAAAAAGCTGCATGACGAGCTGGAACAAAACTATATTCCCTATATGGATTTTGGAAAGGTGGAAGCGATTAGCGACATGGTAATCGCCTCTATCAATAAAGCATACATATTAATAGCTGCCGCAATTGCGGCAGCTATTTTTCCTCTGTATTCATAATTTCATCAATTTTAATTTCATAGTACTCCGCCTCCGGCATCTGAATACATTTTCCACAACTGTCACAGATCTTGTTTTTGTCCAAATCGCAGAGGTTACATTCCCCACAATTCGTACAGACACGCTCCTCCAGCACACACATTTTCGCCATATAAATTCACATACCTTTGCGCAGCAAAGGGCTCCCTTTCTTTGAAATTTGAGACTTCAGCAAAAGCTAAAAGCTCAAATTAAGACGTGAAAGTTTTCACGTTTCCGCCTCAAACCATGTGATAGGCTTAGTATAGCAAAAAATTCATAAAAATCAAGAAAATAAGTAAACATTTGTTTGATTTTGTGTTTTAATATGGTAAAATAGTCTCAAAAGGCAAAGCCTTTGAGACATTTCAACAAGGAGGCTGGTCCCATTGCCAAGAACATCGAACAAAGGCGAGGAAATTTTACGTTTTATACAGGAACAAACCGAAAAAAAGGGATATCCGCCGTCTGTGCGTGAGATTTGCAGGCGGTGGATCTGCGCTCGACCTCTACTGTCCATGCGCAGCTCAAAAAGTTTGAGCAACGGGGCTTTTTGGCAAAGGACGATTTAAAGACGCGTGCGCTGGAAGCTGACGGATTTGTACTATGAAACCTACGGCGCAAGCCGCGGCGGCGACGTGCTGAGCGAAAAGGAATTTGACGCATTTTATGAAAAACAGGCGGATACAGAATATTTACAAGTTCCTGTACTGGGCCGGGTCGCGGCCGGAGAGCCGCTGTTGGCGGTTGAAGAGGCGAGCGACGTGTTCCCATTGCCGATGGATTTTGCGTCGAACAAGGATTTGTTTATGCTGACCGTGCGGGGCGAGTCTATGATTGAGGCGGCACTCTTGGACGGCGACTATATCATTGTTGCGCGCCAGCAGACGGCGAACAACGGCGATATTGTGGTTGCACTCGTCGACGATTCCGCGACTGTGAAAACCTTTTATAAAGAAAACGGGCATTTTCGCCTACAGCCGGAAAATTCTACGATGGAGCCAATCATTGTAAGCGAAGTGATGATTCTCGGAAAGGTTGTCGGCGTGTTCGGAAAATGTAAAGATAAAAAGAGCCTCTCTGCCAAGCTTTTGCAAAGAGGCTCTTTTTATTGTCCGCTCCCCTGCCCGCTTCCTTTTATGAATCCCTCAAGAGACATATAAAATTGGGAACGTCCCCGACAATAATCGTCTGCGCAACAGGGATGCTCGTTTTACTTCTATATTATTGTTGCCTGTCGCCAAAATCATCCCAAAGCTTGCATTGACCACAATATCGATTTGGTGCTTCGTTTGATTAATCCCCGCGTCAAAAAAGCTGCTCTCAAAGTCGACCAGTGCGTAGCCCATTGGCACGAGCTGGACGCGAATCATCGGCCCCATACCCGAGAATAACTGGCTGCCCAGCAACGCGCCAAACGGAATCGTAACCTCGGCCTTGTCGAGGCGCATAATTTCCTCCTGTACCTTGACGGCAATGGTGGACTTGAGCTTGTTCATTTCTTTCGTATTCGCATACAGCGCTTGAATCCGCCCGTCATCACCTGTTTGTATCTGCATCAGCTCGTCATAGCCGACCGGATTGGCCTCCATTTCCTCATTGATTACTTTGTTAATCGCCACAGTAATCATCTGCGCGCTGCGCTGCCGCGCAAGGTCGGCCACCATCGGCCGGATACGCGCGTAATAGTATGTAAACCCCATCGAAAAGGTCACTAAAACAAGGCACGCCACAAAGCGCCTTGTTGAGCCGGTTCCACAACGGCGCGGTATGTGCCGGAAAAATCCGTATTCTGGCCCTTCTGTTTAATCCAAGGCGCAAAAAATCCCTCCCTTGCTACTATTAGTATATATGCAGCACAGAGGGGATGTTTCACAAATTCATTTTCTTCGTTTCGCGTGGACATCTCGGCAAAGTCCTTATACAAATACAGCGACCCGCAAACCACAATAAGCCGTCCGCCCGCCTGCGCAGAGGCGTACGCCTCCTGAATGGACGGATATGCCGCCGCCTCCAAGCCCTCCGCTTTCGCAATTTGGGCAAGCTCCTGTGCGGACATACTCCGTTCATTATCGGCTACGGCAATCATCTTAAAGTCCGATTTCCGTCATGCAGCAGCCGCAGGGCGCCCGCGCACATCCTTATCGCACATTGTCGCCATGATAAACGTCTTTTCTCTTCCCGGAAAATAACGGTTTAAATTTTCCACAAGTGCGCTGACGCCGTCGGGGTTATGCGCCCCGTCAAAATATGCATTTTCTCCTACCTGCTCAAAGCGGCCCCTATTGACCGCGTGCGTAAGGCCGTACCGAATCGCACCATCGTGAAGCCCAAGCGCACGCGCCGCCGCAATTGCACACGCCGCGTTATCAATCTGGTTCACGCCGCCGAGCAGCTTCACACCGGCGAAATCGCCGCTGCTTAAAATCTCATAGATACCGTCAAAGCTGCCGGGCAGGATTTTTTCTCCGCAAAAGGTGAGCGGGTTCTCTTTTTCGATGCATACACGGCGTAAAACCTCCGCCGCGCCCGCCTCTTGCCGCGCGCTAACCGTTTTCGCGCCGCGCTTGATAATCCCGGCCTTTTCCGCCGCAATCTGCGCGATTGTATCGCCTAAGTACTGCATATGGTCGAGTGCAATATGCGTAATCACAGACAGCACCGTCGTCGTCACAATATTTGTTGCGTCCCGCCGGCCACCGAGCCCAGTCTCGAGCACAACATAGTCACAGTCCTGCTGCGCAAAATAGCAAAACGCCATAGCGGTCCAAATTTCAAACTGCGTCGGGTATACGCCCGTGTCGGCTTCTGCCGCTTTGCACGCCGCCTCCACAACCGTAAACAGCCGTTTCATCGCCTCATCCGTCACTTCTGTACCATCAATGCTGATTCGCTCATTGACCCGCAGCATATTCGGGGAGATATAGCTGCCGATCCGGTATCCCGCATGTGTCAGCATCGCCGAAAGAAACGCCGCGACAGAGCCCTTCCCGTTCGTCCCGGCGATATGGACGAAGCGGACTTATCCTGCGGGTTTCCCAAATGGGCAAGCAAACATCCGATATTTTTCAAGCCCAAGCCGCGCAATCGCCGGAAGCTGTTCGCGTAGCCTTTAAACTTTGACTGTTCCATGTATTTTCATACCCTTTCCGTTTCCTTGTTTATTGACCGCCTGTAATTTTTGCAGGCGCGGGTACAAATTTGCACGTCGGAATTAACACCACGATTTTTATCACCGCGCTGATAACCGAAGCAACACTTTTGTCGCCAAAACTGCGCCGTACGTTACAAACGATTTGTTCATAAAACAAATCCACAGCGGCGTCAGCGGGATGCTGACCAGTACGGTTTGCAGGAGCACACAAAGAAAAAATCCGCCATACGGTCTGTTCCTTTTTGTATAAAAACAGTGCAAATAACAACGCATAAAGCACCGCGTCGACCGTAAACAGCGGGAAATACCCGCCCTCAAAAAGCATGTTCAATGATATCCGCCGCCGCAGCCGTCGCCATCGACCACCACGGGCCAAACAGCATTGCCGACAGTGCAATCGGCAAAAAGCTCAGGTTCACCTTCGCGTACGGCGTTGAAAAGCTTAGAAATTTTGCGAGGATGATATACACCGCAATCAAAATCCCTGAGAACACCAATTTTCGTAACCATTCGTTTTTTGCATAAAAATCCCTCCTGAAAATAATAGCGTAACCACTCGCCACATATCAGGAGGTAACTCACTTGCTCCCCATATGTAACAGCGGGATGCAAGCCCTCAACCGCAACGCAAAACCGTTTTTCGTCCGCGGGACAACTCCCCGTCCCCGCGGCACTTAACGCTAAAGGCTCTACTCTGTTTTTGTAGCTTTATTATAGTACAAAAAGAGCAAAAATGCAAGTCATTTTTTGACAAATTGCAATTTTTTGTTTTACCCGCAAAAAAAGGCGGCAGCTGCCGCCTCAGTAATTATCTTTCCTTTCTCCGATACAAAACCTTCCCGTCCTTTATTGTGGCGAGCACGGAAATATCCTTTATTTCATCCGTGCCGGCGGTTAGCGGGTTTTGTGCCAATACCGCAAGGTCACAGCGTTTTCAATCTCTATCGTCCCCTTATCATGCTCTTCAAAATACTGATACGCACCGTTTGTCGTCACCGCCCGCAGCGCGTCGTAAACACCGATACATTCCTGCGCGCCCAGCACGCGCCCCTGCCGCGTCTGCCGCGTCAGCGCGCAAACGGATAAAAAGCATATTCGGCTCGATAACCGGCGTATCCTGATGCAGCGTGTAGCACAGGCCAAGCGCCTGTGCAGTTTGCATTGGCTGATGCGCTCTGCGCGTGCACCGAGGTTTTGCGTGGATATCGCCCCAAAAATAGGTGTGCGCATTAAAAAATGAAACAATGCAGTTTAGCTCCTTGAGCGATGCAAGCTGCTTTTCTGTAACGGTCTGCGCGTGAATCATAACGGGCCGGTTGCGAATGGAAGGCTGGTTTTTCGCATGCGCGGCGCAAGCACCGGATAAACTGCTCGCAGGCCGCGTCCCCGTTGCAGTGGACTAAAATTTGTATATTTTCGCGCAGTGCCGTTTCAAAAAGGCTGTGACCTCAGCGTCTTGATACGTCCCATAGCCCGCATAGCTTTTTCGCCCTCGTACGGTTTTGACATCCACGCCGTCTTTCCCTGCGGCGAACCATCTAAGAAAATTTTATACCCGCCGAGCCGCAGATGATCTTTATAGCGTGTCTTATAAATACCGCCGCGGTCATACGCCTGCTTTGTATTCTTCATGTCCACATACGCTACAACGTCAATCGAAAGCGGCGCCTCTTGCAGGAGCTTTACCTCCCGCTCCTTCGCTATCCCTCCTGCGCCGTGGTAATTCCATAGCTTAAATATACCTGCTGTGCCTGCTGCATTAGGTTTTGCATCTGTGAATCGTCCGGCGCAGGGACTTTAGCACAATAGCGCATAAACTCCGTTTCTTCCAGATAGCCGTCGCCCGGCGCGCCCGTTTCTTGTAGCGCAGGCGTATTCAGCGCACCCATATGGCCCGATATATGGTTCACCAAAACCGGGTTTTCCTGCGATACCTGATCCAGCAAATTCTTGTCTGGATGCCGCTTTTCCTTCAAAAAGTTGTTGTCGTACCCGAACCCGATAATCCATTGTCCCGGCGCGACATTGTGCGTGCGCTTAAACTCGCGCAAAATAGACACAATATCGTCAAAGCAGGCCGCTTTCGTGAGGTCGGCAAGCGCGAGACGATTTGCATAGGCGCAGATATGGCTGTGCGCGTCAATAAAGCCGGGCAGAATCGCCGCTCGGTAAAGTCAAATACTTCGGCGCCCTCTCCCGCCTGCTTTAATACTTCGTCCTGCCCGCCGACAAAGGCGATACGTCCGTCAATGGACAAAATTGCCTCCGGCTTCGTTTCTTTGCCATTGTGATAATATGATCAGCTAAAAAGACTTTTTTCTCCATATGCAACGTCCCTTTCTTCTGTTTCGCTATGTATTTCACGCTTTAGAAGATTGTCTTTGATAAAAGCCACGACTTCTCTTTTTGCGGCCGATCCAAAAGGCTTTCCGCTAATACTGCCGCTGCACAAATCACGCACCATACAAGGCTCATCACCCCCATATTTATTAGCCGCTCAGCCAAAGTGCCTGCCGTAGCTGCGAATACAACAGCCAAATACAGGACGAAAACCACCATCCATGAAACCAAATCATAATTGCCGAGCCGGAAGTGTCCACTAAGAACCGTTTGCCGTTCACAGTCGTAATTTTTCCGTAAAATGCGTTGGCAAGCTTCGTGACGTAAAAAGCTGTCTGCCCGCTTTGTCTTCCATAAAACAAAGCGATTGTTTTTATAATGTCCCAATATTGTGTCGGGCAGATGCAAATTGTAGAACGAGTACTGCTGTGTTCTTTCTTGCAGTACCGCTCCGATTTCCGCTCTTGTCAATTCTGACTCAAAACGCACACCAATCACACCCTTTTATATTTGTTCCCCCCATCCATAGGAAAAAACATTTTCGCGAAAAAAACGTCTCATACATCATTATATTTTGTTTATCCAAATTTGTTCATAAAAAGCCCTTGACAAACGGCGAAAAAAAACGGTACTATATTATAAGTGTATTGGAAAAAGTACGCTGTATATGTGCCCGTAGCTCAGCTGGATAGAGTGTCAGACTCCGACTCTGAAGGTCGTGCGTTCGAATCGCATCGGGCATACCAAAAGAAAAAGCCGCGAAACGCCTGTTGTACAAAGGGTTTTGCGGCTTTTGGTTTTGTCTTTCGTTTGTTTGGTTTTTATTAATGGCTAAAACAGATTAACTATTTTCTTTTTCTTCCCTAATTTTTGCTAATGTTTCTCTCAAAAAAGTAGATGATGTCCCTTTTGTATACGGAAAATATACGATTTCTACATCTAATTCTTTCATCTTTTGCTCTACCTGTGTAAACAGTGTCGACCCCTTCAATCATCACCAACAAACATTTTATTAAAATGATATTTTTTAAAGCCTCCATTTTGTCTCTCGTTTCCTGCGGAACCACTTCATCAACATAACGTATGGAGCGAACAATTTCAGCACGTTCATCATATGGTATTATAGGCGTTTGCTTTTATAGCTTTGTACAAACTCATCCGTGCTCACTCTACTACTATTAGATAGTCGCATTGTTCTTTTGCCCGCCTTAAAATATTTAAATGGCCAATATGAAACATATCAAATACTCCGGTAGTATAACCTATAATTTTACGCATCGCTCTATTCTCCTAAATCATTGATTTTATTTTATTTCTTCAAACGTTCATTTTTCTTTGTAGTAACAATTTTTCCTACATTCCACAGATATTTAAATTCACTCTTTCGGCCGTATATCAGCAAAAAATACAATATTTGAAATTATAAATGCTACCGCCTTAATCACAACATAAATAATACTTGTATTTGGTATCAATGACGATAGATAATATGCTGCCGCGCCGTTAACAAAAATAAACACAGCTTTACAATATAATCAATAAAATATGGTAACGGCGATTGTTCTAAACCTTTTTAAATACTATGTACGGGTCAAACCAAACGTTTGTTGTAACCCTCGCTATTACGGTTCCCCAAAGGATACCTTCAAGCCCATAGAGTTTCCCAATATGATTGAAGCGACAATATTAATAATTGCGGATATGATTGGGCGTAATTTTCCATGAACAAACAACCCCTATAGTCTGCCTATAGTTAAATGGAGCAAAAAAACATTCCGCCTATATATACATTCAAAACTACAATAAATAATTCTCTGTAGTTGAGTAAGTAATCCGTTCCTATCCATACCTCTATAAATGGATTTGCGGCACAAAAATATACAAATAGAACATACAGCGTATAACCAAAATGTCGTCAGATTTATGACATTAAATATTTCGATCTTTTTTCTTTTGTTTCCACAGCATTTAAATTGCCTATGCTTGCTGTCAAATTTCAAAAAATTGTTGAAAAGAAATGAGGTTACCGACGTACATATAAGCGTATAGTTTGAGTAAATTCAACTTTGACAATACCAACAAACGAAGAAATGAGGATATTATCGGTGAATTTAATGCTAACGTACCTATTTTATAAATCATTAACGCTTTCACGTTTTTTGACCAAAGATTGCTTTTCAGTTTTTTCAAGAGGAATGACTTTTTTTGATTTTAATCCCGGATATAACGTGGTTGCCTTATGGGCTGTATAAATATTCTGACTTATTGTAATTACTATTTGTACCAATAGATATACAATAAAATTTCGAAACAGAAAACAATACAACTACTTGAACAGTCATCATGATAAGGGAAAACACATACGTCGTTCTATTTACGATATAATTTTTTGCGTAGCGGTCAGCAATGTGGTTTTATACGCAAATAAATACGATGATGCCGAATAGAACACATACATCACATAAATTATAGTGATATTTAGGATTTTATCAAAATCATTTATAATGTATCTCAAAATGGCGCTAACGCCAACCCACGACAAAACAAACAGAAATACATATCTATACACTTTTTGTATATCGACATTAAAGCATGTATCTTTTCTGTATCATTTTCTGCAATAGGTTTATACAAGCTAAACATGATTGCTTGTCCAACACCCAATTCTGCTAACGACAACAAAGAAAGTATATTGCTGAATAAACCGCTTACCCCTAAGTATGTAGACCCTAATAGTTTTATAAATACAGTTCTTGTGACAAAGTTCGTAATCAACAACAAAATTTGTCCCACTAATCCTGAATATATGTTTTTTAATGAATTTTTTTTATTCGCATAGTCCTTCTCTTTTTCCCTGTAATAATATCCGCAACCGCTTCCGTAGCCGTACCTGTTTCAAACGAACCAATTTTATTAAGAAAAATACTTAATTCTTTCAGATATTCCTCATGATTAAAATTATAAACAGATGCTGCTAATTCTTTTTTCATTAAAAGCTCGAATAAAAGGTAATTGTTTTATATCAAAAATACATTTTTCTTTCCGAATTGATGTAGTTTTTTCATAATCAGGCATATATAAAAAAACACGGCTTTTGGCATACATCATGTCAAACATACACGAAGAATAATCCGTAATTAACGCATCGCTTAAAGCTATCAGCTCCTGCATATCACTATAACAGCACATATTTATACATTCATCGCCTAATTGATATTCCCTCACTTTAAAAATCAAATTCGGATGCAATCGATACAAAATCTTCCAGTTTCCGCCGAACTTATCTTCAAATGCCTTTATAACAGATTTAAAATCAAACTTATACACATACTGGTCTGTTTGCCTAAACGTTGGTGCGTATAAAATATAATGATATTTATCGGACAAGTTTGCTTTTTTAACAGTTCTTTATTGTTTTTATTTTTAATAAAAAGTCTGTTCTCGGTGTACCACATTCGACAATTTTTCCGCTATACCAAAACGAGTTTCTAAAAATATTGCTGCTGAATTTGCACCCGGATATAATATAGTCAATCTTTTGTGAATCTTTCTTTGCAGCAGATATATATTGCTCAGGTAAAAACTCCGCCGCATCTTTTTCTATCGTTTTCAGCCTTAAGGAGCTGTGCCATGTTTGTATATATATCTGTTTTTTCTTTTATGCCATAAATACGAATCAGATGTTCTCGCATTACAAACTATAAAATGTGCAGTGTGCAGTTCATATAAATATTCCTTTTGAAAAATACTTTACTACCCGCACCCCTTCAGGAAGCTGCTCCGGCTGCGGCAAGCAGGCGTCAAAAACCCATACGATATCAAATTCATCTTTATAATTTTCTAAGATATATTCTACTATATATTTCGGATTGCACCCATACGATTTAAAACTGTCACTCCACACAATAATTTTATTGTTTTGTATAGGCAAAAGCAGTATAACTTGATAACTGCCATATACCGCATATCTTTAAGCCATTTTATAAATTTCATAATGTCTTTTAAAGCCTCCATATAGTAGTGCTTGGCACTTTTAATCTTTTAATATCTTTATCGAAAGCATTTCTAAGGATATTACAATAACCGTTACAAGCACTGCCTTGAAAGTCGATACGGCATGCCATAAATCATAATTAAACAGAATTATTGTAATATAACTTAAAAAATCTTAATAACAAATAGTGTGAACACATTATATTCAAACTGTATTTACCGACAGATTCTAACCATGCACAGCTCCTTCCCCTACCCGTATATAAATTTATGATTATATATGTGGAGCCTACACCGCATAAACCCGAAACAAGAGCTATAATGTAGTTTCCGTAGTAATTGCCATAAACAGAGATTCTATTATTTATATAGCTTGTAATGATACATACCAGCATCAATATAGCAGAGAGAATCAAGCCTTTCCAAAAACCGGTTTCGACTTTTGTTTCCTTTAATATATATCCAAGAGAAAAACCATATAAGCGCCATTGGCAATATGTCGAGCCCCAATACAGAGGGTATGATACACAAATATCCTAAAAGAATTAGAAAGGGTAACGCACAAAATATGTACACTTTTTTGCCGTTAAAAACTGTGCAGCAATTCTTGTCCAAAACAAAACGAGCAAAAAACCATATTGGTGAATTCCAACTCACTTTACCAATAAAAACATATTTTTTAAAGCTTCTATAGCCGTTGTTTCCTGTAAACATATACTAATAATTATCGCTATTCCATTCCATACAAAATAAGGCAGTAAACATGTTAATACGCTCTTTTGAATTGTTCTTTCAATGTGGTTTTATTAAATACCAATCCGCACAAGAAAAAAGAACAAAAACATATGAAACGAATATATCCATTTTTCGACATACATTTCTGGTTTTACATGTCCTAAAACAACCAATATTATTCCAATGCCTTTAAGAATATCAATATCTTTTCTTTCATTATATGGAAACGAATCCCCTACTCTATTTTATCGTTCTGATTATTCGCTTCGTTCTTATTCATTCCTAACTGATGTGATTTCATTTACTATATAATCAAATTTATCTATTTCTTTATTGTATAACAGAGGATATTCAGCTTGATATTGTATCATCTGTTCACGAATATCCTCGTTGATTATTAATTTCTTTACGGCATCTGCAATTGCAGAACTGCACATGTCTACAATAAATCCATTTTTACCATCAATAATTTTTTCAAAAACCGCTGGAAAATTCGTTGTTACAATTGGTTTTTAAAACCATTGTTCTTCAAGCGTGATACAACTTCCTTCAAAAATTGACGTTTGAACATATATATCTGCACCACTAAAGAAAGGATATGGATTGAATTGTTGGCCTAAGAAAACAATTCTGTCGCTAACATCCAGCTTATTAGCAAGGCTTTTTAACGAATGTTCCAATTCTCCAAAGCCAATTATGTACCACTTAAACATCAGATTATCTCTTTTAAAATGCTTGCCGCTTCAATTGCATAATGAAACGCCTTTGCTTCAGTTAAGCGTCCAACAGATAAGATTCTAACGCTATCTGTAACGTCATCAAACCCTTTCTGTTCTTTTTGATTTTTTTTGTAATCTCATCGACATCTAAAATATTGCGTACAACATACGATTTATCTTTGAATTCCGGATATATATTTAAAAAGACTTTTTGAGCCCATCAGACACAAGAACAATACTGTCAGCCTTTAAATAGTACGATTTTAAATAATTTATATCCATATGCGCTTTTTTATGTCTGTATCAACCCAGAGTATTTTTCGGCGACAACTTGTTTTATCCATTGCATAAAAAACTAGCCATTCCAGGTCCGTATCCAATTACAACATCAAACTCCTCATTGACTGGTGTAATATAAGGTTTGTACAGCTTCCATACAATAGCGGCACAATTGCGTTTACTAAGTCTTGTAATAATAGAAACACAGAGCTTTGCCATTAATTCTCTGAATTTATAGTTATGTATATTTCGTAGTGCAGCAGTAAATGGCTCATACAAACGTAAAAATGAAGGTTCCCCATATACGACACTAATTCCATTTCTTTCGAATTTTTTCTCCGTTTTTCCTTTAAGCTTAAAACTGTAATACTATACTTGGTCAAATCCAGTTTTTTTAACATTTCAATCAGTGCCTTTTCAGAACCGCCAATACCATATCCTATCGCAGATGTAACAAAAAGAAGTTTTTTCATTCTACTTTTCCTCCATATGCTCAAATATTGAGTTCAATAATCAGCCCTCATCAAAACACTGTTCAATGATTTGAGTTTCGTCACCTGATAATTTATCAATGTCTTTTATCACAATTGTGTCTTCAGTATATTTTTTGATGCAAATATCAATTTGTTTTTTAAAGGCAACTGTGAAAAGTGAAGCATATCTTGTTGTGTAAAGTTTTTCTTTTCGCTAATTTTATAAATTAAATAATTCCAATTTATTCTTTTGCATCTTCTATACCATTTTTCGGCAGCTTCTTTTTCTGATGAATAATGTAAAAAAATAAATTTCAATATCGCCAAGAATTCCAACAGGAAAGCTAACATCTTCAAAAAAGTCTGAATATTTTGCTTCGCTTAATTCAATAAAGCGCAATTTCATATTGGTATATTTCTTTAAATCTTTGCAAAATTTTACATAATCATTTCCGAAAATCAGTAATCCACAGGTTGGAGAATTATACCTAATACCATACTTTTGGCTAATCAGTCCCCCCCAACAATTATTTGATATAATTGAAAAGTCAGGTGATAACAATTTTTTTTGTTATATTCTTTAACTTTTTTTCTGCAGATATGTATTTTCTGCTATTATAAGCCTTTTCATCACATTCAAATTCAATTTTAAAAACATTTTTGAGAATAACAAAAAAATTCCGGATATTTTTTCGATAGCCTTATGATTTCACGCCCCGAAAATTGCTCTAAATAATCATGGCAAATATTCTGAATAATGTTTCTCACATATTTACGATACTTTTTCTCATATCTATAAAGCAATACCTTAAAATCTTCGCATAGTGCATCCATAAATGCATAATTATTTGGAGTTCTTTTATTTGTGATATATGCTGCAAAAAAGCAGAGAACTGCGTAATTTTCCCAAATCCAAGCGAAGCAAAAATATCAGTCTTTAATTTAGACATCGCTTCTTTTTTTTCGGCAGATATTTTCTCTGTGTTACTTGGGACGGATGTAGTCTATATTTTAATAAAGCATTTTTAAAATTATATAGTTCTCCATCCTTACTCATTATAATTTTTGACCAAAGCCTGTAGTCTTCCATACCTTCAAATTCTTTCTCATACCGCAAATGTTTTCGATTTAAATAATCTCTTTTAATCATTACCGTCGGGTGCGTAAAAGGAGAAGAAAAAAGTATAGTTGCTGTAATTTCGTCATTTGAAACCGGCACATATGTCCTGCCTGTTTGAGCTCCAATAAAGGTGGTATTTGAACCGCACATTAAAACATTACCGTGCGATTCCATATAGCTCACTTGCTGCTCAAATCTATCTAATATAGATATATCATCTGCATCCATCCTTGCGATATATTCGCCCTTTGCCATATCAAGGCCACGGTTCAGCGTTGCTGCGACCCCCATATTTTTCTCATTTTTAACATACACGATTCTATCGTCACGATATGACTGAATAATTTCTTCCGTTTTATCGGTAGAACAATCATTAATAATAATAAATTCAAAATCAGAAAATGTCTGGTTTATTATGCTGTCCATTGCCTCTTTCAAATTTTTTTTTTCACCATTATATACGGGCATCACTACACTAATTTTCACTTGCTTTGCTCCTTTGTATCAAACAATTTGTATGAATCAATTTTCCTCTATTGGTATTACTATAATCAAGCATAATAACTCTCAATAATAGACGCAACAATTTTAGGTATTTCAACACTATCAAAAAAATTTTTTTGCATTATTTGAATATTTTTCATAGTTTTTGATACATGTTTCAATTCCTGCTATTATTGATTTTTATCATTTAAGTCAACACATGTCCCACATTCAGCTGTTTTAATAACGTGATGCAAACTAGGAATGTCATTTGCAATGACAGGCATTCCAAACCCTGTATACTCAAATATTTTATTAGGGGCGCAAAATAATGCATTCATTCCGTTATTTTTATTTCTATCAACATATATTAATAACCCGATATCGGAATGACTCGCAACCGCTAAATGGTCCGGTGGAGTAAAAAATCCTAAGTATTGAAACCCTGTTGGGTATTTATTTTTTAACTCATTTAAATAGCTGCTCTCACGCCCAATTATCATTAATTGATATTTGTTACCTGATTCTGATATAGCTTGTATAAAAGGTTCTAACGGGCGCTCTTCACTGATGATACCCATATACATAATAATCTTTTTTACCTTCATCTCGACATTTTTGTATTTTTCAAATACTTTATTAGGTAGGACCATATTTCGATTTATCGGATGATTCATGGGTTTATTCGGAAGAACAACAGGTGTCTTATTTAAAGCATACAGACATTTTTGAATATGCGCCCTATTGTACTCTGGGACAATATTCATACACGCATTCTGAGCTGCTTTTTTATGTTCCTTTCCCAAAAGTGATTCCCATGTAACTCATTACATTGTAAATATATACTTATCAAAACTTTTTAAAACCTACACCCTGCATACATAACAGTCATTTCATTGACAACCCATAATATATCATCAGGCTTTACAATGTTACTAAACAATTACGTAACCGGTGTGCCAAAAATTTTTCAATCATAACATCAATTCTATAAGCGATAGAAGATAATATTTTTTGTCTCTGCAATAATCCAGCAGGCTGAAAGTTTTCTTACACAAAGAAATATTCTTAACGTGATGCTGGTCAAAATTTGATAATATTCATCAGGATAAATCGTAATATATGTGATATCATATCCAAGGTCAACCAACGTATTAATTAACGTTATGGTTGGCGGCATCCATTTGATTTTTTCAAATGTCGGCATAATAATTCTCAATTTCTAGACCCCACTTTTTTCGTTTTTATATATTTGAACTAAATCTTTCGCCACATTTTCTATCATATACGGGCTTTCGGAAAACTTTTCACAAATGGTATCATTATTAACACGTGGACAATTTAGCAGTTCAAAGGCTTTCTTTGCCACACTTCCGCACCGCAGCGAAGTTCTAAAAACTCTATCATACCCATACCAACATCTACTTCCGGCTGAATATTTTCCGACACCAAGCTTCGCAGTCCGGCCGCCTGTGCCTCCAATAAAACAATTCCAAACCCCTCATACAACGAAGGAAATATAAATAAATCCATGCAGTGCATCAACTGTGGAATATCGCTTCTTCTGCCTAAAAAATATACGTTTCGGTCAATTTTGTTCTTATGTACAAGTTCCTTTATTTCCTGTATCTTTTTTCGCTTCCCGTACCTATCAAAACCAGTGCCAATTTCGGCGTTAATTTTAACATTTCAGTAAATACATTTATTAAATATTCATGATTTTTTGATCCCCAAAATTACCCACATGCCCAATAACCTTATAGTTATGTGGAATATGAAATTCGTTCTTTAAGACCAAATGATTTTCATTTTTACTTTTCATAAATAATGAGATATCTATTGCGTCCGGAGCAAATACAAACCGGCTCTTTTGCTGACTGCCGTAGAAATCAATCATTGCTTGCTTACTGCATCCCATTAACTTTGTTGCGGTTTTGACTATTATTTTTCTCGCGGCCGTCATATACATTTTTTTCTATAGCAGACAGTTTATTTTTGTTTCGAGTATTATGAGAATGTGCCACCCGAACAGGTACGTTTTTCCTTTTTAGCTGCTAAGAGAGGAATCGCTTCGTTGTAGTTTGTGTGGGCATGAACGACATCGTAATTCCCGTTTTTTATTATTTTTCTAAAAGCTGAATATACTTTTACTGTGTTTTTCATACTTATGGCCGGCAGTCTGATAACACTTCCGCCCAGTCTGATAATTTCATCCTCAAAATACTGTTTTTCATCTCCATAAACTGCAAAATCAAACTGTGTTTTTTGTACGGTCAATGTTTCTGAATATATTCATTATATATGTTTCTGCGCCGCCCAAGTTCATGCTGCCCATCACTTGTAAGACTTTCATAATTTGCTCCTTTTTTACATTACAAATATGTGTTATTCTATAAGTCCAATAATCTTTGCTTTATCACATACTACAGTACAACCGTCCGGAACATCAGTTGCTACAACAGCATTTGGCTCTATCTTTACGCCATTGCCAATATGTACCGGCCCTATTACCTTCCGCCCTGCTCCAATTAAAACATCATTGCCAATTACGGGAACTCCTCTTCCATTGTTTCCGATTGTTACCTGATGATATATTGTACAATTGCTTCCTATCGTGGCTTCTCCAGCAATTATGATTCCATTCAGTCCGTGCGGTAAATTTGGAATAGTTGCAAAAGCGGCGCTGCTGCCAAGCATTGTTCTAAAGAGGCATTATTAAAAGCATCGCATCTTTTTAATGTAGAAAAGATACAACATACAAATTGCTTTTTTGATTTTCCTCCTTTGAAACTTATGACCTTATCCCGCATCCTCCAATACCTTTTTTCGTTATAGTGCTGGATATGCGAGCGAATAATATTTTCTATCTTAGATGGTTTATAGTCCATATCCTATCCCTCTTTGACAAAGCTTCTCTTTTTTTATTCTAATTACCCTGCCCACCGCTACAGCCAAAGCAGATATGGTAATACGTTGATTTTGTTTACATTCAAAATTCTTGTCTCCAAACATTAATAAAATATATACTGATTCATACCCTATAAGTGCTATTCTTACTACGCTGTCATTGATATATTTCCTTATATACATATAAATTGCCGTAATAAAGCCAAAATAGAACAGCACCCTAAAATACCATAATTATACAAAAACATTCATATATACGCTGTGTAAGTTTATTATTGTATCCTCTCCATGTCCAAATAGATAAACACCTTTCATCATCACTGTATAAACATTAAACCATAATGTTTCCTTCCGGTAAAAAAGGCTTTCCTAAAAAATCAGTAAACCATTGGTTGAGTTGATCCGCAATAGGCATTTGATATAAAAACATAATTACGCTTACTGAAATAACAGGCATGAAAAGCAGAACAAGAAAAATCAAGTCGCTTTTTTTTTCTGTTTATTTTTTTGTTTTCTCTTCCAATATAAAGTCCATTCCAACAAAAACAGCAATCGCAAGCAGTCCCGATTTACTTTGTTGTAAAAATGACATCATAACCATAAATAAAATTACAGCCCATAGTACAATCTTATTCCACCTCTTATTTTTGTGCTCTTGTGGCGATTCCGCCCAATAAATCGAAAACATTCCGGCAATACAAATTTCATTAGAATCCCAGCCTGCTGTAATGCCCCCGAGATAATTATCAATCATGAGCACAAGTGACATTGCAGAAAATATCCAAGCGTAAAACCAAGTTTTTGAGAGATTTTCTCCGGCATATTGCAGTCCTAAAATTACAGATATCGTCCCCATAAATTTAATTCCATACTCGAATTCTCCATAAAAAGATAGAAACAAGTACACAATATAGCGTCATGATTGATATAAAAACAAACAAATATTTTTGCTCATTGATAACTCTTTTATTTATAAACAAAGATAACAAGCAAACCACCAAAAGAACACTAAAGATATCATTCAACCCATATGTCTTAGCAAATCCCGTAGAACCTATTAGGAGAGATACCCACAACCAATGCAAAATATCATTTTATAATCAATTCTAATTCGTTTTTTTGCATTGATTTCACCTTTCCCTAAAAAAATCTGATTCTATAAAACAGATAGGCAACTGCTCCCAACGGAATACCTAAAATATAATGCTGCTTTTTTTTACGTTTAATATTTTTTTATTGCCGCTTAACCACACAAAAGGCCCAATACTTTGATGCATCTATGATCCTTTTATAAAGTGTGATAGGAAGCTCTGTACGTCCAATATATTCATAAGCAAAACCAGACGGGCAATTCTTTTTGATTTTTAATGATAGTCATGATAACCTCCCGCCTGATATTCATTCCATCAATACAATATCCGAATATAGAAATTTTATGGCGTCAATGCTCATCTTATTGTAAACAACCGATTCAGAAATAAATTTTTCTCCTGCAAATATCGGAAAAGGATATCGTTTTGCCACGTCCGTTTTAAATATAAAGGCATACTCTCTAAACCGCCGTATTTACTCATCAAATCAAATATCGTGCAAGCTTTGATAGACTTGCTTGGAATCCCTGATAGCAGCTTTCCTGCTTTATCCTTTTTAATGTAATAATTCCTGATACAGCCGGTTCAATATTTGTTTTTCAATAAGGTGATTGTTTCATTTAAAGCATTATTGACTATTGTGTCATCAGAGTCTAAACAAACGAAATACCGTCCATTGGCCTTTTTCTAAAGCGAGATTATACGCCGTATGCTTTCCACCGTTTTGTTTCCTTATGTAACGAATATCAATTTCATCGGGACATTCTTTCCTGATTTCATAAAGAACCGGCTCGGGCTCATCTGTAGAACCGTCATCAATAATCAGCCATTCAAGCCTGTATTTTGTATTTTAAGTAGGCTTTCATATATATTTCTTAACATGTTCGCCCGGTTATATAAAGGTGTAAAACCGTTACTTCATACTTGTCGTTCATTTTTTTAGACACCAACTTCATCAATTTAAAAAGGCAAGCTTAGGGGGTACTAAGCCTTTGCAAGCCGGCCAAAGTAGGTTTAATATACCATAGCATCGGATAGTGCAGTAGCTTATATCCGAATAACGTTGTTTTATATTCATTAAAACGGTACTGAAATGTCCTTCTCTTAAATGTATTGACATCTTCACGAACCTTATAGAGCGGTTCATCAATATTTGCGCCCTTCATCCCCTGCTGCATAAAATCTAAACCACATATCATAATCCTGCCCGGTTTTGGTTCTTTCAGCAACCGTATACCCGCCAAGCCTTCGATACATAGAAGTTTTGGCTAAAATCGTAACATGCGATGGTACGGCACTTGATTCGAAGCGTATAACGGTCGGGTTCATAACCGGATGCTTTTCTTGCAAAGCCAGGTTATCTTCTGTAAATGAAACCATTCCGGTTTCCGACAACATCATTCAGGTGCATTTTTAAAGGACAGTTGCTTTTCTATCCGCTGTGGTTCGAAATATCGTCCCCGTCCATTCGTGCAACATAAGGACTTTCAGCAAACTCTAAACACTTGTTTAAAGAATAGGCAAGCCTTTTGTTTGTTTTATTTTCAATTAGCACAATTTTATCAGGATAATTCTGTTTATATTTTTCCAATATACTGTATGTTCCATCTGTTGATGCGTCATTGCAAATAATCAGACGTACTTTATGATGTGTTTGGTTCAGCATGGAATCTATCGCTTCGGATATTGTTTTTTTCCGCATTATAAACAGACATGATAACATCAACACAAATTTCGTCAATATTATTTATGTTTTTCAACTGCACTTAGCACCTCCATGTAGAGCGTTTTCATAATTTCATCTGTTCTTTTCTTATCAAAATTTCGCGCTCTTTCATTGTTATAAGTCCCCAAGTTTTTTTCTCAAAGCTTCATTCTCATATAACTTCAAAATTCCTGTTGAAAATCCGTCAACATCCTCCGGGTCATACATATACCCTGTTTTCCCGTCTTCAGCATAATCATTGATACCATTTTTATTGGAGGTCACAAAGAGGAAGCCCGCTTGCCATTGCTTCTAACGCAGCTAACCCCAGCCCTTCTCTTTTGACGGAAAAGCAAATATATCAGCAAGTTTATAAAATTCATTTATATTTTTTGCTGCCCCGCAAGAATAAATCTGTCTTCCATCCCTAATTCTTTGGAAAGTGCTGTTAACTTCTCTCTTTCTACCCCTTCACCACAGATTAGGTAGCAAAATATTTTTATTGTTAAGCTTACTGATTGCTTTTAAAAATTGAAGCATGGTTTTTATTTTCATTGAGTTCGCCCACAGATAATACTACAAATGAATCGGACGGCAGCCCAATACTTTGCTTTGTTTGCTCTTTATCAATCACTGTATTTTGATAATAATCGACATCAATTCCAACGCCGGGGATATAAACTACCTTTTTGCTTTTCATATGTTTTTCCGCAAAAGCGGTGTCATCTTTATTGATTGTTACAATAGCGTCTGTGAAATGCGAACAATCGGTCAAACGGATAAAAAATCCAATTAAATAATGGACTGCCCTTAAAATAATAAAAAACCATGTTCCGTATGGATAATTTTCATCTTATATTTTTTACCCGCAATTCTTCCCAAAATACCGCTCACGCAAGACTGATTATGCATCATTACAAAATTAATTTGCCGTAATAGCTTTCTAGTCTGTGGTAGGAGCGCATTAATTGGATAGGATGGTATGGCTTACGAGGAAAATCAATTTGATGCATAACCACATGATTGTCCGCCAATATCTGTTTATATTCTTTTAGTTGTTCTTCCGTCCACGCGCTATTTTCGAAGTAATTACAAGCTGCATGAATTGTATACCCCCATATCCTGAAGCATTTTTATATTTCTCATATTAAAAGCAACAATCATAGACGGAACCGTTGCTAAAAATAACACATTTTTTTCCATACTCGATTTCCTCACATCGTCTGATTTACAAATTTGCTTTATACCATTCAATCGCTTCTTTCAGCCCCGCCTCAAAGTTATATTCGGGGCGTATCCCAGCTGGTTTTTTTGCTTTCGATATATCCGCATTGCTATGCTTAATATCACCTTTTCTATCAGGACCATAAATCGGCTCTATATCTTTGCCCAATATCTGCGATAAACTGTGGTATATATCAATTAGATATTCCCGTCCGCCAAAGGCAATATTATACGCTTGTCCCGCCGCCTTCCGCGGCGCAAAGGCAACTTTTTAAATTCGCCTCTACTACATTTTTCTATATATGTAAAATCACGGCTCTGTTTCCCATCTCCATGAATCGTCGGCCTTTCATCATTCAAAAGCATTTTAATAAATTTCGGTATTACGGCCGCATAAGCTCCGTTCGGGTCCTGCCTTTACCAAACACATTAAAGTAACGTAGGCCGTATGTTTCAAGTCCATAGTGCATTGTATACTGTTTTGCCCATTCCTCATCACATCGTTTTGTGAGCATACGGCGAGAGTAAATTCCCCTCTATTCCTTCTGTTTTAGGTAGATTCGGCTCGTCGCCGTATACAGAGGAACTTGAAGCATACACAAATTTCTTTACATTGTTCTGTCTTGCCGCTTCAAGCATGTTGAGCGTTCCGTCAATGTTGTTTTTACAATAAAACAGCGGCATTTCGATAGAGCGGGGAACGCTCCCCATGCAGCCTGATTTAACACATAGTCAACGCCCTCACACGCCCTTAAGCAAGTGTCAAAATCCTTTATATCACCCTGTATGAAACTATAGTTCGGATTGTCCGCAAACAAATCAACATTTTCCTGTTTTCCTGTAGATAAATCATCTAAACACCGAACCGTATATCCTAAATTTAAAATTGCTTCACATAAATTGGAACCAATAAAGCCGGCTCCGCCCGTTACAAGGAACACAGAATTCTTTGGAAATACTAACTGTTTATATGCCATGTTTATAACCTCCAATACTTAAATCCTGCATTTTCATATTCTTCTCTATCAAAAATTCCTTTAATATCTAACAAAACCTTTTGGTCATCCGCGTACATTTTGCCAAGGCACTCATATCAATCGCCAAAAATGCACTATGTGATACGGCGATGATAACCGCGTCCATATTGTTTATTTGATTCAGCTCCGAAAACGATACCCCCATAGAGATTTTTTCGCTTCTTCTGTATCCGCAACAGGGTCACATATAAACGGCTCTATCCCATATTCTCTAAGTTCCTCAACTATATCAAAGACTTTGCTGTTTCTTGTATCCGGACAATTTTCTTTAAAAGTAAACCCTAAAATTGCCACTCTCGCATTTTTACCGATTTTTCAGCTTTAATTAGATTTTTACGCAATTTTTCGGCTACATATTTCCCCATATTATCGTTTATGCGCCTTCCCGCCAAAATAACCTGACTGTGATACCGAGCATTTCCGCTTTATAAGTAAGGATAATACGGGTCGACCCCTATACAATGCCCGCCCACTAAACCGGGTAAAACTTTAAAAAGTTCCACTTCGTTCCGGCAGCCTCCAAAACATGACTTTGTATCAATTCCCATTTTGTTAAAAAATAATGGATAATTCGTTCATAAAAGCAATATTGATGTCTCTTTGGCTGTTTTCTATTACTTTCGCCGCTTCTGCCACCTTTATGCTTTCCGCTCTATGTACGCCGGCTTTTTTTACGACCAGTTCGTATACTTTCGCTACTTCCTCAAGTGTTTCATCGTCCATACCGGAAACAATTTTTTTTAATTGTTTCAAGTCTATGTATTTTATCGTCCGGGATTAATTCTTTCGGGCGAATAACCGATTTTAAATCCTTCTCGCCGCATTTAAGTAACCCGATTCTTTTCAAGAATCAGGAACGCATACTTCCTCGGTCACACCGGGATACACCGTTGACTCAAAAACAACAATGCTGCCAACAGTAAGGTTTCTTCCAACGATATGGCTCGCGCCTTCAACCAGGTGAAAAGGTCCGGCGTATGGTCGTCATTCACCGGAGTCGGCACCAGCCACAATATGGAATTTAGCTTCTCTGAGCTTTGTTTCATCGGAGGTAAATTCTACAGTTGAGCTTTTATTGCTTCGTTTCCAACCTCATTCGTCGGGTCAATACCAGATTTATAAAGCTCTATCTTTGCTTCATTCAGGTCATAACCAATTACATCTGCCTTTTTAGCAAAAGCAACCGCAATCGGTATACCAACATAGCCTAAGCCAACAAGAGAAATTTTTTTTCCTCGCGGTTTACAATTTTATCAAATAACATTCTATTATCCTCCCATGCTATTTTAAAATTCCATTATCAAGCTACAAAGCTCTTTTTATTTGCGCTTCCCCATATCTTTGGTCAATCGTAATTGGTATATATATTTCGACAGCCTATATTCTATCGCATCGCACGGCATAACCGAAAGCAGATACTTCCACCATCTGCCTTGAAAATGCTTGTGCGAAAGTAAATAATCAGCAAATTTTCCTTCTCCAGCATAAGGGGATATACCATCGGCACACAGGTATCGTCGTAATTGGGTTAGCTCCATTTGATTGTATTTTTTAGCATCAATTCGGCTAACTTAAAATTTTCAGTCCGTTTTCTTTTTACAGCCTCATAATCAATTCCATCAAGCAGCCTACGCGTCAAACACGACATATTCATAATATCCGCTTTGTCTATGCGTGCTTCATTTGCGTTCTGCTCGCATACGCCTTCCCTTCACAGCCATATTCGATCCTTTGCAATAGAAAAAAGGGCAGTGTCCGACGAAAAATCATCAGCATACATTGTCTTATCAAATAAATAAGGCGTTCCTATCGCATATGCTCCGTCAGGTACACCAAAAAACTTCCCTTGCGCTGTAAATATTCAGGCGGCTTCAACGGGTCAGCAAAAAAAAGCCTGTGAATTGTCAATAATCACATTTTTATATCTGCGCGCCACTTCTCTCTCATGTAATGTACCAAACACACCAAAATAATTGACAATTACAGCTGAATCGTCGGTGTTTGGGTCAACTGCGGCACTAAATTTTCGTCAAGCCGGTAATATTTTATCTCAATATTTTTTGACTCCAAAAAAATTTTTAACAGTTTCACACTGATAAAAAGGCAGATAGACCGTGCGGCACCATATGATTTTACTGCATGATGGTGCCGCTCTTCCACTGTTCAACCTTACAGTATTTTCACCGTTGTAGTACTCCCTACCCGATGGATATTCAAGCTCTATAAAACTCCCCATCTCAGACATTGTTTATTCTCTTACGCTTTCCTCAACGTAGTCCCAATCAAAACCAGTTAAATAGATAATCTATCACAGACATACAAAGCAAAAACTCTTTCCATAGCTGCTTGTATTCAATCGGTTTATACGATATATATGTCAGTTTCAATCCGTTTGATTAAAATCTTCTTCGATTGATAAACCTTGCACCGTTCCCCGACAAATACTCATCAGCGCCGACCGCTTTACAGATATCAATTACTCTTTCTTCACGCAGAGTTGAAATATCCATATCCGAGCTTTTTTAATATCTTTGTATGGATGCCGAACCCATCACAGATAAATTTATTAATAGCCATATTAAGCTCTGCAAGCGACTGATAGTTCTGCATAATGACTTCTGAAAAAAGCCGGAAATATCTCTTTAAAGTAATCCGCTTTTTACTGTAATTCATCTGCAATGTTTTTAAATGCTTGTCCTTCCATTTCAGCTCGTCGCGCGAACGAACATCACAAATCAAATCGCCAGATAAGATTTCTACAGGCACTTTCAGCCTAAAGGCGCCATTTGATGTCTTTATCGTCAAATTTACATTATGGTCCTTCATTTTGAATACTGCGCATCGTCTAAATAGACAAATACGTCGCTGTGTGCAATTTTATAATATAATCCTAACCACGGTATGTAATCCGGTTGGATGTATTGCGCATATCATTGCTTGATGACCTCCTTTTGCCTTTGTCTTTCCACATGCAAAGGCTCACGGACATATTCTCCATAATCCTCGCTTATCTGATAAAGAGCCTTAAATACCGCAATCAATATTTTCAAATCTAACATAAATGACGTGTTTTCAGCGTAAGCCGCTTCATATTCAAGCTGTTCTTCCCACGTAGGCTGCACATTTTGATACAATACTTCG
>VOFG01003320.1_pt1 | contig 43704 bp, 85 predicted proteins | sample 5384171 | NCBI WGS metagenome assembly VOFG01 (sample SAMN12384726, study PRJNA508395) | human gut metagenome | isolation source: healthy gut F | host: Homo sapiens
AATAGCCGAACAGCAACACTTCAAACTCCGGGGCTTGGCAGTAGCGGTACACGCCGCACTTGGCCAGCGACTCCGGGAGTAGGTTTCAATGTCGATAGATAAGGTTTTCATAAGGTCTCCTTCCTGCGGCATAAGGGCGGCAGAGGTTGCCCTCCGCCACCCTTGCCGAATGGTTGTTAGGAAAGGAAGTCGTCATCCCACATCGGTGGCGAAGTCATCCGCGGCGGAAGAACGACCGCCCGAGGTTCACCATCGTCCCGCACCTTCTGGATGTTGCCCAGGCCGCAGGCGATACCGCGATTGCCATTGGAGTTGAAGGCGTAGAAGTTGATGGACACACGGGCATAGCAGCCGGAGTACACTTCGCTGCGGTCCATGATGGGCTGCACGGAGCGATCCACGATCTGCGGGGCAGTGGTGCTGTTGGCGTTGACGAAGTAGGCGCCCTTAGGCTTCATCGTCCGCTCCAGATCACCGTCCCGCAGGGGAGCTTCAGAGCGGCCTTGTTGGGGATCTTACCGCCGAACTTGGCGGCTCCGTCCTTGATGGCGGCGTCCACAGCGGCGGCGTTGATGGCATCGATGGTCTTGGTATCGCTCTTGGGGATGATCAGGGAAACGCTGTACTTCGGGGTTGCTTCCGTTGATGGAGGCGGCTCCCCAGACGTTGGCGTAGGACAGGCGGACAACACCGGTGACCACTTTGGTCGGATTCTTGTGATCGACAGACATATCGTTATACCTCCGTTATCTCAGTAAATTCTTGGGTGGCATCCATTGTGGCGATGGCCAGACGCTTGTCGGATACCGGAACAAGGGTCGGCCTGCCCGCTGGGCTTCTCGACCAGACCGCCGAGCACCTCGGCAAAGGTTTTTGCCCATGAGCTTTTCCATCTCGGTGATGGGGATGAGGGACTTTTGAAGATGTCGTGGTATCCGGCGGCGTTGGCGGCACGGATCACGGCTTCCTCATCTGTGTACTTGCGGTTGGTGCGGCTCTCCGCAGCTTGAAGCCGTGCCACACCTTTGCCGTGGTGAATGGCGGCGTCTGACGTAGGCTTCGATCTCAGCCAGGCCCACTTGGTCAGGCCGGGCAGTCGGGAGAGTATGTCCTCAATCTCCGCATCGGTGAGGAGTGGCGGCATGGTAAACTCATACTTGGCGAGCTGGGGCTTGGCTTCCGCTCTGGAGCGACACTTCACCGCCGCCTTGCAGAAGGTACACCAGGGGCCAGGAACATAGTCTCCTTCACCCTGATAGGCCATTTCCGCCTTGGGCTTGAGGTGTGTTCCGCCCAATCCATGAGCTGCTCCACGGTGATAGTCAGGTGGACACATTCTCCCGGCGGGGCTGGTAGATGCTCATGGCAACCTGGGCGATGTCGTAGAGGTGGTCGAACTGCCGGAGCGCACCAAGGGCGTACAGCATCATCTGGGGATTTTGCTCCGCGTCCACCAGGATGCCCTGCCCATACTTGAAATCGATGATGTGCAGGAGCTTGTCCGCCACAATCAGGCAGTCGCCGGTGCCGAACCCGTCTGGCACATAACATGAAAAGTCCAGCCGCTGTTCGATGAGGACGAGGGGTCGGCGCAGAGCGTCTTAGCTTCCTCCAACTGCTCCAGCACGAACTCCACATACCCATCGGTGTGGGCGTCCATTTCATCGCAGTCATACGGGCTGACTGGTCTCCGGGAACGAATCTTCAGCGCCTTTTTTGAGCTTGTGCTCGGCGAGAGCGTGAGCGGCGGTGCCTTCAGCTGCGGCTTCCGTCTCCCGGTCGGTGAACTCCAGCTCCAGCCGCGCCGAAGGGTTGCAGTGGAGCCAGCGATGGGCTCCGCTGGCGGAGAGAACGGCGTGTTTGGCGGGCGGCATCAGAGCACCTCCGCATCCTTCAGCAGAGCCGGGTAGTGCTTGGGGTCTACTGCCGACAGCTTCGGCGCGCCGTACTTCTGCAACAGTTCCCGGACTGCTTCAGTCTTTCCGTCATGGCTTTTATCAGCCAGCACCGCCCGAACCTGCTCCAGCGTGACTGCCGGTTCCTTGGGAGGAGGTGGAGTGGCCTTCTGCACCGGTTCGGTGTCCGGGGCATCTCCCTTGGTCATGGCCTCAGCCAACAACTGGAGACTGTCAGCGAGGGAGCGCATCCTCCACCACATCCAGGAGGAGCTTGATCTTACTCAACCGGTGCACCTCCCTCTGGCAGCTCGGTGATGTCCAAAGATTCCACGGTGTTGCCGGGAATAAGAATCATCATCCGCTCTTTGCGTCCCAGGAGCCGGGTGAGCATTTTCTCCCGCAAGGTCACGCTGCGGCATCTGACCACCCGCCAGTCTGCGGCTCCTTGGACACGCTGATCTTCAGCTTGTGCCTCATGACGTTCATCCTTTCTGGAAGGCTGCTTTTCTTGTTCCTTCCGACATACGGCCAGGAGAACGGGCGGATATGAGGGTCAGCCAGAAGTTTTTTCAATTTCTTTTTCACGGTCTGCAAACGGTGAGAGATGGCGGACTGCGTCACGCCCATCCGGGCAGCGTAGTCATTGACGCTCACATTTTCAAAATAGATGGCATGAACCATTTTCTGCTGGTCGGGGAGAGCTGCCGGATGACGGCATGAAGCCGCTTCTCATCGGTGGGGCCGGCAAAGAGGGCTTCAGGCCGGAATCCTCTACGGCGTAGTCCATGCCCTCGTAGACCTTACCCTCCAGCGAGTAATCTTAAGCGGGTCTCCTTGTGGTCATTGTTGTACTCCTGACGATCCAGGTCAATGAGGATTTCGCCCCAATCATCGGGGATTTCGATGGAGATAGTTTCGCCGTTGGAAAAAGTAATAGCGGTACGCAGACATAGTGAATGCCCTTTCCCGACGAGAAAAAGGGCACCACAAAACCAAAAACTCGCCGTTTTTTAACGGGGCCTTTGGCTCATTTTCAAACATTGGCTGTCGATCGACTTATCACGACCTCACCTCAACAACTTACAACTTTGCGAAATCCAACAAATAGGTCTTGCGGTTTCACAGGGCATATCTAATCGTTGAAAGCGTCAACCGCCATAGTTGATAAGGTTAATTAGGTCAACTTAGAAACTTCCCTGTGCTCATTGTCAAACGAGCACAGGAAGAGATTGTGTTTTGTATTTCTTGCGATATAATATGAATTAATTGGGTTTGATGCGGATTACCTGATGCAATAAGCTTCCGTCATCTTGAAAAACAGCTGAGATTTGGAGGGATCACCTGTGGCAACAAATGAATATCCTCGCCTGTGCGGAGGCACCTTTTTCGCGTTGGTGTTGCAAGCCCTCCGGCAACGAATGAAAGCGAGAGAACATTATTCTGGTGATAGCGATGGCCTGTCTGATCCAGAAGTGCTGGTGGGTCTGATCAAGGTAATCAATCCTGATTACACAGATCCCAGCAAGGGGAGAATCTGAAAGGCACAGCGAACAACTACAAAAGCTGTTGCCAGTACAATTCGTGCAGCGGATAAGAACGGAAATAAAAAAGCTGGAGTAGTTTGGCATACCCAAGGATCTGGCAAATCATTGTCCATGGTTTTACACACCGGTAAACTTGTAAAGGTAATGAACAATCCAACCGTGATAGTTATTACCGACCGGAACGATCTTGATGACCAGCTGTTCGATACTTTTGCAGATAATGTTGAATTGCTGCGTCAACCACCTCAACAAGCTGAAAGCACGGAACAATTAAAAAGACCTTCTGCGGGTATCGTCTGGTGGAATCATATTTACGACTATACAGAAGTTTTCTCCTTCCGATGGCACATCGAAATTTGATATGCTATCTGACCGTCACAATATTGTTGTAATTGCGGATGAGGCGCATAGAACACAGTATGGTTTTGACGCGAAACTACATGATATTAGAGACAAAGACAACAACATAATTGGGCAAAAGGTGTCTTATGGATTTGCAAAATACATGCATGATGCATTGCCTAACGCCACCTATATTGGTTTTACGGGAACTCCGGTCGAATCAAAAGACGCCAATACACCTGCTGTGTTTGGAAACTATATTGATATTTATGACATTGCACAGGCTGTCGAGGATAAGATTACAGTAAAGATATATTATGAAAGTCGTCTGGCAAAAGTTAATCTAACTGAAGAAGGCAGAGCTCTTGTAGAACAGTTCGATACGGAACTAGAATCTCCATCTGAAAATGACGAAGCGCTATCTGACGCAGATGAAGCTAAGGCAAAGTGGACTACCCTTGAAAAGATTGTCGGAAATCCCGAAAGAATAAAAAATGTCGCAAATGACATTGTAAGACATTTTGAAGCTCGGCAAGAAGTGTTTGAGGGCAAAGCAATCATAGTCGCAATGAGCCGTCGAATAGCTGTTGATCTTTACGACGCCATAATATCTTTGAGACCGGAATGGCATAACGATGATCTTGATAAAGGATGTATTAAAGTCGTAATGACTTCATCGAGTTCTGATGGGCCAAACATTCAAAAACACCATACCACAAAATCTCAAAAGAAAAGCTCTTGCAGCAAGGATGAAAGATGTCAATGATCCGCTCAAAATAGTAATTGTTCGAGATATGTGGCTAACTGGATTTGATGTTCCCTGTTTGCACACAATGTATGTCGATAAGCCTATGAAAGGGCACAATTTAATGCAAGCAATAGCAAGGGTGAATCGAGTTTTTTAGATAAACCGGGCGGCAATTGTTGATTACATTGGCATTGGCACGAGTCTTAAGCAAGCATTGAATTTCTATGCTGAAAGCGGTGGAAAAGGAATGCCTGCAGAAAACCAGATTCGGGCAACAGAGATAATGATAGAAAAACTTGAAGTTGTTCGCCAACTGCTTCATGGGTTTGACTATACTTGCTTCTTTGATGCGAGCATAAAAGCAAAGCTGTCTATCATTTTGCAAGCAGAGAATCATGTCTTAGGCCTACCAGATGGTAAGACCCGATTTGTAAAAAGAGGTTTCATTGCTGGGACAGGCTTATGCGCTTTCAAGCCATCAGAAGAGGCTATGAAAATGCGGAAGAAATTGCTTTTTTCCAAGCAGTAAAAGCAAGGCTATGCAAGTTTGAGGGTGACAGGCACGAAGGTAAAGATCAATATGATTCAGTAATAAAAGTATCGTCTGCACAGCAATTTCTTCTGACGAAGTTGTTGACGTCTTTGAAGCCGCAGGAATAGAGAAACCAGATATATCCATTCTGTCAGACGAGTTTCTGCAGGAAGTTAAATCCATGCAGTACAAAAATGTTGCTTTAGAGCTTTTTGAAGAAGCTGCTAAACTATGAAGTGAAGGTACGGACCAAGAGAAACATAGCTCAGTCCAAAACGCTCATGGAAATGCTGGATGGTGCAATTAACAAGTATCAAAATAATCTACTCACGACTGCAGAAGTAATTGATGAGCTAATAAAAATTGCACAAGATCTTAAAAAAGGCTGATATGCGTTCCTCGGAGATGGGGTTGTCCAGTGACGAACTCGCTTTCTATGATGCCCTTAGTTTGAATGATAGTGCAACTGAAGTGTTGGGTGATGAACAGTTAAGAATAATTGCCCGTGAAGTTGCAGACAAAGTAAGGAAGAATGCGACCATAGATTGGGCGGTTAAAGAGAGTGTTAGAGCAAGGCTGATGGTTATTGTTAGACGAATTCTAAAGAAATACGGTTATCCGCCGGATAAGCAGGAACAAGCGATTCAGCTGGTAATGACACAAGCGGCAAATTTGGCCGATGATTGGGCACAAGAATGAAGAGATTGAGGTGAGCTTATGTTTGACATGATGAAATTGAAGGATGTGCTTGTGGCCTACAAGCAGAATTTCGTCTCAAAGCAGTGGGGAGATGAGAAGTACAAATGGGAAGCTGTGAAATGGTTTCAGGACAATTGGGATGTGAACGCTTCAGATTTTGCAGAGATGCTGACTCGTTCTCTGGATAAGACTTTCAATCTGTTGGCTTCTAACAACAACTTCCCAAAAGGCATGATCGTTGGATTTGCCAAGGCTGCTCCTGAAGAGGTTCGAGCAATGTTCATCGCCCTTTTTGACGAGAGTAAGGACGTTTTTGAACGGATGGATACTTTCAAGACTCAATCTTCTGTTCTCTTGGAGAAGTACGGCAACGGAGCAGCGCAGCATTACCAATACGAGAATGCCGTCAGTACCTATCTATGGCTCCGCTACCCAGACAAGTATTATATCTACAAATTCGGTGAGGTAAAAACGGTCGCCAGCGAGCTGAAATCTGACTATCGCTTCAAAAAAAGGTGCTTATGCTGATAATATCCGGAACTTCCTGAAGCTCTATGATGAAATCAGCGTGGCCCTCAAAGAGGATACCGAATTGGTGAACCTGTTCCAGTCGCAGTTGACTGACACCTGCTATCCCGACCCTGAACTGAAGACGCTGACCATCGACGTCGGTTTCTACATCAGCCGGTATTACTCTCAAAAGGATGCAGTCGCTCAAGAAGAAGCTGAATGGTTCCCAGCCACTTATTCGCCGGGAATTACTGTTGATGAATGGATAAAACTCCTCAATGATTCAGAAGTCTTTACCACCGCCAGTCTCGAAATCATGAAACGTATGAAAGATTACGGTGGACAGGCCACCTGCAAACAACTATCAGTAAAGTACGGCCAATCGAGTAATTTCTACAACGCAGGTTCATCTACCCTTGCTAAGCGAATTGCTGATAAAACGGGCTGTCCTTTTTGGAGGTTGACACTGAAAACTCCAAATGGTGGCCTATCCTTTATGTGGGCCGCCATGCGACAAAGGAGGAACAAGGTTCATATATCTGAAACTCCGTGATGAGCTTTCTGAAGCGTTGGGCAAAGTTGATTTATCTGAAATCGAGCTCTATGTTAAAGCTGCTCCCGGCGAGGAAGACCGTGGTTACTGGTGGCTGAATGCAAATCCGAAGATATGGAGCTTTTACAGACATTGCTGTTGGCGAGGTCCAGTCTTACACGCTCTACAATGAGAACGGCAATAAGCGTCGCATCTTCCAGAACTTCCTTGATGCGAAGGCTGGTGACATGATCATCGGATACGAATCCAATCCTGTAAAACAGATCGTTGCTATCGGTCGTGTAAGCGCAGAACAGGATGGCGAGAAGTTGTTCTTTGAAAAAGTTGAAGGCCTGACTTCACCGATTGATTATGCTACATTGAAAGGGTGCCCGGAACTTGAACGAATGGAGTATTTCCAGAATCCGCAGGGCAGCCTGTTCAAACTCACCAGAGGAGAATATGACTTTATCCTCGATATGATCCGTGAGGAAAATCCGGTCTCCCCGGAAGCCTCTATCGACGCTTACACAAAGAGTGACTTCCTAGATGAAGTCTATATGATCGAAAAACGCTATGAAAACCTCGTGGCCGTTCTTCGCAACAAGAAGAACATCATCCTGCAAGGAGTTCCCGGTGTTGGTAAGACTTTCGCCGCAAGACGTCTGGCGTGGTCCATGATGGGCGAAAAGGACGACAGCCGTATCGAGTTTGTTCAGTTCCACCAGAACTATTCCTACGAAGATTTCATGATGGGATATAAACCGGTAGAGGACGGTTTTGAGCTGAAGTATGGCATTTTCTATCGTTTTGCCAGAAGGCCGCAAACCAGCCTGACAAGGAGTTTTTCTTCATCATCGACGAAATTAACCGTGGCAACATGAGTAAGATCTTCGGTGAGTTGTTGATGCTGATCGAAAAGGACTATAGAGGCACAAAAGCGACGCTTGCCTATAATGGGCTCTCATTCTCCGTCCCGAAGAACCTCTACATCATCGGCATGATGAACACAGCAGACCGCAGCCTCGCTATGATCGACTATGCTCTACGTCGCCGCTTCCAGCTTCTTTGAAGTGGAACCGGGCTTTGATTCCGAGGGGTTCATTCATTACCAGAACGGTCTTAACAACGAGACGCTGAATGAACTTGTTGACAAGGTAAAAGGATCTGAACCGTGAAATTCTCTTGATAAGTCGCTGGGTAAAGGATTCTGCATAGGCCACAGCTATTTCTGCGGAAGGGATGTTTGCACCGAGGAGTGGCTACACTCCATCGTCGACTATGACATTCTTCCAATGCTCAGCGAATACTGGTTTGATGATCCGAACAAACTCCAGCGTTGGGAAAATATTCTGCAGGGTGTGTTTCAATGATTAAGGATAAGAGCATCTTCATAACAAAAACATATACTATATGCTTTCGTATGCCTTCACGACGCTCAATCAAGGCGGATATGAGGATGTTGCTACCGAAGAGTTCGAGAATATGCATAACCTCTTTGCTGCGATTCTGGCGAAAAGGCATCAGCAGACAGCTGAAACAAGGCCTGTATCGGGAGTATTTGAATCGAAAAGAGGATGTTGCTGTAGTCCGTGGCAAGATTGACATGCCAGGGACCATTCAGAACCAACTTGCCAGGAAGCGGGTTCTGTCCTGTGAATATGATGAGCTTTCAGAAAACAACCTTCTGAATCAAATACTCAAAACAACAGTCATGCTTCTGCTCCGACACACAAGGGTAGATCAGGTGTACAAGAGCGACCTGAAAAAGGAAATGCTGTTCTTCTCGAATGTTGATACAATCGACCCTGCCACGATCCGCTGGTCAGCCATTCGTTTCAGAGGAACAACAATACCTATCGTATGCTCATCAGTCTGTGTCAACTCATTCTGGAAGGAATGCTTCTGACCACAGACTCCGGAGAATATAAGTTGGCTTCCTTCGTCGATGAGCAGCGTATGAACTGCCTGTATGAGAAATTTATCCTCGAATACTATGCCAAGGAATGTCCGCAAGTGACGGCAACGGCTTCACAGATTTCATGGGTCTTGGATGATGGGATTGGGACGATGCTGCCGGTCATGCAGAGTGACATCATGCTCACAAGAGGCAATGAGGTATTGATCATCGATGCCAAGTATTACACGCATACCACGCAAACTCAATACAATGTCCACACGCTTCATTCCAGCAATCTGTATCAGATTTTTACCTATGTCAAGAACAAGGATGCGGAGTTTGGCAGTAGGCCGCATACAGTTTCTGGTATGTTACTCTATGCGGCAACTGATGAAGTTTATTCAGCCGGATAACAGGTACCAGATGAGTGGCAACAAGATTAGCGTCCGAACGCTTGACTTAAATCAAGAATTCTCCGAAATTGCTTCTCAGTTAAATGCGATTGTGGACGAACATTTTTCTGCCAATTAAATCTCCATTAGAATTCCTTTTACCCTGCAAAGATGAAACGATAGTCCGCAAATTAAACGATACCCATAAAACAAACGATAGCCTGCTGCTCCCCAGCGCCTTTGCGGACTGGGTTAGCGGCAAGCTATCGCTTTGTCTGGCAGCGGATGGGGCCGATAAAAGCCAGAAACCCCTTGAAATCAGGACTTTCAGGCAAAAAAAGCACCGCAATCCTGATACGCTTTGTATCAAAATTGCGGTTTTTTTGGTGGAGGCGGGGGAGTCGAACCCCCGTCCGAAAACACTTCCTCGGGAACCTCTCCGGGCGCAGACGGTTGTTTTATTCCCGCGCCATGCCGCAAACCGTCATGCTGCATGGGTTGGTAGCTTCATGGGTCATGCCGGGGCAAAGCTTACCCCGGTCACGTGCACCACTAAGATCATGCCCTAGCCCGGCTCGTGGTCCTTCCGGGGAGGACAGCCGCTTAATTAAGCAGCGGCAAGAACTTTCGTTGTCGTTGTTCTTTAATTTATAAGTTGCCTGTTTTAAGGATGGCAGACACATCCGCCCGCTATTCCCGCACCCATGTCCCCGTCGAAACCAGTACGCCCCCCCAGATCGTAAGACCGCCAGCTTTTGCGGCCGGGCAGGGGGCCTGGGCCCGTGCCTTTGGGGAATAAAGTTGGTGCGATAGACTAAGATGCTTTTACTTACAGCTTCTCCGGCTCGGGGTACTCCACGCCGAAGGTCTCCACGGTGACCTTCTTCATGCGCTGGTCCTCCTTGGGCTTGTCGCTGAAGTTGGTCTTGACGGAGGCGATGCGGTCCACCACGTCCATGCCCTCGGTGACTTTGCCGAAGGCGGCGTACTGACCGTCCAGGAAGTCCCCGTCGGCGTGCATGATGAAGAACTGGCTGCCGGCAGAGTCCATGGCCTGGGCCCGGGCCATGGAGAGCACGCCCCGCTTAGGCTCAGGTCGTTCTTCACGCCGTTGGCGGAGAACTCACCCTTGATGCAGTAGCCAGGGCCGCCGATGCCCACGCCCTTGGGGTCGCCCCCTGGATCATGAAACCGGAGATGACCCGGTGGAAGATCAGGCCGTTATAAAAGCCCTTTTTCACCAGGCTGATGAAGTTGTTCACCGTGATGGGGGCCACTTCGGGGTAGAGTTCCGCGACGATCTTGCCGCCGTCCTCCATCTCAATGGTAACAATGGGATTCTGTGCCATAGTAATAGATTCCTTTCTGTTCCAGTCATCCGCAGGGATACTATGGATTGTTTGGATGGGAGGGAGGGATCACCGCCGCTGCAGTTTCAGGGCCCGGTCCATCTCCCGCTTGGCGTCCTTCTTGGCTGCGGCCTCCCGCTTGTCGTAGAGCTTTTTGCCCTTGCACAGGCCGATCTCCACCTTGACCCGGGGGCCTTTGAAGTAGAGGCTCAGGGGACCAACGTGTAGCCGTCCTGCTTGATCTTGGCGAAGAGGCGGAGGATCTCCCGCTTGTGCATCAGCAGGCGGCGGGGGCGGCGGGGTTCCCGGTTGAAGATGTTGCCCTTCTCATAGGGGCTCACGTGCATGCCGTTGAGGGTCATCTGCCCGTCCTTGATGGTGCAGAAGGAATCCTTCAGGTTCACGTTGCCCATGCGGATGGACTTCACTTCCGTTCCCGCCAGTTCGATGCCCGCCTCGTACCGGTCCTCCACGAAGTAGTCGTGAAAGGCTTTGCTGTTTTTGGCGATGAGTTTCCTACTCTCCTTGGACACTGCGGGCACCTCCTCTCCTCCCTGGCAGCCAGGGATTGTAGTGTTTTATTATCCTCCATTGTCCCCCGTCTGTCAAGGCCCCCTTCCCATCTTCCCGTTTATTCAAAGATTGTTCACACAATTCAATTTGACAAGGGCGGCCAGATGTGTTACAATTTGTTACATTTTTATTGGGGTTCTTGGGTTTTCCCCAACAGGCCCCAATGATCTTTGTTTTGGAGGTTTATATGGCAAACGAGAAGATTCCTCTTACGTATAAAGGTCACCCCTTCGCCGGAAGGATAATGTCATCTATTACGGCGATATGTCTGACTCTCACATCATCCTGCTCCAGATTCTGGACACCAAACCTGTGGGAGATCTCAACGTAGCCACCAAGGTCAGCGTCCAGCTCCAGCTCACTGCCCCCGTCCTGAAAGGGCGGGACCGTGTGGTGAAACGCAGCGAGAAGGACAGCCTGTATGCCGCCATCGACGTGGCCTCTGTTTGGCTGGAACGCGCTCTGTCCGCCCGCTGACCCCGCCCTTGGAACGGAGGTAGATTCCCATGTTTCATTCCAAATTTGCCCCACGGCTTCTGGCCATGGGCCTGCTGGCCGCTTCTGCGCTGTCGGTGACCGCCTTGGCCGCCCCACCGCCATCCGGGTGGACCGGGACCACGACACTTCTGGCGCCAGCCAAGCCGGCTCCAGCACCAACAACCCCATCTCCGTAGACCCCAGCCAGGCCAGTGGAGAGATCGAGGTGATCTATCAAGACGCCAACGGGGTAGAGCACACCGCCACCATCTCCGCCGTGGCCGCCCAGTCAGAGACCTACGCCTGCATCAACGCGGCGGGGACGCCCTGCGGGTCCGCCAAGGCCCGGGGACAAGCTATGAGATCCTGTGCAATGTCTACGACGGGGACCGCTTCCCCATCACCGGCAAGACCGACGGCTGGTACCAGATCCTGTGCAACGGCCGCACCGGTTATGTCTCCGCGGAGTTTGTCACCGTGGAAGACAAGGACTCCGTCTCCAAACCCGACGGCGGCAACGGGGGCAATTCGTCCACCAACTCCCTGGCCCAGCAGATCGTGGACTTCGCCCTGCAGTATGTGGGTTACCCCTACGTCTACGGCACCGCAGGGCCGGACACCTTTGACTGCTCCGGCTTCACCTATTATGTGTATGCCCACTTTGGGTACAGCCTAAACCGGTCCTCCCGGGATCAGGTGAACAACGGCGTAGCGGTCTCTAAAGACCAGCTGCAGCCCGGCGACCTGGTGTTCTTCTCCACCAACGGGTCCTATCCCACCCACGTGGGTCTGTACATCGGGGACGGCAACATCGTCCACGCCTCCACCCCCAGGACGGGGTGAAGATCAGCAGTCTGGACACCAGCTATTACGTCGAGAACTATTTCGCCGCCCGCCGCATTCTGTAAGGCTAGGGCAGCACCTTGGATACACCGTGGAACACCCCGACACAGTTTCATACTGTGCCGGGGGTGTTTGGTACCATAGGCGGGAACTTTCCCGAAAAAGGGAGCGCCCACACCGTTTGGGGCGCCCCCTTTCTGCCATAGGATTGGGGATGGGGCGGGGTCCTCATCCTTCGTCTTTCAGTTGGTTCAGGCGGGCGTTGTTGGCCTCAATCGGCTCTCCACCTCCCGCAGCTGAGCATAGAGTTCCACATAGCCTTCCGGTGGGGTGGGATTTTCCTCCACGAACCGCTTGGCGATCTCCACATAGATCCGCTTCTTATTCTCCTCTTCTGAGACGTTGTTCAGGTTCAGTTTCGCACTCTCCCCAGGTCTCGGGCCTTCCCCAGGCTTCGGCTAAGGTGAGGTTTTTGGCCTTGTTTCCCAAATCTTTCCATTCTGCCATAGCAGCTGCCTCCTTTGGTGGGATGTAGGTGGGCGGTTTACGCCTTTATTATACCCAGGTTTTGGGCCTTTCGCAAGGGGTAAGCGCCGGTGGAAGCAAATTTCTCCCTTCCCATCGGCCCAAAGCCTCGGTATACTATATGCAGATCATTCCCCAGGAGGTTCCCCTATGACCACACAGACGCTCCCCCGCCTCTCCTTCGCTCCCTTAGAGGGGATCACCGGCTGGGTCTTTCGTCAGGTCCACCAGAGACGCTTTCCCGGTTTGGACCGGTACTACGCCCCTTCTTCGCCCCCACCACCGACAGCCCCTCACCGGGCGGGGCTGGCCGACCTCCAGCCAGACCACAACCAGGGGGTGCCGGTGGTGCCCCAACTGCTGGCCAACCAGGCCGAGGCCTTCCTGGCCGCCGCCCGGGTGCTCCAGGACCTGGGGTATGCCGAGGTCAACCTGAACCTGGGCTGCCCCTCGGGTACCGTGGTGGCATGAAGGGAAGGGCGGGCTTTTGGCCCACCCCCAGGCGCTGGACGCCTTCCTGGCCGACATCTTCTCCCGAACCGACCTGGCCATCTCCATCAAAACCCGGATCGGGGTGGAGGAGGGGGGGGGGCCTGCCCTGCTGGCCATTTTCCGCCGCTACCCCATCCGGGAGCTTATCATCCACCCCTGCCTGCCGGGACTTTTTACCGGGGACCGGTGCGTCAGGGGGCCTTTCAGTATGCCGTGGACCACTGCGACCTCCCCTGTGTTACAATGGGGACCTCTTCACCCCCAGGCCTGCCGGGAGCTGGCCGCCCAGTTCCCCTCCGTCTCCCACTGGATGGCAGGCCGGGGCTGGTGTACAACCCCGCCCCTGGGCTTAAGAGTCCAAGGGGGCGAACCCCTGACCCCAGAGGAACTCCTGGGCCTTCCACGACCAGTTGGTGGCGGCCTACCGCCAGGTCCTCTCCGGGGACCGGCCGGTGCTGGGGAAAATGAAGGAGTTGTGGTTCTACTGGTCCCGCCACTCCTCCAGCCGGAGGGACACCTGAAAGCGCATCCGCAAGGCCAAAACCCTGCTGGAGTATCGGGATGGGGTCAACGCCCTCTTCCGGGACTGCCCCTTCCAAGAGGAGGGTCCCGTTACGTTTTAACCTGCCCAGGAGGTGATGTCCATGTTGTTCCCCCGAGAGAGCCTGCTCCAGGAGGCCCACGCCTTCCTCCTCCCGTCCCGGGGAAAACCAGGTGGGCGCAGAGGAAGCCCTTTCTCCGGACCTTGCAGGGCTCCCCTGTTCGACCCTCCGCTGCTGGGGATCTCCGCTGCCCACGACCCCCTCTATGCTACGCTGAAAGCGCCGGAGGCCATCGGCCCCTGGTTCCTCTCCCCGGAGGAGGGCTGCCCGGGGCGGCCTCGGTGCTGTCCTTTTTCTTCCCTTTTCCCAGGCGGTCATCCAGAGCAACCGCCAGACACCGGATGCCCCTCCCCTGCCTGGCTCCACGGCCGGGTGGAGGGCAGGCCCTTCTTTCGCTGGGCCCGTCACCTGGTCGCCCTGCTCCAGGCTGCTTACGGCTGGCAGGCCTTGTGTCCCTGTTTGGACCCCCTGGTTTGCCTCCATGGAACACCGGGGCACCGACCGCCGGTTTCCTCCCCAGGCCGCCTTTACCAGCCGGTGGTCCGAGCGCCACGCCGCCTATATCAGCGGCCTGGGGACCTTCGGCCTGCACAAGGGCCTCATCACAGAACGGGGAACCTGCAGGGCGGTTTGTCAGCGTCCTGACTGACCTCCCCTTACCCCCACTGCCCGGCCTTACACCGGGCTGTATGACCACTGCACCCACTGCGGCGCCTGCGTCCGCCGCTGTCCTGTGGGGGCCATCTCCCAGGAGGCGGGAAGGACCACGTGGCCTGCGCCTACTTCGTGGATTGGACCATGGCCCTCTACGCCCCCCGCTATGGCTGCGGGAAATGCCAGGTGGGGGTCCCTGCCAGTCCCGCAACCCTAGGAAAAAAACGGTTTGATGCGGAGGGATAAACCTCCCCGGCCGTTGGGTTCGGTATTTTCTCAGCTCACAGCCCGCGTGGTGTCCAGGTGGAACACCTCCCGGGACAGGCGGATCTCCTCCGCCGGGGTCACGGGGTGGAGGAGACCACCAACCCCTGCTTCTCCACCCGGAAGGTGTGCCGGCGCAGGGCCAGCATCCCCTCGGGGGTGTACACAGAGGGGCGGGGAAACTCGTTCATGTTGGACTCGGGCTCTTTTCAAAGAAGAAAAGCACCGGGTCAAAGTCCTGGTCAATCTGGGGTTCCAGGGCAAAAGGCCTGGATCCTCTCCCAGTCACACCCCGGTAAGGCGCTGGGACTGGACCCAACCGAAGAAGGGCTCCCACTGGTAACGGTACTCGCAGTGGCCTGTCGCTCTGGACCTTCCCTCGGTCAGTTCCAGGGGGACCGGGCGTTCTCCGTGGCAAAGCCCACGTCGGTGGTGTAGGTTTTTGCCCTCCAGCTCCACCGCCAGGATCCGGTGGCGGCGGAAGAGATAGGTGGGGGGGGAGAGAGCATCCGGGCGTTGTAGCTGGTCACCGCAAAGCCCATGGAGTAGAGCAGCCAGTTGTACAGGGTGTTCAGCTCCGCGCACACCCTGCCCTGGCGGCGGACCACAATCTTGTCGTAAAGATGGTGCAGGTCCAGGGACAGGGCTTACCAGCCACAATGTCCAGGTTTTCAAAGGGCACCATGATCTTGTGGGCCAGCTGGATCCGGCCCAGCCCCGCCAAGGTGCGGGGGACCGTCTCAAAAATTCCCAGCCGGGCCAGGTAGGCCTGGATCTGGCCCCTCCGTCATTTTGGGGCCGTTGAGGGCATTGATGTCCATGGGTAAGCCGCCTTCTTTCTCTGGTAACATGGGATGGAAAAAGTATAGCACGGACAGGTACCGCCGTCAACGGACCCCCCGATGCCAGGGCTTCATTGACATTTCGTAAATTATCCTTTATAATAGTTGCACCATACAACGGCAGTTCCCATGGTTCAGAGAGGAGGATCCCCTTGTCGCTGCTGGAATTGAAGGACGTCACGGTGTCCTTTCCCTTCCCCATGGCCGCCCCCCCCTGTTGGCCTTGGACGGGCTCACCCTCTCGGTGGAACAGGGGGAATTGGTGGCCCTGGTGGGCCCCTCCGGCTGCGGGAAAACCACAGCCCTCAACGTCCTGGTACCAAGTCCGCCCCACCAGCGGCCAGGTCCGCCTGGCGGGGGAACCGGTAGAAGGGATGCTCCCCTCGGTGGGCTACATCTCCCAGGCCGACACCCTCCTCCCCCTGGCGGACGGTGGAGGACAACGTGGCCCTGGCCATGGAGCTTCGGGGCATCCCCAAGGCCCAGCGGTGGAAACCGCCCGGGCCCTCATGGCCAAGATGGGCCTGGGCGGCTTTGAGCGCAGCTACCCCGGGAGCTCTCCGGAGGCATGAAGAAGCGGGCGGCCATCGCCCGGGTGCTGGCCATTGACCCGGCCATCCTGATGATGGACGAGCCCTTCGCCCCCTGGACGCCCTCACCCGCCAGCGCCTTCAGGATGAGATCCTCACCGCCTGGGAGGCCACCGGCTGTACCATCCTCTACGTCACCCACGACCTCACCGAGGCCATCACGTTGGCCGACCGGGTCCTTCTGATGAGCACCCGCCCCGGCAAGGTGGTCCGGGAGTACGTCATCGACCTGCCCCGCCCCCCGCCGGGTGATGGACGTGAAGTTCACCCCCCACTTTGTGGAGCTGGAGCGCGCCATCTGGCAAGACCTGGAAACCCAATTGCGAGAGGGGGGCGCTCTATGAAGTCCCGGTCCCATGCCCCCAGCCCCGGTGTGTGGACACTGATGATCGTCCTGGGCCTGCTGGTTTTGTGGGAGGTCGCCGCCGCCGGGGGCACGTCAACGAGTTTTTCTTCAGCCGCCCCTCCCTGCTGTGGCAGGAGTTTGTGGACATGGTCTCCAGCGGCCTGCTGGCCCGGCACCTGTCCACCACCGGACAGGAGGCCGGGTTGGGCCTCCCTTTGGCGGCGTACTGGGCACCCTGGCCGGGCTGGGGTTGGGGATCGCCCCCCGGGTCAGCCGGGCGCTGATGCCCCTGGGATGACCGGCCTGAACGGCCTGCCCAAGCTGGCCCTGGGTCCCCTGTTCATCATCTGGTTTGGCCTGGGCCTGCAGTCCAAGGTCCTGATCTCCGCCCTGATGGTCTTTTTTCATCTTCGCCTTCAACCTCTACTCCGGCGTCCGCAGTGTGGACCCTGCCCTGGTGGCGGCCGTCCGTCTGCTGGGGGCAGCCGCTGGCAGGTGCTGGGGAAGGTGATCTGGCCTGCCTGCCTGCCCTGGCTGCTGGCCAGCCTGCGCACCGGGCTGGGCCTGGCCCTCTCCGGGGCCATCGTGGGGAGTACTTGGGCTCCACCCAGGGGATGGGCTGGCTGCTGTCCGCGGCAGGGGGATGTGTACAACGCCCAACGGGTCCTCTGCTGCGTGCTGGTGCTGGTGGTCATCATCGTCTTGCTGGACGGGGTGGTCCGCCTGCTGGAGCGCCGCCTGCTGCGGTGGCAGCGCTCCTCCTAATCCCATTTGTTCATACCCGCCTTTGGCGGTTATGATAGAGGCAAGAAAGAAGCAAACTGACAGAAAAGGAGTATGATCATGAAAAAGCTGCTTGCCCTGCTGCTGACCCTGACCCTGTCCCTGGGCCTGGTGGCCGACTGTGGACAGACAGAGCCCACAGCAGAAGACACCCACGACACCCAAACCGAAACCGACACCCAGAACAACACCGGCGACCTGCGGAAGATCACCATCACCGAGCAGGTCCGTGGCTACCACTGGGCCCCTGGCCTACCTGGCCCAGTCCCTGGGCTACTTCGCCGAGGAGGGGCTGACCGCAGAGTTCCAGACCATCCGCGGCAGCGACGCCACCGCCCCCGTCCTCTCCGGGGACGCCCAGTTCACCCTGAAGGGCATTGAGACCGCCCTCATGGTCAACGAAGGCGGCCAGGGCTGCAAGGTGGTCCTGTCCACCACCCAGAAGTACCCCTACCAGCTCATCGGCGCCACCGAGGAGTACAGCACCTTGAGTCCCCTGGAAGGCGGCCTGCTGGCCGGGGGCCAGAGCACCAACAGCGGCCCCTATTCCTTCGCCCAGGCCTGCATCAACTACGCCGGGCTGGAGGGGAAGGTAGAGATCTCCACCATGGCCAGCTCCGGCTATGCCGCCGCCATCGCCAATGGGGAGCTCCAGGGAGCCATCTCCACCAACCCCTGGTCCGCCAAGCAGCTCACCGACGCCGCGGCGGTGTGGTCATCGTGGACGGCACCGACGATGGGGTGATCGAGGACATCATCGGCTCGGCCAGCTATGAGCTCTTCACCGTGATCACCTCCGATGCCCTCATCGAGTCCGACCCCGAGCTGGTGCAGAGCGCGGTCAACGCCATGGCCAAGGCCATCCAGTGGATGCAGACCGCCACCCCCGAGGAGATCGCCGCCCAGCTGGGCACCCTCTTTGACGGCGCCACCGAGGAGGAGCTCCTCTACGACGCCCAGTTCGACAAGGACCACCAGGTGGCCACCACCGACGGGTACCACACCGACTCCGGCTTCCAGGCAGCCATCAACCTCACCAAGCTGGCGGGCGGCATCACCGGCGACCCCACTGCCGACCAGATCTTTGACGAGAGCTTCCTGGACAAGGCTTGGGAGAACCTGGGCCAGTAATCCCCTTTCCACATCACCACAACCCCAAGCACCCCCTACAGCGTCCCGGGTCTACACCCCGCCTGCGGTGCATAGGGTAACCCAGGAGGAAACACCGTATGGCATTTTGGGAACTGATGCTGTTGGCCGTAGGCCTTTCTATGGACGCCTTCGCCGTGGCCATCTGCAAGGGCTTGGCCATGGACAAAGTCACCTTGCAACGGGCCGCCGTGGTGGGCCTTTGGTTTTGGCGGCTTCCAGGGGCTCATGCCCCTGCTGGGCTGGCTGCTGGGCTCTCGCTTTGCCGCCTACATCACCGCCGTGGACCACTGGATCGCCTTTGCCCTGCTGGTCCTGCTGGGCATCAACATGATCCGGGAGGCCCGATGTCCCGACGAGGAGGACACCAACGCCTCCCTGGCCTTCCGGGTGATGCTGCCCATGGCGGTGGCCACCAGCATCGACGCCCTGGCGGTGGGCATCACCTTCGCCTTCTTGGAGGTGTCCATTCTGCTTAAGCGGTGTGCTTCATCGCCGCCACCACCTTCCTACTCTCCTGCATCGGGGTGAAGGTGGGCAACCTCTGCGGCACCTGGTTCCAGTCCAAGGCCGAACTGCTGGGGGCATCATCCTTATCCTTTTGGGCCTCAAAATCCTGCTGGAGCACCTGGGGGTGCTGTGAGGCAGGGGCCCGTTTTCCCAGCAACCCAATCACCCCTGGGGATCGGCATGATCCCCAGGGGTGATTTTGCTATTCCCCTGGGCCTTCTGTGGTAGAATGGAGGCAGTTTTCTCGGCTTGATGGGAGGTGCCTTCCGTGCCCGGTGTCCTGCTGTTTCTCCCCTTTCTCCTGGTTCGCTTCGGCCTGCTGGCTGCCAAAAACCGGCAGGCCCTGCCCCGGGCGGCCCACTTTGCCCCCATGCAGGGGCGGGAAAAAATCGCCTATGCCGTCTACCAACTGGCCACCTTGGGGGATCCTCCTGGCCCCTGTGCGCCAGCCGTATCCAGAGTGGCAGCACCGGGACGTGGTACGGCGGCCTGGTCCTATACCTGCTGGGGCTGGTTCTGTGCGCCGTGTCGGTCCTCCACTTTGCCGCCCCGGACCAGGATGGCCTGAACACCCAGGGGATCTACCGCCTTCTCCGCAACCCCATGTACCTGGGGTATTTTGTCTGCTTCCTGGGGATGGCCCTGCTCACCCGGTCCTGGGTACTGCTGGCCCTGGTGCTGGTGTTTCAGGGGTCCGCCCACTGGATCATCCTGGCGGAGGAGTGGTGGTGCCAGGAGACCTTCGGGGAAGCGTATCGCCAGTATAGGGGGCGGGTGAGGCGGTACCTATAACCCCACAAACGCATACACAATAAAACGAGGGGTGTCCTTCCAAGGACACCCCTCGTCTGTTGCAATCCTCTGGCGTTTCCTTCCCCCATCGCCTGGCTTCTGTTTAGAAAAAGTTATCCTTTGGAAAGATGGGGGTTAGGATTTTCCCGTATAACAAAAACCTGCCCAACGGTGCGTCACTGTCCCAGCCGTCTGCCCTGCCCCTTGGGATGAGCAGGCAGGCGTCTGGTGGAAGGGCAGGGTTTCCTCCCTTGGGATTTCTGCCAAAGGGTATGGAGTACCCAGGCCGACTGCACCAAGGTGAGCAGGCAAAAAGGCTATCATCAAACCGGTGGAAACCTTCAGGCCCAAAAAATTCATGTACGGATTGTACCAGTCTAAAATCTCAAAGACAAAAAACAGCAGCGAGAGGATGATCCCCCCATGGGCAGGAGAGACAAACACCTGATCACGTTACGACACCTCCCCAAAGTAAAGACAGTCTACGATTTTATGCTCCGGTTTGTAGGGGTGGTTGACCACCTGGTGGTTCAGCGTCATGAAGGTGGAGTGGCCGCCGTCTAGGTTATAGGCAGCGGTACATCCCAGATCGTCAAACACCTGCGCCAATTCTTCCAAGGTCATTCCCCGGGAGTATCCGGTCTGCCTGCCGTCCACCACAACGAAGCAGTAATGCCCAGGTTCATAGTAGCCAATGGCGCTGCGGGGATGGACCTTTCGGATATAATCCCAGGTATTGAAGGTGGACAGCGCCTTTCCCTGGGCGTCCAGCAGACTCGGACCAAAGGTCCAGGACTGGTAGGCCCCCTCCGCATCACCTGCTGCAGGTCAAACTGGTCGGGGGAATAGGTTTTCATCTCGCCGTTTTGAAACAGGACGCACACATCTGCTGAAGTGGGTTCCGCCCGGTACACCGTTCCGTTGCGGATGAGCGCCCCCGCCGTGTGCTGGTGGTTGTAGCAATAGGAGTCTCCATTCATGGCCAGCACTGCCTGGACGTCTCTGCTCATCTTGGTCAGGTGCTCTTCAAACCCGGAACCATAGGTGTCCTGGGAAAAATAGGTGCGGAAGCAGCGGATGTTTGTGGTATAGACGTCCGCCACATAGTAGGCCACCCGGTTGCTCCCCTTCCCCAAGGTGTGGGCGGTCACCGTAATGGAGAGGTCCTTGCTCCCGATAGGACGTGTCTGTTGTTGTCACCGTATCGGAGAAACGGTCGGCAAACTTCCCCTCCAGAGGAAGGGACCCTGCCGAAGAACCCTCCGGTTGGAGGGGCCCTCCGGCATATAGGGTGCCCTGCTCTGCCATGCTGGGCAGGGCACACCGCTGGGGGACCTGATAGTTGAAGTAGTAAACGGACAGCGCAATCCCCGCTGTGATGACCACATCCAGAAGCACCGCCACGACAGCGCGCCACGGCCCCTTAGGCCGTTTTGGTGAGACGGATCGGATGCATGGGACTTCACCTCCCCTTTCTTTGGGGGCAGCCCGCCGCCGCCCCGAAAGATCACCTTGGTCTGTACCGTGAGGCTGACCAAGAAAAAGGGACCCCTCCGTCAGCAATTTGGCCAGCCACAGCGGAAGGGACAGGCCATAGGCAAACAGCGAGAGGATCCCGTTGTTGGCCAGGAGAATCGGTCGCCAGCAAAGGTATTCCACCAAGGTTTTGCGCTGGTTCTCCTGGGAGTGAAACACCAAGGTCCGGTTGAGCTGATAGTTGAAAAAGCCGCTGCCCAGCCGTGCCGCAACGTTGCTGCACAGCAGGCCATAGGCAAACTGCTGGGTTGCCGTAGACAGGAGCAGAAACAATCCATAGTCCAGGGCAAAACTGATCAGGGAGACCGAGGCAAACTTCAGCAGCATTTTCAGCACCTTCCAGGAGTCCCGAAGGGAATGGAAGTGGGAAGCGGAGTTGTGCTCGTCCAGGTACACCGTCTGAATGGGAACTTCCACCAGCGGGATGCCGTGGCGTTTGCAGTGGAGCAGCACGTTCATCTCGTAGTCATAACCGCTCCCCTCGGTTTCCAGCAAATACGTAAGCTGGGAAAAGCCAAAGGCCCGCAGCCCGGTCTGGGTGTCTGCTACTTTCGTCCGGCTAAGCAGGTGGAAGGCCACCCGGGTCAGCGCATTGCCCACCCGGGATCGGAGCGGCACCCCCGCCCAAAGGTTCGCGTGCCCAGTACCAACGCACCAGGATGGGTCCTGGCTTCCTGGAGCACCCGCTCCGCGTCTTGGGGCAAGTGCTGCCCATCGGCATCCATGGTGACCAGATAGGCCGTGGGGTCATTCCACGTCCACACCGTTTGAAAGGCCGTCTTCAGGGCGGCCCCCTTCCCCGGTTTTGCGGGTGGTGGAGAACCACCACCGCCGGCAGGGCTTCCAGCTGGGCAAAGATCCACTGCCTGTCCATGGTGCTGCCATCGTCCACCACCACCGCACCGTAGCCAGCGGCGGTGACGTCCTTCACAAAGGTCCAGCAAAAGCGCCGAGGGCTGGTAGGCGGGGATCACCACAAGGTCCACGCCCCGTAGTTCCATAGGCTCTGACATCGGATTCCCTCCTCTATCGTTGATGTCAGTCAGTTTACCCAGGGAAGATGACAGCAGCATGAGAATTCCATGAGATTTTCTCATTTTCACAAGTTCTCGTTCCCCGTTGCCCTGTGCACGGTCCCATCTCCCCATCCAGAAAGGCGGTTATGATCATGCGAATTTTAGTCATTGAAGACGACCCCGTCCTGCACCACATTCTTTCCAAGCGTCTGAAAGAGGAAGGCCACTCCGTTGACGACTGTTACGACGGGGAGGCAGGCTTCGACTATGCTGACGCCATGCAGTACGACTGCATCGTGTTGGACCTCATGCTCCCCAAACGGGATGGGCTCTCCCTCCTCCGCGATCTGCGGAGCCGGGGAAACGCCTCCCCGGTGCTCATCCTAACCGCCAAGGACGCCATCGATGACCGGGTGGTTTACTTTGGACGCCGGCGCAGACGATTACCTGGTCAAGCCCTTCGCCTTTGACGAGTTCTCCGCCCGGGTGCGGGCCTGCTGCGCCGGGGCAGTGACACCAAAAGCGCCGTTCTCTCCCTGGAGGATCTGACCCTGAACACCACCAACCGAAAGGTCACCCGTGCAGGCCAGGACATCTCCTTAACCTCCACAGAATACGCGCTTCTGGAGTACCTCCTGCGCAACCAAGGGCAGGTCCTCACCCGGTCACAGATTGCAGACCACGTCTGGAACTATGATTTCTCCTACGACTCCAATGTGGTGGATGTGTACATCCGGTATCTGCGGAATAAAATTGACCGTGCCTTCCCCACCAAACTGATCCACACCATCCGGGGAACCGGATATACCCTGCGGGTTGCGCCATGAGAACCCTGACCATCAAGGGGCGCATCACCTTTGCTGTATGCCCTGCTGACCGCCCTCCTGCTTACGGGTTCTGCTGCCGGTGGTGTACGGCGCAGTCTCCGCCTCCCTGCGCCGGGAGATGGACTCCCCAGCTCCGCAGCGCCATCGCCCAGGTCCTGATCGCCGTGGATGACCAAGACGAGGCCTTTCGCCTCAACCAGCAGGTAGACCTCCCCGACGCCATCACCCTGTGTGTCACCGACCCCCAGGGGCAGCCGATCTTCTCCACCGCCGGGGAATAGCTGCAAACCGCCGCCATCCAGCCGGACGGCAAGACGGTGCACCAAAACGAGACCTACACCGTGCGGCAGGAAACCGTCCAAATAGAAGGCGCCACCGTCACCGCCTCCGCCGCCATCTCCGCAGGCTCGGCGGAAGCCTCTCTGCATACCCTGCAGGTGCTGCTGGGAATTCTGGTGCCCATCTACCTGGCTTTGGCCATACGCGTATCTCCTGGCCAAACGGGCCATCCGCCCCATCACAGAGATCACCAAGGCCGCAGAAACCATTCGCTTTGGCGACCTGTCCCAGCGCATCACCGGCATTGCCACCCAAGATGAAATTCAAGAGCTGGCCGACACTTTTAATACCATGCTGCACCGGCTCCAGGCTTCCTTTACCCGGGAGCGCCAGTTTACGGCGGACGCCTCCCACGAGCTGCACGCCGGTGGCCCGTCATTTCCGCCTGCGCGGAGGAACTGCAAAGGACCTCCCAGGGGGGAGGCGGCGGAACCCGTCGCCGCCATCCAGCGGGAGAGCGCCCATGCACAAGATCCTCTCCCAGCTCCTTCTGCTGACCCGTGGGTATGAGGGCGGTATCACCTGGAACGGGAAGTGTTTCCCCTTCGGGAGGTGGTGGCGTCCGTCATGGAGGAACTGGCAGAGACCGCCGCTGCCTCCCGATCCGGCTGTTCAACCAGGTTCCAGAAGAGGTCCCCTCTATGCTGACCAAAGTCTGACCACCCAGCTGCTGATCAACCTCATTGGAAACAGCATTCGATATGGCCGGGAGCGGGGCAAGGTGGTGGTGCGGGCCTCTGACCCAAACCCAGTGCACCTTCACCGTCTCCGATGACGGAATTGGCATCCAGGAAGACCAGCTACCCCACATCTTTGAGCGGTTTTACCGGGCGGATCCCGCGGGACCGTTCCGGCTCTGCTGGGGCTGTCCATTGTGCAGTGGATCGTCTCCCTCCACAACGGACAGATTACTGCGCACAGCACCTATGGGCAAGGCACCCTGGTCACCGTTGCGCTTCCTACCCAACCTTCGGCTTGACCCAGTGGGGCTGTTCCGTGCATCCATACAAGGACATGATTTTCTCTTCGGATCAATATTGGCAGGCTGCCCCTTGATGCAGGGACAGCCTGCCAACGGCAAATTCTTGCGGTTGATTCATCCGCCCGTTTCATGGAGTTCCTCCCCCACCTGATAGGCATAGACCATAGACCGGTGGTCAGAGCCATCCCGGAAGGGGTACTCCGCCACCCGGGTAAAGCCGCGCTTCTCATAGAATTCCCAGGAGGCCAGAGAGTTGGTAAACAGACGCACGGAGCCCGCCCCGTCCGCCGCCGCCCGGTTTAAGAAGGCCGTGACCAGGGCCGTCCCAAGCCTTTCCGGCAGGCCGCTTTGGAAGAGAGGGCAACCAGCTCCAGATCACAGGCACCGAACACGTCCTGCCGCCCGCTCCCTCATCTGTTGGTAAAGGCTCCAAATTGCCTTTGGAAGGAAGGTGACATAGGATACCTCTTCAGGTAGAACTGGAAAAACATGCGGCACCAGAGGCCATAGTGCTTCTTGGTCTCGTATCGGTTGGCCAGGGCGGGGGAGAAGGGCTTGCTGTACTTGCCGCAGACAAACCCCACCACCTGTCCCGCCTCTGTCTCCGCAACGTACGTGAAGTTGCACTTTTCGATGAGGACCTGGGCGTACTCCCGCAGGAACCGTCTGTCGTTTTCGTCGATGGGGCCGGTGAAAAAGCCCTCGTAGAGGCACTCCCCGCAGGGGGCAGCATCGCTTTCCGTGTACGGCCGAAGGGAAAATTCCATGGCACGCTCCTTTTCCGTTCTTCGGTTAGTCTTAGCTAACTTCAGGAAATTGTACCATATGGAGCGGGAAATGGCAACCCCTTTTCCCTACATTCTCCCCGTCCTTTTCCCTTTTCTCCCTCCCCCCAGGGCCGCCTCCCAAGGGGTTCGGTACCACAGGACCAGAGGCCGCCAGCAACAGCAGGCACCCCTGCCGCCAAAAGGCCGTTGACCTGGATGACAAACAGAGAGAGCAAGGTATTGGTCAGGCCATGGGCCAGGTTGCAGCCAAAGACCCAGCGGGTCCTGCGAAAAGAGCGCCCCGTACCAGAAACTCTGGAGCACTGCCAGCACCGCAAAACCATCCGAAGGGATAGTCTGCTGGGAGGCCCCCTCCACAAACCACAGGGGAGATGCCACACCGCCCAGACCAAGCCCGTGACCACTGCCGCCCCAGGGAAGGGCACCGCCCGCTCCAACAGGGGCTGCATAGTGCCCCGCCAGCCCACCTCTTCATTGCCGCCGTAGATCAGCGCCGCCTGGAGGAAGACCACCGGTACCAGGGACAGGGTATCTGGGGGGTTGAACTGCCAGGAGAGGACAGGGCAATGACCGCCCCCTCCGCCAGGCAGAACAGCAGCACCACCCACCAGGTGCCTCGACGGGGGACAAAGACAAGCCGGGGCACCTGCCGGAGCCTTCCCCGCCTCGGCAGAACACCCACAGCCCGCCCACCGTGGGGCCCAAAGCCCCCCAGCAGATGCAGCACTACTCCCGCCGGGTGGGCAGGGTCAGCACCCCCAGTGCCCCAGAATCGCCAACCCGCCCCAGCACAGGCCGGTGATGGTAAAGGTCAGAGCAGGAAACTTCCCAACGCGCGTTTCATGACACATACCCTCCCTGGTTTCTCTTTTTTGCATCCAGTTTCCAGTATAACACAGGGACCTGGCCCGGCAAAAAGAAAAACCCGCCCCGGAACGGCGGGAAATCCGTTCCGGGGCGGGCAGGTTGGGAACATGAGAGAAGAAAGATAAACGCAAAGGGAAAGATAACAAGTAAGAGAGAGAAAAGAAAGCCGAAGGGATGGCTCAGTCGTCGTAGGCCTTCTGGAAGATGGCGATGATCTGGTCCTTGGTGGCCTTTCTGGGGTTGGTGGCGGCGGTAGCGTCCTTCATGGCGTTCCTCAGCCATGATCTCGAAGTCCGCCGGATCCACGCCCAGGGAGCGCAGGTTCTGGGGATGCCCAGGTAGCGGCCGAGGTCTTCAGGGTACACGCAGGCCTCGCCACTCAAAGGGAGACATGCCGTCCACATTGATGTCCATGGCCCGGGCGATCACCGCGAACCGCTCCAGGTTGCCGATGAGGTTGAACTCCTGGACATAGGGCAGCAGGATGGCGTTGCACGCCGTGGGGCAGGTTGTAGAAGCCGCCCGGCTGGTGGGCCATGGCGGACATAGCCCAGGAGGCGTTGTTGAAGGCCACGCCTACCAGGTACTGGGCATAGGCCATCTTGCCCGGGCCTTCATGTAGTTTCCGTTGGCCACCGCCTGAGGCAGGTAGTGGACGATCTTGTCGATGGCCTTGATGGCGGCTGCGTCGGTGAGGGTTGGCGTCGGTGGAGACGGCTTCCACCGCGTGGGGCAGTGCGTCCATACCGGTGGCTGCGGTGAGGGAAGCGGGCATGCCCACCATGAGCCCGGGTCGTTGATGGCGATGGCTGGGGGTGACCCGCCAGTCTACGATGGCCATCTTCACCTTCCGGTGGTGTCGGTGATGATGCAGAAGCGGGTGATCTCGGAGGCGGTGCCGGCTGGTGGTGTTCACGGCCACCAGGGGGGCAGGGCCTCGTGGGCCTTGTCCACGCCCTCGTAGTCGGCAATCTTCCCGCCGTTGGTGGCCACCAGGCCGATGCCTTTGGCGCAGTCGTGGGAGGAACCGCCGCCGAGGGAGATGATGGAGTCGCAGCCGTGTCGTGGTAGAACTTCTCCCTTCCACCACGTTGGTGTCCTTGGGGTTGGGCTCGGCCTTGCCGAAGACGGCGGAGTCCACCCGGCGTCCTTCAGGATGGATGCGGGTGGTCATGGGGTTCTTGGCAGGAACTCGTCGGTGACGATCATGGCCTTGCTGCCCAGGCTCTTCATGTAGCTCGCCGGTCTCCACCACGGAGCCCTCACCGAAGACGTTTCTGCTGGGTACGAAATAATAAGTGGACATAGTTCTTTTCCTTTCTTTGCCAGGGATTTTTGGTTAAATACGAGGTGATTTTGGCGGGTTTTCCCCGCCTGCCAGGGAAAAAAGGGTATAAAAGGGGCGGAGGGCTTTCCCTCCGCCCCTTTGCGCACTTGACAGGGTTTGTCGGTTTTGCTTACTTTGCGGGATAGAAGCCGGAAGGCGTCTCTCAGGTTGATCATGATATTCTTCTTCTGGGTGTAGTGCTCCAGGATGACCTTGTGGGTCTCACGGCCGATGCCGGACTGCTTGTAGCCGCCGAAGGGGGCGCCGGCAGGGATCATGTTGTAGGTGTTCACCCACATACGGCCGGTCTCCACGGCGCGGGCCACCCGCAGGGCACGGTTGATGTCCTGGGTCCACGGCGCCGCCCAGGCCGTAGACGGAGTCGTTGGCCATGGCGATGACCTCTTCCTCGGTCTTGAACTTGATGACCACGGCCACGGGGCCAAAGATCTCCTCCTGGGCCACCCGCATGTTGTTGTTGGCGTTGACGATGAGGGTGGGCTTCATGAAGGCGCCGTTGGCGCAGGCACCCTCCTTGTAGGGCTCGCCGCCACAGGCGATGGTGGCGCCCTCTTCCTTGGCCAGCTCCACATAGGACATGATCTTTCTCAGCTGGCCCTGGTCCACCTGGGAACCCATCTGGGTGTTCATGTCAGGGGGTTGCCCACGTTGATGTTGTTGAAGGCCTTGACGGCAGCGTCCACGAACTTGTCATAGATGCTCTCCTGGACAAAGACCCGGGACCCGGCGCAGCACACCTGGCCCTGGTTAAACAGGATGCCCAGCTGCAGGCCGTCCAAAAGCGCGCTCCCAGTCGCAGTCCTCGAAGAAGATGTTGGCACTCTTGCCGCCCAGTTCCAGGGTGGCGGGGATGAGCTTGTCGGCGGCCGCCTTGGCCACGTCCAGGCCCACTTCGGTGGAGCCGGTGAAGGCCAGCTTGCGGAAGCCGGGGTGGTCCAGCATATACTGGCCCGGCCCGGGAGCCGCCGCCGGTGACCACGTTCAGCACGCCGGGGGGGCAGCAGGTGGCCGATGAGCTTCACCAGGGTGAGCACGCTCGGGGAGGTGGTGGAGGAGGGCTTAAAGACGATGCAGTCGCCGGCCGCCAGGGCGGGGGCCAGCCAAGCGGCCATCAGGAAGGGAAGTTCCAGGGGACAATCTGCCCCACTCACGCCGATGGGCTCGTGGAGGATGATGTTCATAACTCGCCCACATGGTCCTTCAGGATGCTGGCGGAACCCTCCTCGGTGCGGATGGCGCCGGGAAGTACCGGAAGTGGTCGGAGGAATAGGGCACGTCGATGGTCATGGTTTCCCGGATGGGCTTGCCGTTGTCCATGGACTCGATGGTGGCCAGCAGTTCCTTGTTCTCATCGATGATGTCAGCGATCTTCAGCAGGATGGCGGCGCGCTTATCGGGTTCAGGTCCCGCCAAGCGGGAACGCAGCCCAGGCGGCCTGGACGGCAGCATCCATTTGGTTGCCTCGGCACGCACTCCGCCAGCTTTTTCGCCCGTGGCGGGGTTGGTGGTGGTGATATTTCCCACCAGAGGGGCAACCCATTGTCCATCGATATAAAAGTTCATACTTGGCGTCATTCACGTTCATAACTCGGTGCTCCTTTCTATTCATCAAAAGTGTTCCATTGCTTACTCAAGATCTGTGGTGTTGGGGAAGTACCAGTTTATACTGCCCTTCTGCTTATTGTTATACCACATCTCCTCAATTTTGAGAAACACCGAAAACTAATGTCCCTATCAGAAAAACTTATTGCGTCTGCAACCTTTGCTGCGCGGCTTGGTCCTCCCGGATCAGCTGGAAGAAGTGGTCCCCTGCCAGGCTCACCGAGGGCAGCAGCCGCAGCGCCACGGTGCGGATCCGGAAGGAGTCCCCCTCAATGGAAAAGACGCTCACGTCCCGGGAGAGGTTCCCTCCATCCCCTCCGGCAGGGGGGCGATGCCCAGGCCGGCCTGAACCAGAATGCTGGCCTCCAGGAAGGTCTTCACCTGCTGCACCGGGTTTGCCCCCAGGCCCAGCTGATCCAGGTAGTCTGCCCGGGCCTGGTTGGGGCTCTCCCCACCGACCCTTCGATGCGGAAGATGGTCTGGCCCGCCAGCTCCGAGGGGCCACATACTGCCGCCCGGCCAGCGGGCTCTGGGGGCCGGTCATAAACTTGGGCCGCTCGCTGCTCAGCTCCAGCACGTCGAACCGCTGGTCCAGGGCCAGGCCGTAGTCCGGGATGACGATGACGTCCAGCTTCTCCTCCTCCAAGGCTTCCAGCATCTTTGCGGCCCCCTCCTGGAGGGTGATGGCCGCCTCGGGGTAAAGCTGGCGGAAGCGGCGGAGATAGTCTGGGATGCACTCCTGGGTATAGGGGGCCGTTGATCCCCAACCGGAGGTCCCGCTTCTTCCCTCGGCCAGGAACCGGGCCTGCTTCACCGCCCTGTTGTACTGGGCCAGCACCGCCTGGCACTGTTTGGCAAAGTACTCCCCGCCGGGGGTGAGGGACACCGAGGCCCCCCTCGGTTGAAGAGTTTGAAGCCCAGCTCCTCCTCAAACTGCTTGATCTGCTGGCTGATGGCAGCCTGGGCCACGTAGCATTCCCGGGCGGCTTTGGTGAAGTTCAGGTGCTTGGCCACCGAGAGAAAATATTCGATTCTTCGAAAGCTCATAGGCTCTCCTTTCCCATCAGTGTGTCCGCACGATGTGGGTGTTATTCTGGGTTCTATTATAAAAAGAGCCTCCCCTTTGTCAAAGGGAAGGCCTTACAAATTCTCGCGGGAAGCAGAAAACCCGGCCCCCCTCCCCGGGAGAGGCGCTCGGCAGTCTGCGGTGGGTGTGGCGGCGTGTGCCGGTTAGTCCAGGTAGTAGTCGAAGCCGTAGCAGCTCTTTTCAAAGCCGTAGATCTCGTAGAACCGGTGGGCCTGCTTCCGGGGCATGCCGGAGTCCAGCACCAGGGCCTTGCAGCCCCGGGCCTTGGCCAGCTCCTTGGCGTGGTCCATGAGCTTCACGCCATAACCCTTGCCCCTGCTCGTCGGCGTTGGTGATGATGCTGGAGACATAGCAGGTCATGCCGGACAGCCAGAAGGTGTTGAAGTAAGCGCCGTGGCAGAAGCCATGGTAGGTGTCCCCGTCCATGAGGAAGAAGGCGAAGCTGTCCTCGTCGGCCAGCACGTCGGCGTACACCTTGCGGATGACTTCCTTATCATAGGTGTTGTAGTCCCAAAGCTTTTCAATGTAGTCAAACGCCACATCGAAATCGTCCATGGTTGCGGTCTTGAATTCCATATTCTGTTCCTCCTTTTTGCAGGTCTAAACTAGGTTTATTATCCTCCCATCCTCCCCCCTTGTCAAGTCTGTTCCTGCCGTTTTTCCCCAAATTTTCTGTTCTTTCTTCCCCTTTCCTTGGGAAGTATCACGGAGCAGGTTCCTTTTGGCTTGACTTCTTCCAGGGAGGTTGTTACCATGAAGGCATTCCACACCAGGAACAGGAGGCACTTCCATGAAAACCCGTATCACCGAACTCTTCGGCATCCAGTACCCCATCATCCAGGGGGCCATGCAGTGGCTGTCCAAGCCCGCCTGGCTGCCGCCGTGTCCAACGCCGAGGGGGCTGGGTACCATCAATATGACCACCTATGCCACCCCGGAGGACTTTCAGGCCGCCATCCAGGAGCTCAAGTCCCTGACCGACCGGCCCTTCTCCGTCAACCTCTCCCTGCTGCCGGACACCAAGCCCGACGGGCCCATCAAAGGCTTCCTCCAGGCGGTGGTGGAGGAGAAGGTGAAGATCGTGGAGACCGCCGACAGCCCCCGCCCCCTTGATGGACACCCTGAAAGGGGCGGCTGCCTGGTGATGCACAAGATCCCCGACTCCCGCTTTGCCCACACCGCCCAGGAAGTGGGCTGCGACGCGGTGTGCATCGTGGGCTACGAAGGGGGCGGCCACCCGGGGATGGCCGGGGTGGGGTCCATCGTCCAGTGGCCCCTGACCACCTAGCGCTGCACCCTCCCTGTGGTGGGGGCCGGGGGCGTGTGCGACGGCCGCACCATGTACGCCGCCCTGGCCGCCGGGCTGGACGGGGTGATGGTGGGCACCCGCTTCCTCATGGCGGCGGAGACCGACATCGGCCCCCACCTCCGCCAGGCGGTGATGGACGCCAAGGAGACCGACACCGTCCTCACCCAGACCAGCATCCGCAATGCCCTGCGGTCCCTGAAAACCCAGGAGGCCCTCCACATCATCGACTTTGAGAAAACCTACCACCCCACCTTGGAGGAGCTCTACCCCTGATCCGGGGCACGGTGACCAAAGCCGCCTATGAGAAGGACGACCCCCAGGCCGCCCAGATCGCCATGGGCCAGGTGCTGGGCCGCATCCACGACGTGAAGCCCGCCGCCCAGATCATCCAGGATATGATGGACGAGCTCTACGCCATGCACCGCCGTGTGAGCAATATGCTGTAATTTTCTCCGGTTCTCGTTGACTTTTTGTGTTAAAATAGCTATCATAGTAAGGGATTCCTGCCCCGATGGTTGCCTTGCTGGCCAGGGAAGGAAGGTTTCTGTGGGTATCTTACCCCGGCGCCTTCCTGGGAGCAATCCCAAAAGGGAGGGAACTGTCTCCTCTCTTTGGGGGGGGCATCTACGCAAATTTCTGTAGGAATTACGCAAAAATAGGCAAGGTTCGCCTTTGGAATCACCGTGGCGCCCCAGCGCGCCACGCCAAGCGAGGACATCCACTATGATCATCTACTTAGCCGCCATCGACGCCCCGGAGGACCGGGACACCTTCGTGGCCCTCTACGAGACCTACCGGAACCTTATGTTCCATGTGGCCCACAAGATTCTTCGCAACGAGGCCGACGCCGAGGACGCCGTCCACGACGCCTTTGTGACCGTCGCGGAAAAATTCAAATTTTTCTTCCCTGGAGCGTCACAAAACCCGGTCCTACTCGTTACTATAGTTGAACACAAGGCCATCGACCTCTACCGGAAGAAGCAGCGCCGGGAGAGGCCCCCTGGTGGAGGAGATCTCCGGCATCGACCCCGGGCCCCAGGAGGACGCCTCCCCCTGGCCCAGTGCATCCTCCGCCTGCCTGGGCGGTACCGGGAATTCTTCCGGCTGGAAGTACGAGCTGGGCTACTCCACCCGGGAGGTAAGCCAGCTGATGGGCCTGTCCTGGGCCGCCGCCCGAAAGCTGGAGCAGCGGGCCAGGGAAAAACTGCGGGCGCTTTGCCAGGAGGAGGGATTCTATGACGTTTTTCACCGACGACCCGCCTGCGTCAGGCGGCACAAGCCAGGGCCATCCTGGACGGCAGCCTCCCCGCCCGGAGGACTGCCCCACCTTCTCCCTCCCCTTCCAGGCCAAGATGGCCAAACTCCTGCGGCGGCACAAGCGGGCCCCGCCCGCCGGGCCATGCGCCGGGTGGCCTGCCTGGTGCTGGTGTGCCTGCTGGGCAGCGGGGTGTTCCTCACCACCAACGCCCAGGCAAGGGAAGCGTTTTTTTGGGTGGGTGAGCCAGCAGGTGGAAGGCTTCCGGCGATATTTCTATACCGGAGATCCCGTGTTCTCCGAAAACGTTGTCCCCTATACCATCAATATCCCCGAAGGTTATCAGTTGGAAGAGGAACTTCGTTCCGAAAGCAATGACTTCCTCTACGAATCCTATGTCAACGAGGATGGACTGTATATTTTCTTCCTCTATCAATATGATACAGAGAGTTCTTCTGGAGAAACGGTCCTGAACGAAGCCGGGTCTACCATCAAACAGGTAGAGATCAATGGCAACACAGCGGACCTGTATCTTCCCAGGATCCAGCTGCCTCGAATACCATCATTTGGACCGATCAAACCACCCATGCCCTGATTGAGGTTACCGCTTTCCTCGAAGAAGATGCCTTGATCTCTTTGGCGGAAAGTGTAACTCCTATTGAGGAATAAAAATTTTTAAATATTTTTTAGATGCGCGTCACAAATCGCCTCCCTCGTTCGTTACTATGTATGAAAGACGAAACGAAGGGAGGTGATTTCTATGAGAAAACAAGTTTTTGGCGCTGGTGATGCTCATGGGTGTAGCCGCTCAGGCCACGGGGCCAATGAAAATCCCCAGAGCAACGCCTTCGATCTCATTTAATAGCAACGGTACCCAAGCTACCTGCACCATAAATGTTTAAGGAGGGTCTTGTTATGACACGAAACCGTTTCCTTCTTGCCGCCCTGTTGCTGTTGGCCCTGCCCCTTGCCGCCTGCAGTGCCCCATCCAACGGCGACCCCCACCGCCTTCACCCCCCACCACCCCTGTGGGCTTCCTCCTCTCCCAGGACAACCCCACCTCCGAGGACGGATTGAGGGACCTTCTCCATCCGGACCGGCAGCTGGGACCTGAACACCGGCACGTTCCAATATGAGGAAAACCCCTGTTCTGGAGGCCACCGGCCCAGAGCGGAACAGCCAACTCTTCTCCTGGAACGGCGCGGACCAGTACCTCATCGGAGACCAAGATGCCGTGACCGCTGCCTCGGACAGCGTTGACCTGGTGTCCTGGGTGCCCTTTACGACCACAGCCACGTCTGTTGGGGGCCGGGTACCAGCTTTTGGTCTCCCCTAGAGGATCCTGCCCAGATCACCTGGAACGGGAAGACACCGATCCTGTCACCGTCACCCTCCCTGAGGCCCCGCTGACGAGCCTCTGGCGGACCTCTTCCTCCCCTCAGCCACACCCTGGAGGGGGGACCAGCTGACCCTGGTCTACGGCGCCATGCTCACCATGGAGGGCGGCCAGGAGGACCTGCTGCTCACCGCCGCAGTGGACCTGGCTACCCAGCAGGCCCAGTGGGGCGACCCGGTCCCCCCCCCCCAGGCCTATTCCCCCACTTCTTCCCCCCGCCCCCAGCCGGTACTACCCCCGTGGTGGACGGGAAGCTTTACTTCTCCACCGGGGACTCCGCCGCCTACTTCGACCTGTCCGCCGGAACCTTCACCGCCCTGGAGGACCTGCCCCAGCGGCTGGAGGCCCTCTTCCCCGGCGCGGGAGCGGGCGGAGAACACCGCTGGCGGGGGCGTTTTCCCCTGCAGAACCCATGGGGCCACAGAAGAGTGGCCATCTTTGCCTTCCTGTACGAGGGCCGCAATGTCTGGGTGGCCCTCGGGATGAGCAGGTGCTGGGGGTGCTGGAACAGTCCCTGGAGAACAACACCATCACCTGCTATGACAGCGCGTTCCAGCAGACCAGTCAAGTAGAACTGCCCTTCTCCCTGTACAACCTCCAGCCCCAGGCCTCCGGTTTCGCCGTTCCCCCATTTGAGGCCATGCTTGGGTTGGCCTCCTGCCGCAGCTTACATGTAGCAAATCTTCCCCTTTCTTAAGTTTCCCCAACCCTTTGAACTACCGCCCTCTGCCACAATGCGCGCAGAGGGCGGTATCTCTTACAAAATGTAAACTTTCTGTGAACATCCCATTTTCCTGTCACAAATCCCCCTGTTCAGACGTTATAGATAGTAGAACCTCGATCTGAAAACCAGATGGTCCCTGCCTCGGTGGACCAAGTCTCTGTATGCATAATCGAATTTCCCGGTGTCAACCCGTGTTCCGTAAGGTGGTGCCCCATGCAAACACGTCCCGCTCTGCTCCTGGTGCTGGTTCTGGCCCTGCTACCGGCTGTGCCAACCGTCCCAACCTCTCTTCGGGGGATAACGACAGAGACCGTTCTCTCCCTGCCCCCGGACTTGAAGTCCCGGCGGGGACACGGCCTTGCTGTATCCCTCTCCGCCAGCCCCGAAGGCAAGGCCCAGGTGGAGGCCCTGGTGGGCCAGCCCTGGGGGGGGGGGAGCCGGGGTGTCAGGCACCCTCTATTCCCTGGGACAGGCCACGGTGACCATCGACCAGGACACCGGCTACTGGACCTACGAGACGGGGCAGGACATCTTCTCCGTGGATCCATCTGCCCTCCCGCCTCCCTCTCCGATGCCCAGGCCCAGGCCATCGCCCTGGACTACCTCCAGACCCACGGCCTGTGGTCCGGGCCTATGGCCAGCGTAGGGTCGGCCCCATCACCAGCGGGGAGACCGGCGGGGACACCATCCTGGGCAAGAACGTCTACTGCTTCCCCGCCGTGGACGGAGCCCCGGTGGAGGGGGTCTTCCGGATCGTGGTCACCCTGGACCCCACGGGGAAGGTGGTTACGGTCCACCACCTGGCCGCCCAGCCCGGGCTGCCGCGGGAGGTCCCCCCTGAAATCCGGGCCCAGCTGGCATCGGACCTGGCCCGGGGGAACTACTCTTCCAACCTCTACCAAAACCCTCACCGACCCGGTGGTGGAGACCTGCACCCTCCGGCTCTACGCCGACGCCACCCCTGGTGGAGGGGCAGACCTACCTCTACCCCGTCTACGTCCTCACCGGCCATGGGACCATGCCGGATGGGACCACCGAGTGGTTTGAGGTCATCGTGGACGCCCAAGCCTAATGCTTTTTTCTGGTTCCTCCCTGTTTTAGCGCCCCCGGCGCGGCTGTTTGCCGCACCGGGGCCTTTTGCCTTTTTTTTCAAAAAATTTTCCGTCCGCCCTATCTTTTTTCCCCCTGCTCCCGTTATACTGGGTGGAACGCGCGATTCCACCGCTCAGAAAGGAGGGAAGAACCATGGACCCAGATGCCGGCCTGATCCGCCGGATGAACCAGGGGGACGACGAGGCCATCGAGGCCTTCGTCCGAAAGTACTACCCCCAGATCCTGGGGTACTGCTGCTACCATCTCCGCCACCGCCAGGACGGGGAGGACGTCACCCAGGAGACCTTCGCCCGGTTCTTCGCCTCCCTGACCGGTACCGCCACTATGGCAAGGCGGCCAACTATCTCTACGTCATCATCGCCGGCAACCTCTGCCGGGACCACCTCCGCCGCCGGCAGGAGCTCCCCCTGGAGGACCTTCCCCAGGAGGAGACCCCTGCCCGCCGACTGGGGACACCCTGCCTGGACCTGGAAGCCGCTTTCCGGGCCCTGCCGGAGGAGATCCAGGTCGTGGCCGTCCTCTGCCTGCTCCAGGAGCGCAAGCAGCGGGAGGCCGCCAAGATCCTGGGCATCGGCCTGCCCCTGGTGAAGTACCGGCTCCGCCGGGCCAGAGAACTGCTGGCCCAATCTTTGGGAAAGGAGGCCCTTCCATGAAACCATCCCGACCAACCATCCCCACCCCCCAGCCCCGGGAGGAAGCCGTCCAGGCTGCGGTGCAGGCTGCCACCCTGGCCTTCCACCGGCGGGAGGCTGCCCGCCCCTGGCCCCCCTGGAATTTCTCCGCCAGCAGAGCCACTTCCTCCGGAAGCGGTGGTGGCCCTGCAGGGCGGGGTGCTCCTGCTGCTGTGGTGGGTCCTCCAATCCGCTTGGCGGCACCACCGGGGAGGCCCAGCGGGGCCATGGGCACCCTGGCCCCCCTCTTCGTGGTGCTGGTGCTGCCGCAACTGTGGAAGAACCGGGCCAACGGGGCCCTGGAGGTGGAGTGTACCGCCTACTACTCCCTGCGGCAGGTGTACGCCGCCCGGCTGGTGCTCTTCGGCCTGGCGGACCTGGCGCTGCTGACGGGGTTCTTCTCCGTGGCCCTGCTCACCGGCCGGGCCACCTGGGAGGGGCTCATCCTCCACTTCCTGCTGCCCTTCCTGGTCACCGGGTGCATCTGCCTGCGCACCCCCTGTCCTGCCGCATGGATGGGGGCGGTGTACGCCGCCCTCCCCCTCTCCCTGGTGTGGACGGCGGTGTGGGTGTGCATCCTCCTCAACGACCCGGTTTACCAGCTGATCTCCCGGCCGGTGTGGCTGGGGATGCTGGTGCTGGCGGTGTACTTCTGCTACGCCATCGGAAAACTGCAAACCCACTGCGAAACCCTTTGGGAGGGAACCACCTCATGGCTTTGATCCTCGACGGTCTCACCAAGACCTTCAATCCTTCCCCGCCGTGAACAACCTCACCTGCACCTTTGACACCGGGGTGTACGGCCTTCTGGGGTCAACGGCGCGGGAAAAACCACCCTCTTGCGGATGCTCTGCACCCTCCTCACCCCCACGGCGGGGGGAGCGTCACCTGGGAGGGCAGGACATCTTCACCCCTGGGCCCGGCCTACCGGAACCTGCTGGGCTACCTGCCCCAGGAGTTTGGGTTTTACCCCGACTTCACCGTGGAGGACTACCTGCTCTACATCGCCTGCCTCAAGGGGCCTGCGCCCTGCCACCGCCAAGCGGCGGACGGAAACCCTGCTGCGGCAGGTGGGCCTGCACCCGGTCCGCTTCGGCAGAAGATGAAGCGCCTGTCCGGGGCATGAAGCGCCGGGCGGGCATCGCCCAGGCCATGCCAACGACCCCAAGGTCCTCATCCTGGACGAGCCCACCGCCGGCCTGGACCCCAAGGAGCGCATCCGCTTCCGGAACCTCATCAGCGAGCTGGCGGAGGACCGGCTGGTAATCTTGTCCACCCACATCGTCTCCGACGTGGAGTACATCGCCGGGGAGATCCTCCTGCTCAAGGAGGGGACCTTGGTCCAGCAGGGGCGGTACAAGACCTGCTGGCCGCCGCCCCCACCCGAGTGTGGACCTGCCTGGTCCCCCGGGAGGCCGCCCACCACTTCCTGACCCACCACCTGGTGGCCAACGTGAAAACCCTGCCCCAGGGCACCCAGCTGCGCATCCTCTCCCCACGCCCCCATCCCGGAGGCGGTGCCAGCGGAGATGACCTTGGAGGACCTCTTCCTCCACCACTTCGGGGAGAAGGGAGGGGACGGCCTTGCTGAAATTTGAACTCCAAAAGATCCTGGGCCGCCCCAGCGGGAAAGCCGCCCTGGTGGTGCTGGCGGCGGCCATCCTGCTGACCACCTTCTTCGCCTGCAACGTCCGCTATGTGGACCAGGCTTGCCAGACCCACACCGGCCCTGCTGCCGCCCGCCAGCTGCGCCAGCAGCAGAAGACCTGGGCGGGGGTGCTGGACGAGGCCATGCTCCGCCAGGTCCTTCTCACCAACCAGGAGGTCCAGGCCTCCCCCGACGGGCAGTCGGAGGACGTCACCCGGCAGAACATGGCCTACCACCAGATGCAGGCCTATGAGGTCCTCCGAGACCTCATCAACCAGGCCTACGCCTCTGACTTCCAGACCTACGACTACTTCACCATAGACACCGTGACCCCGGACCAGGCCCCGGCCTTCTACCCCAACCGGGTCCGCCTGCTCCAGGACTGGCTGGCGGAGAACCCTGACCGCTTCTCCCTGCCCAGGCGGACTACCTGGTGGCCCAGTACCAGGCCCTGGAGGCCCCCTTCTCCGTGGACTATGTAACCGGCTGGCAGCAGTTCTATGACTATGCCCCCACGGTTAGTATGCTCACCTGCCTCATCGCCTGCTTTCTGGTGGCGGGGATCTTCTCCCAGGAGGGGACGCTGCGGGCGGAGGCCGTCTTCTTCGCCACCCGCCACGGCCGGGGCCGGGGGACGGGGGCCAAGATCGGGGCGGGGCTTCCTGCTGACCCTGCTCTACTGGTGGGCCGTCCTGGTCTTTGCCGGGCTCACCCTGGGACTATTGGGGGCAGATGGGGGCAACTGCCCGTGCAGGTGATCCACTGGAAGTCCTTCTACTCCCCTCACCTTGGCCCAGGGGGCCTGCTCATCGCCCTGGGGGCTGGCTGGGCACGGTGGTGCTGGGTCTGGTCACCATGGCCGTGTCTGCCAAGACCGGGTCTGTGGCCCTGGCGGCCATCCTCCCTTCGCCTTGCTTTTCTCCCGGCCCCTGCTGAACAGTGAACACGCCCTGGTAAGCCAAATCCTGGGTCTGCTGCCGGACCAGCTGCTCCAGCTCAACCGGGTCTTTACCTACTTCCAACCTCTACCAGGCAGGGTGGCGGGGCCTGCCCCCTCTTCGCCCCCTCTACGTGCCCCCCTTGCCCTGGTGCTGATCCCCTTGCTGTATCAGATCTACCGACGCAAATCCCTACGCTAAACAGAACGGATAAGGAGCCCATCATGTACCCACAGAGAACCCAGGCCCGTGCCCGATCCCGGCGGCGGAGACGCCGTTGGCCCTCTTCCTGCTGGTCTTTGCCATCGCCTTGTGTGCCCTGGGGCCAGCCAGCTGGGTTTCGGCCAGATGCACCGGCTGAAAACCGCCGACCTGCCCGACTGGGTGGGCCAGCAGATCATCCGCGTCAACGGCGCCGCCCGCCGGGGGGGGGAGACCATGCGGCGGGTCACCGACATTGCCATCCACTACGTGGGCAACCCCGGCACCTCTGCCCAGGCCAACCGGAACTACTTCGCCCAGCCGGACACCCAGGTGAGCTCCCACTTCCTCATCGGCCTGGAGGGGAGGTCATCCAGTGCATCCCCTGGATGAAAAAGTCCTCCGCCACCAACCAGCGCAACAACGACACCCTCTCCATTGAGGTCTGCCCCCCCGACGCCACGGGGTCAGTTCACCCAGGCCAGCTATGACGCCCTGGTGCGCCTGACCGCCTGGCTGTGCGACACTGCGGCATCGGCCGGGACCGGGTGATCCGCCACTACGACGTGACGGACAAGCTCTGCCCCTGTACTTCGTGGAGCACGAGGAGGCGTGGACGCAGGTCTTGGCGGATGTGGCGGCCTACTGAGGCCGGGGCCGCGCCCGGCTTTGCCGGGCGGGCCTCCTCTGCCGAAATCGGCAGGTGGTCCTGTTGGGACCGGCGCAGGTTAGCACCTGCAAGGTGGGTTCCCGCCCGGTCCCGGGCGGGGGGCGGCGGGTACTGCGTACCCTTGGGGTGGGCGGGGCCCTTCCCGAAGCCTCGGGGCGCAGCGCCCCGTTGCCCCGCCTGCCCGGCGGGGGTCCCCATTTCTCCCGAGAAATGGGAGAAAGAGGGCCGGGGCTTCGCCCCTGGACCCCACTTTTTATGGCCGCTCGTTGCCACTCGCTGGTTTTTGGGATTGTTATTTCTGATTCGTTTGAGGGGCTATTTCTCCGGTATCCTAAGACCGATTTGGGGCGCATTTTCGGGAAAAATATGCTGAAAAGCATTTTGCAAAGAAAGTCCCCAAATCAGGGTACGGACATGGGTACCGTAATAGCCCAATCGACCTGAACAATGCGGCGTCGGCCACACCGCCAAAACGAGCGAGTGGAAACGAGCGGGCCCTAAAACCTGCGATGGTCCCAACGAGGGGGCGGGGGCCACCCCCGCGACTCTTTGCGTCCGGGCTTTCTCTGCGCCAGGCCGACGCCGGGCACATCGGTCCGGTACGACAGCTGTTTGTCCTACCACCCCGTCACCAGCTGGCGGCCCTGGAGGGGACCCACCCCTACCTGGGTACCCCGGGACAGGTGAGCCAGGAGGCTGAACTCAAAGTGGAGGTCACCTGCCGGACCGAGGAGGTAGACCAGATCATCGCCGCAGTGAAAGCTGTCCACCCTATGAGGAGCCGGTGATCAACGCCATCCCCTCTTCCGCACCAGTTTTTGACGTCCCAGACAGTCCAACAGCCCCAAGGCACGGAAACCCATCCCATGCCTTGGGGCTGTTTCTTCTTGTTCGGAGACGCTTTTGCGGGAATCACTCCGCGGTGGCCTGGGCCAGCACTTGGGCGGCCACGGAACCGGCCACCGGGCCCCGGCGCTGCCGTTTTCCACCAGGACCACGAAGGCCAGGGGGGGTCAGGATCGTCGATGAACCCGGCGAACCAGGCGTGGGCTCCTGCACCCCCCGCCCACCTCAGCGGTACCCGACTTGGCGCACACCGCCAGGTCGCCAAACTGGCTCTGGCCATACTCGGTGACCACGTTGTTGCGCATCATCTCTTTCAGGCGCTGGCAGATCTCCGCGCTGTAGGTCTCATAGGTGTCCCTTCCCGTCGGGCAGGGCGGCGGGGATGGCGGTGCCGATGGTCTCGCTGCCCACCAGGTTGGGCACCACGGCCTCGCCCCTCGTTGGCGATGCTCCCCATAAAGGCCAGCAGAGCAGGGGTTCACCAGGTCCTTGTCCTGGCCCCTCCGGACCAGCCCAGGTAGGCTGCCGTCCCCCTCCTCCGCCACAAAGCTGCCGGAAGCGGTGGAGATGATTGACATTCAGGGGACAGCAGGCCCGCCTGCTCCACGTACTTGGCCAGGGTGCTGCCCCCCAGCTCCATGGCCAGGTGGCGTAAGCCCGTTGCAGGAGCAGGCCAGGCACTGGTTGATGTCCATGTCCGCCCCGTGGGGCATGGGGCGGTGATCACATCGCCCCCCACCTCCAGGCTGCCGGTGCAGGTGTAGCGGAACTGGTCCAGGTCGTCCTTCTCCTGTATGGCCGCGGCGGTGGTAATGATCTTAAACACCGAGCCGGGGGATAGGTGCTGGAGAAGAAGCGGTTTAAGTACACCCCTTCATAGGCGGAATTCGCCGATATCCGACGGGGATTGTTGGGGTCATAGGAGGGGAACTGACCAGGCACTTGATGTCCCGGTGGTGTAGTCCACCGCCACCACCCCTTTGTGGCCGTTGAGGGCGGCGTAGGCGGTTTCATTCAGGAGGCATCAAGGTCAGGTGCACATCGTGGCTGCCCAGGGCGGTGTCCGGTGATGGGGTTGTACCCCGTGAGCCGGTCGGAGAGCACCGAGCGCAGAGAGGTGCCGAAGTTCTGGTCCCCACCAGGTGGAGGGTAGCCACCCGGGTGGCGCGGTTTTCCGCGTACTCCCCGTCTCCCCGTTGTAGAGGAGGACGCCATTGGTGTCATAGATGGCGCCGGGTTGTAGTACTGGGACCGAAGAAACCCACCCATTCGTCCCCTTTCCACAGCCACTGCACCAGGAAGAATACCATCCCTGCGGCAAAGGCGGGCGGCCAGGACCAGGGCGATGATGGTTCGTCGTTTCAGTCGTTTCATGGGGCGTCTCCCCTTTCTGTCCGGCGGCTCTCCCCGGTGCGGGCTTGCCGGCCGGGGGGATCCCCCCTTCCGGCCAGGGGACCGTCAATCAGGTCGTCCCAACTGCCCGGGTCCCGGGCCGTCCTCCCGCCCTGGGGGCGCGCCCCGGCCGTAGGCGTTCCGGTAACCGTCCCTGTCATCATCGTACCGGTCATCATAGTCATCGTAGTCGTAGCCGTCGTAATCGTCGTACTCCGCATCATCGTCATAATCATCACGTAATCGTCGTAGTCGTCATAGCCGTCCTCGTCGTAGTCATCGTACCAGCCGTTGTACCGGTCGTCATAGATCCGGTCGGGTCCGTGGGATCCACCCTCGGATCCGCTTGGGCAGCTTCAAGGTGAAGCTGGCGTTGGGCCGGGTGTCCGCCGCCTTGAGGAAGGCCAGCAAGCCCCAGCAGGAGATCATACTAGACCCGCCCAGGAGACGAAGGGAAAAGTCACCCCGGTAAGGGGAGGATGTCCACCGCCCCCAGCACGTTGAGGGTGGTCTGGAACACCAGCATGGCCGCAGCGGAGTTGGCGGCAATGACATAGTAGCTGGACCGGGCCGTGGCCGCGCACCGGGGAGGCGCGCAGACCACCAGCACCAGGATCAGGAACACCGCGCACAGGGCCAGGATCAGGCCGAACTGCTCGCTGATGACGCCGAAGACCAGGTCGGTGTTGGCCGCGCCGATGTTTTTCAGGAACACACGTCCCCCGTTCCCCTTGCCGAAGAGGCCGCCGCTGGCGATGGCGGACATGGTACGGGGTCTGCTGGAAGCCCGGAGTCGGCGGCGTGCTCCCACACATGGCGCCAGGCCCCGGAAGCGGTTGGCGATGTAGGGCTTGAACTGGAGGATCATCCATCCCCCTGCCCCGGCGGCGGTGGCCAGGCGCCCACAAACCCAACGTCCCCGACCGGAGTGGAAGGCGATGACCAGCAGGGCCACAAAGAAGATGAGGGCGGTACCAAAGTCACTTCATCAGGGCCAGGCAGCCCATACAGAAGCCGCAGAAGAGGATGGTAAAGATCAGGTTTGCTGGGCAAAGAGCCGGTCCAGGGTGGCCGCCCCGGTGAAGATGAAGGCGATCTTCACAAACTCCGAGGGCTGAAAGCCGATGGGGCTGATATGATCCAGTTCTGGGGCCCCGAAGAGCTGGGAACCAAAGAGCACGTTGAAGATCAGCAGGCAGGTAAAGATGGCCACCGCCAGCGCAGGGAGACCGTGGATTTTGGTCCCGCAGCAGCACGCTGA
>VOFG01003855.1_pt1 | contig 43703 bp, 60 predicted proteins | sample 5384171 | NCBI WGS metagenome assembly VOFG01 (sample SAMN12384726, study PRJNA508395) | human gut metagenome | isolation source: healthy gut F | host: Homo sapiens
TCCGCGCCGCTGGTGTAGCCGCTGTCGGAGACGATGAACTTCACCTGCTCGGGCAGCTGTCGCTGACCTTCAGCACCGTCGCCCTGCCCATCGAAAAGCCGTGGAGGATTATCTGTATATCCGCCCCGAAGCGTTTCAGCAGCACATCGAGCCAGAGCTTCACATCCCGGCTCTCGAAGATATCATAGCCGTAGCGCCGCCCGCCGCTCTCACCGGCAGCGGTGAGGTCGCAGGTGAAGAGGTCAAAAGCCGCGGCTCATGTAGTAGTCGTAGTACATCCCAGCTGTCTCAAGATGCTCCGAGCGGTAGCCGTGCACGATAAAGGCGATGCGCCCGCAGGGCGCGCCGGAGGCAGGGGTAGTAATAGCCCTCAAAGCGTGTCACCGCGGTCGTTCGTCAGCTCAAGGCGGATGCACCTGCACCGGCGCAGCCGCTCGGCGTCCCCGTCGCGGTGGCGGTAATAGTCCTCCCTTATGCCCGCGCGGCTCGTGCAGCCGCCCGATGATCCGGAATTGCGGCAGAAGATATAACGGTACACCTCGCCCACCGCGAATGCGGCAGCGGCGGCGCCTGTGAGCGCCGCGATCCTTCCGCGCGCCTCATGTTACAGGGAGCACGGCGCCGACCGTCGCAAGCAGCGAGCAGCAGGCAATGAGTATCTGGAACGGCAGCGCGCCGAAGCGCCCGAGCAGCGCCGAGGAGCCGGTGCGCTTGCGCGAGAGGTTATAGGCAAGGATGATGCCCAGCCCCGTCACTACCTGGATTATGCTCGCAAAGCGCGTGAAGCCGACAAAGCTCGAAAGCCCCATGAACGCAAGTATCAGGCAGGGGCGCGGAGGCCGCAAGCCAGCTCAGGCGTGTCGACCAGCCCGTCTGCTCGCTGACGATGTCGCGCAGGTTCAGGGTGTTCGCCCAGAACGAGGTCGCGAGCGCGAGCAGCGTGAACACGTAGCCGACGACGCTGACCCAGCCGCCGAGGCTTGCCGCGAGGTCGTCGAGCGCTCCGTCCTCGGAGATGTTCGTCCCCGCGCCGAGGAGCGTCGTTATCGTGATGAAGAGGATAAGCCCGGCATTCACGGCAAGACCCGTCATGATTGCGGCGCGTATGCGCTTCGTGTCACCGTTCAGCCCTTTGACGACCTGCGGCGTGGACATGACCGCCGACAGCGAGAAGGACACCATGCCGAACATCGCAAGGGCGTTGTTGAAGCCGCGCCAGCCCGAAGGCAGCGGGCAGGTGTCGCGCATGATGGTTGCAATGAACAGCACCCCGACGACCGCGACCATCGCACCGACGGAGAACTTCTCGCATATGCCGACAAGCTTCATCCCCACGAACACGACGCCCGCGCCGAGGACATAGAAGATGAGTATACCTGCCCAATCAGGCAGGCCGAACCATGAGCGGAACACCGCCGCCGCGCCTCTCAGAAAGGCGCTGACTGACGTTCACGATGCCGGACACGCCGAGCAGCGCGAATGCCGTCCATGTCAGCACTGTCTTGAGCTTTCCCGCGAAGAGCTCGGACTCAAAGCAGCTCACGAACTGCGCCCCGCCGTTATTGAGCGAAAGCTCCGCTATCAGCAGGTGCAGCAGAATGTTGAAAAAGGTAGCAGAATGCGATTATCAGCAGTATCTCGCGCAGGCTGTTGTGCGCTGCGAGGTACGGCACGGAGAGTATGCCCGCGCCGACGCCGTGGCCGACAATGATGCTGGTCGCTTCAAGAAAGCTCAGCGAGGATTCGGATTTGAGCTTGTTCATCATGCGCCTACTTTCTGTGTTTTAGTTTTGTGAAAAAGCGCGGAGCCGCCTGACCCGCCCACGCGACGAAGCGGAAGGCCGCATAGTTGAGCGTAACGCTGCCGCTGCGCATCACCGCGCTGAGCAGCTTCACCGCCGCGCCGCCGAAGGGGCTTGCGGCTGCGCTCACGCAGCTGCTCATTGTGATGATGCCGCGGATAACGTCTCTCTTTTCATTGCGGTTGAGCCTGCATCCGGGGAAAACAGCGTCGTCAGGCAGGAAAACACACTTTTTGCGAACATATATCGGAAGTCCTCGTCGTCCTCCGCGCCGAACCTGCGGCAGAGCTGCTGCGCGCGGGTGTCGGCCGCAAGGCAGACCTCGAACTTCTTGTCATAGTAGCTGCTTATAAGGCTCTGTCCTGGGTGCATGATGTAGCTGTACTTGCATTCGGGCAGCACGGCGACGCTCCCTGCGCGCTCAAGGCAGTCAAAGATGAACAGCCTGTCCTCGCCCCAGCGATAGTCGGGGGAACCTGATTTGACCGCTTTTGACCATCTCGGCGCTGAAGAGCTTAGCCCAGACCTGATTGAGCAGGTTCGCCTTGTATAGTCGGCCAAGCTCCGCGCCCAGCGTCGAGGATCGAGGTGCTGCTCCGCTTCGTAATAGGCCGCGGTGCTGCCGTCGGTGTTCTTTATCGAGAAGCCCATCAGCACAAGGTCGGCTCCCGTCCTTCCGGTGAGGGGCGTATTCCAGTGCGTCACTCTCCAACAGATCGTCAGAGTCAGCGAACATTATATATTCCGCATCCTCCGGTACAGCGTCAAGGGCGAGGTTTTTCGCGCCTTGGCAGGGCCGCCGTTCGGAACGGTCATCGGTATAAGCCGCTCATCCTCCGCCCGGAGCTTTTCAAAAGCACCGCCGCGGTGTCATCCGTCGACCCGTCGTCCACGACGATGAGAACGAGGTTTGACACCGTCTGGTTCAGGATGCTGCGCACCGACGCCTCGATCGTCGCACCGGAATTGTAGGCCGGCATGATGACGGCGGTTTTCGGCGTTTTGTTATTCTGCTGCATTGCCTGTCCCCCCTCGGCGCGGGCCGTCCTGTCTCCGGGCAGGCCCTGTATATCTCCATGAAGTATTCGTACATCGGCATAAGCTCCGCATAAGCGGAGACGAGTATCTCCGGCAGCTTCTGACTGAAAGCGTCCCCGCCGAGGTCAAAGCTCTTTTCAAAGGCCTATGCGCTTGCGGTTGTACCAGCCGTCTATGAGCGCGTCGCCGCGCAGCTTCTTCGGCCGCTTGTATTCCTCGCCGTCGAGCTTATATCCGCGGCGCTTCACGCCCTCCGCGATGCGGCGGAAGCGCTCGGGATTCGCGTCGATGCTGCGGCGGAACGCCTCCATCTGCGCAGGTGTGGCACTGTAAAGCCCATACCGTAGCTGTAATCCGCCGCGCCGACCTCAAACCAGAACATCGGCCCCTCGAGCAGCACCTGGCTTGCCTTTATCGAGAACCAGAGATGGTCCTTATACGGCCCGCGGCCGAAGAGCCGCCGCGCGTCCCGGTAGATGCGCGAGACGTGCACCGGCAGTCAAGCGCCGGATAGCGCTGCTCCATGAGCGCGAAGCACTCCTCGGCAAGCGCCTTGAACGGAGCGTTCACATACTCCTCAAACTCATCCTTGTGCGCCAGAAACCACGGGCGCTCATTATTAAAGCAAGCTCCCAGAGAAACTCGCCGGTCTTTTTTGCTGAAGCCCTGAAACATGCTGCAATTCCGTCTTTCTGTGATATTAAATCATCCTATTTTACCACACTTTTCGGGCATATCAACAGTACGGGTATCTGTACAAGAAAGGGTAAAGGTGATATAATCTAAATAATTATTGGCATTTTACGGCGGAGGTAAAAAGAAATGAAAAATTATAATTGCCGGGGCGGGCAAGATCGGCTACTCTGTTGCGAGCATCCTTTCCGACGAGGGGCATGACATCATCGTTATTGACAACAACCCCGCCGTGATAAATAACCTTTCAAATAACCTTGACGTTATATGCGTCGAGGGGCAGCGCCGCGAACCCGAGACGCTGACCGAGGCCGGGGCTGCGGACGCCGACCTCATCATGGCCGCCATGCGCAGCGATGAGATGAACATGGTCTGCGGTATTTCCGCGCGCAAGCTCGGAACGAAGCATGTCATCGCCCGTATCCGCGACACCGGGTACATGAAGCAGACGGAGTTCCTGCGCGAGGCGCTGGGGCTTTCCGTCATCGTGAATCCCGAGCTTGAGTGCGCAAAAGGAGATATCCCGCATCCTCCGCTTCCCGAGCGCGATAAGGGTCGACGCCTTTTCCAAGGGCAGCGCCGAGATAATCGAGCACCGCATACTGCCGGACAGCAAGCTTGACGGGATGCAGCTCAAGGACATGGTCGGCAGCTTCAGCGCGAAGGTGCTCGTCGGCGTCGTCGAGCGCGGCGGCGAAGCCATCATACCGAACGGCAATTTTACCCTGAAAGCGGGCGACCTTATCAGCGTCACCGGCGCGTCACAGGAGCTGAGGAAGTTCTTCGTCGCGGCGGGGCAGTACCGCAAGAGGGTCAAGAACACGATGATAATGGGCGGCGGCAGGATCGCCGTTCACCTGACGCGGCTCCTGATGGAGTCGAGAATAGCCGTCACGATAGTCGAGGCTGACAGGACGCGCTGCGAGGAACTGTGCGACCTTGTCCCCGGCGCGCGCATTATATGCGGGGACGCCACCCGCGGCGATATCCTGCTTGAGGAGGGCATCAAATCCTCCGATGCGTTCGTCGCGCTCACCGGTGACGACGGCGATAATATCATCACCTCCATCTACGCAAAGCAGAGCGGCGTCGGCAAGATCGTTGTAAGGTGAACCGCGAGTATTATTCCGATATACTCGAAAGCTCCGGCATCGACTGCGTCGTGACGCCCAAGACCCTGATAAGCCAGCAGCTTGCCCGGTACGTGCGCGCGATGAGCAACTCCGTCGGCAGCAGCATGGAGACGCTCTACCGTCTTGCCGACGGCAAGGTCGAGGCGCTGGAGTTCAAGGTGGCGGAGGGCTCGGCCTGCGTCGGCATCCCGCTGAAAACGCTGCGCCTCAAGCCAAACATAATCATAAGCGCTCTCGTGCGCGGCAGCAGCACCATCATCCCCGACGGCGAAACCGTGATACAACCCGGCGACCACGCCGTCATCGTGACGCGCGCGGGCCGTCTCAAAGAGCTTGACTCTATCGTTGAGGGACGCTGATGAACACAAGAATGATAGCCCGTTCGCTGGGGCTTATTCTGCTGTGCCTTGCCGCACTGCTGCTTCTGCCGCTGATCGCGGGGCTGTACTATGGCGAGAGCGTCCTCGGCTTCATCGTCACGATAGCGATTTCCGCCGCGGCGGCCTTCGTGCTCACACGCTTTAAGCCCGAGAGCACGGATATTTCTGCGCGCGAGGGCTTCGTCATCGTCGGCATGGGCTGGATACTGCTGAGCGCTATTGGCGCGCTGCCATTTGTGATAAGCGGGGATATTCCGAATTATATAGACGCGCTGTTCGAGACGGTCTCCGGCCTTACTACGACCGGCGCGACGATAATGACAGACATCGAGGCCATGTCACGCGGCGGCATGTTCTGGCGGCTGTTTACGCACTGGATCGGCGGTATGGGCGTGCTGGTGTTCATCATGGCAGTGATGCCGATGAACGGCGCGCACTCGATGCACATCATGCGCGCCGAGGTGCCCGGCCCGACGGTCGGCAAGCTCGTGCCGCGTGTGCGGCAGACGGCGAGGATACTCTATCTCATATATTTCGCGCTGACTATCATCGAGGCGGTGCTGCTCCGCTTCGGCGGCATGAGCAATTATGACGCGCTGCTCCACGCCTTCGCGAACGCCGGCACCGGCGGCTTCTCAACTCGCGCGGCGAGCATCGCGGCCTTTGACAGCGTCTATATCGAAATGGTCATAGCCGTGTTCATGCTGATCTTCAGCGTGAACTTTAACCTCTATTATCTCATCCTGCTTGGCAGGATACGCGACGTGCTGCACGATGAGGAGCTGCGCTGCTATCTCGTCATCGTCGCCTTCGCGACGGTGACGATGGGCATCAATATCGCAGATCAGTACGGCGGCTTTATAAAGGCGCTGCGTTACTCGTTCTTCAATGTCCTGACAATATCCAGTACCTCCGGCTTCGGCACGGCGGACTTCACGCGCTGGCCGCAATATTCGCAGAGCCTTATCGTTATCCTCATGCTGATAGGCGCGATGGCCGGCAGCACGGGCGGCGGCATCAAGCTCTCGCGCATGCTGATATTTATAAAGACCACGGCCTGCGACTTTATGAAGATCGTAAGCCCCCGCACGGTGAAGCGCGTGGCCATAAACGGGCAGCGCATAGACCGCGATACTGTCCGCGCCGTCTATGTTTTCTGCGCGCTCTACGCGCTCATACTCGTGACAGGGGACGCTTCTCGTCTCTTTGACGGCTATGACATGACGACGAACTTCACAGCGGTCATCTCGTGCCTGTCGAACATCGGCCCCGGCCTTGGCCTTGCAATGGGTCCCGCGGGCAGCTTTGCGATATTCTCGCCGGTGTCAAAGCTCATTTTCACGTTTATCATGCTTGCGGGCAGACTTGAGTTTTACCCGATGCTGGCGCTTTTGCCACGTCGTTCTGGAGGAAATAGAGATATATAGGGTGAAGTAATGAACTATAGGATGGTTGTTTTCGTCCACCTCAAACTGGTGGGCGAGCAGCTGTCTCACTTGTTCAAACATAATACCGTTCCTCCTAAATCTCTCGTCAGCTCCACTCACGGCTGACCGGTTTGTTGCTGGTGCGCTGCGGCTTCTCATAAGAGACCACAACGCGGCGGTTCGGCTCGGTACCGGTCGAACTCGTCGTCACGCCTTCGTAATCCTGCAGCGCCGTGTGGATGACGTGGCGCTCGTAGGAATTCATCGGCTCAAGCGCCATGCTGCGCTTGTACTTGATGGCCTTTGCGGCCATCTTCTCCGCCAGACGCACGAGCGACTCCTCACGCTTGGCGCGGTAGCTCTCGGCGTCGACACTGATGTGCATGTGCTTATCGCTGCCGCGGTTGACGGCGTAATTGGTCAGGTGCTGGATCGCGTCGAGCGTCTCGCCGCGGCGGCCGATGACCGCACCCATGTTGCTGCCGGACAGGTTCACGTTCACGCCGCCGTTATCGCGCGCGGTGATCTCGATCTCCGCCTGGATGCCCATGTGCTCGAGCAGGCCGCTGACGAATGCGCGGATGCGCGCATAGCTCTCAGGCTCATCCACCGCCGCTGCAGGGAGCGGCAGGTGCGGCCGCAGGCTGCTCCTGTGCGGTCGGAGCCGCAGCCGGAGCTTCCGCAACGGTCTCGGGCTCCTCATCCGGCGCCTCATACTGCACGCGGACGACCGCGGGCTGGCGCCGATGCCGAGGAAACCAGACTTGGCGCGCTCCACGATCTCAACGGAAACATCATCCCGGTCAAGGCCAAGCTCCTCGAGCGCGGCGGCGATCGCCGCCTCTTCCGTCTTGCCGGACTTTTCCAGTGTTTTCAACATCATTCAGTACTCTCCTGTTTTCCTTCCGGGGCTTCGGCGGCCGGCGCCTGCTCCGCTTCGGAGCGGCGGCCTGCCCCTCTGCATAATGGTCCCGCGCATAGGCACGGCCGCGCGCATAGCGGCGGTTGCCGACCTGGGACTCCGGCGCAGCCGCCTGCTCGACGCCGAGACGCTCGCGGCGGGCAGCACGCTCTCCTCACGCACGGCTGCAGCCTTGCGCTCGTCATCCTTCTGCTTCTGGCTGGCCTGAATCTTCTTCTTGCTGGTGTTGGGGTTGACGACGGTCTCGCCGGCAGCCTTCAGGCGCTCGGTCTCGAGACGTTTGCGCTCAAGCTCTGCATCGCGCTCTTTTTCGCGCGCGATGCGCTCGGCATCGAGCTTGTCGAGCTGCTTGTTGAAAACCTTCGTCAGGCTGACATCACGCAGGATGCCAAGGATGCTGTTGACGATCCAGTAAATGCCCAGAGCGGCCGGCATCGTATAGCAGATCCACAGCGACACGAGCGGCATCATGAACATCATGGTCTTGTTGGTCGTAGCGGCCTGCTGATTGCCGGCGGGCTGCGGCGTCATCGACGTGCTGATCTTCATGGACAGCCACGAGAGCACTGCCGAGACGATCGGGATCAGGAACAGGCCCAGAGCCGGAAGCCAGACGGCTTTGTTGCTCCAGTCAAACGTCCAGATCTTGAACGACGGCTGCTGGCCCATGTTCAGGCCGATGAACGAATAGTCAATATCCAACAGCTTGCCCGAGAAATCACCGAACGCGCCGGTCACGGCGTCCCAGTTCTGATGGATCAGGTCGGTGATCTGGATCTCCTGATAGGCAGACTTCGTCTGCGCGACATAGCCCGCATTGGTCGTGACCCAGTCGGTCAGCTGCGTGACAGCGTCCGCGCTCAGGCCCATCATCTTCGTCAGCGGCTGGCGGATAACGCTGTAGAGCGCAATCAGGATCGGGAACGGGATCAGGCTCCAGAGGCAGCCGGACATCGGGTTGATCTTCTCTTCCCGATAGAGCTTGGCCATCTCTTCATTGAGCTTTTGCTGGTTTCCCTCGTGCCGGCGCTGAAGCTCGTGATCCGCGGCTGAAGGCGGCTGGTGCGCATCATGCTCTTCTTGCTCTTGGCCATGAACGGAAGCAAAATCAGGTTCACGACAACGCCGAAGAGAATGACCGCCCAACCGTAGCTGCCGGTCAGCTCATAGAGTGCTTTGAGCAGCCAGGCAAAGGGTGCAGTAATCCAGGACATAAGACGACTCCAATTCTAAAATTCTTAGGATTTCCCGGTCATGGCACCGGGTCATAAAATTCATGCTCACCCGTATGGAACGGATGGCACCGACATATGCGCTTGATGGCCAGCCACGAGCCCTTGAGCGCTCCGTATTTCTGCAGAGCCTCGAGCGCATATTCTGAGCAGGTCGGAATGAACCGGCAGCAGGGCGGCTTGAGCGGTGAGATATACCTGCGGTAAAACTTCACCAGCGCGATGAGCAGCCGCTTCATACGCCGTCATCCCCTTCCGCCAGCAGGCCAAGCTGGGCGCACGCCGATAAGAACGCTGCCTCCAGCTGATGATAATCCGCCGTGCACGCGCGCACGCGCGACACGACGACCAGATCATACCCGCGCGCGATCTGCCGCTCATGCAGGCGATAGATCTCCCGCAGGCGGCGGCGGATGCGGTTGCGCACGACGGCATGGCCGACTTTGTTGGACACGGTGTAGCCGATGCGGCTGCGGCCGGCGCGGTTTTTCCGGCAGTAGACCACCAGATACGCATTGGCGCAGCTTTTGCCCTTCGAGTACAGACGCCGGAATTCATAGTTTTGTTTGATCGTGCTGGTAAATTCCAAAGGTCTCCCCCGATCCTCTCTGCTGTGCAGACTCTCGGAAATGCCTTTAGGGCGGAAAGATCCCGCCCTGAAAAACATAATAAGGAGTCTGCCTGCTCACGCGCAGCAACTCAGTAGCTGAGATGCTTTCTGCCCTTCGCTCTGCGGCGGGACAGCACCTTGCGGCCGTTGGCGGTCGCCATCGATTGTTGATTATACATTAAAATAAACCGGCTTGTCAACAAAAAAATGCACGAACGGGCTGTTTTGACCGGCGCATAGGGTCATTGCGGCATCCGGCAGAGCATCACGGCGTATATGCCCGCCTCCGCGCGCACCGTGACCGCCTCCCCGGGCAGCCATTCGTTGCTCGTGCCGATGGGGAAGGTGTTGGTGATGACGGCGCCGGAGAGCGCGTACTTTGCCCCCGTGATGGACACGCCGCGCACCTCGTCCGTCACTGCGAACACCGACAGCGACCAGCCCTGCCGATACGGCAGTTCTATCGCCCCGCCGGGCAGCACGTATATGTGCGCGCCTTCGCCGATGATCTCCGAGCGCGCCCCGTGCGCCGCGGCGAAAGCGCCGGTCTGGATGTTGGCGTAGAGATGATCGAGCCGCCCGCCGAGCGCGCAGTATATGCGTATGCGCCGACAGCCCATATCGAGCGCATGGCGCACGGCGGACATGGTGTCTGTGTCGTCCTTCTCCACGGGCAGGCGCAGTATCTCCGTCCCCTCCGGCAGCGCGCCGGAATAGGAGTCAAAATCGCCGAGGATGATGTCGGGGTGCACCCCGGCGCGCCGCGCGTGGACATAGCCCCGGTCGCACGCGATGATGAACGAGCACTCATCTATGCCCTCCATCGGCGCGTAATCCCCGCCGGAGATCACCGCGCAAATCTTTTCACTGTCCATACTCTGCCTCCGAAAAAAATTCACGGCTGTCATTATACCATGACAGCCGTGAAAAATACAGATGGGTTACGCCTTTGCGGGGATATCCTCGCCGCGGATGTACTTGCCCAGCGGCTTCCACAGCAGCCAGCCCACAACAAGGCAGATCACAAGGTCAAGCAGCATGTAGCTGCCGTTGTAGAGCGCGGAGTAGAACCACGGGGTGGTCATGGTCATGCCGAAGAACGTGTCGGGCATGTATTCGCCCCAGACGGTCGCGCCGACGACATAGTGTACGAGGAAGCGCGCCGCGCAGCCGACGACGGAGCCGATGAAGAAGCCGTTCTTCTTCCCGTGGAAGAGACCCGCCAGACCCAGCACGGTGAACGCGACGATATAGTCGCCCAGCATCGACTGCCAGCCGAAGGCGTATGCGCCGTCGAGCAGAAGCTGAAGAAGGCTGAACGCGAAGCTTGCCAGCATGCCCGGGCCGAAGCCCCAGCGTGCGCAGTAGATGAATATCGGCAGCATGCTCATGCCGACCGAGCCGCCCTGCGGCAGCTCAAAGAGCTTGACGTAGCTGAGCACCTGCGCCAGCGCTACCATGACAGCGCCCTCGCACAGGGCGCGAAAGCTTGAGATGGGACTGTAGCTTTTCTTATTTTTCTGACCTCCATGAAAAAATAGTTTTCCGGCGAGCACACGTAAAAAGCAGTACGCAGGATCAAAATCGCGATCCTGCTGGACATGGAGCGTCTGCTTTCTGATTCACGGTGCTCGATGTGCAGCGCTAGGCGCCGCCGCCTCCTTTCCCATGACGCCGACCCCACCGGGGACTACCTTGATTCAAATGGACCGCGAGACAAATGGCCGAGTATCTCCGCCGTCTTGAAATAATGGCCGCGCGGCGATGTTGAGAGCATACCCTCGCTTCCGAGCTCATCGAAAAGTCACAGGCGGAAAACCGCCATGTCGGCTTCCTGCTGCTGCGTGAGCCCGGCAGGTGGGGCGCGGCGCTCTATATCGCTGCGAATGTCCTGCTCACTCTTTTTATAAGTCTCTGCATTTCCTTTTCCCTCGGCAGCCTTTGGCTTGCGGCGCTGCTGCTTCTGCCGGTGTCGGAGCTCGTGAAGGCCGCGGTGGACTTTCTCCTCATGCGCGTGGTGCGCCCACGGCCCATGCCGCGTCTCGACCTGAGCGAGGCGTGCCCGAGGAGGGGAAAGAGCATCTGCGTCATCTCGGTCATCCTTGGCAGCTGTGATGCGCAGCGCCTGAGGCCCTGCGCCTTGCCAGCCGCCGTGAGGGAAGAATCTCAGCTTCGGTCTAGCGCCGACCTGCCCGGAGCGGCGACCGCCGAAACGCCGCGCGATGCCGGAGCTGCTGCGCGATGCGCAGAGCGCCATTGACGCGCTGAATGAAAAATACGGCGGCGGCTTCTATCTCTTCACCCGAGGAAAGAAGCTATAACGGCGAGGCTACAGCGGGCGTGAGCGAAAGCGCGGCGCGCTCATCGAGCTTGCCAAAGGCTCCTCTGCGGGGAGGACAGCGAGCTCTCCGTCACCGGGGATGAAGCCGCCCTGCGCGGTACGCGCTACATCATCACCCTCGATGCCGATACCTGCATATACCCCGGTTCACTTTCGCTGCTGATCGGTGCGGCGATGCACCCGCTCGCACGCCGGTGATAGACGAGGGGTCAAATGTGGTCGTTTCGGGTCACGCGATCATCCACCCGCGGATAGAGACGGAGCTTGAGAGCGCAAACTCCACGGACTTTCCCTGATCTTTGCCGGGGCCGGCGGCTGCGATCCGTATTGCAGCCTCTGCGGTGAGCTTTATATGGACGCTTTCGGCAGCGGCGGCTTTGCCGGCAAAGGGGCTCATCGATCCCAAGGCGTTGCTGCGCTGCACGGCAGGGGCGCTTCCCGGATGGGCGCATCCTCTCCCATGACGCACTTGGGGGCGCGTATCTGCGCGGCGCGTACATGGGCGACGCGGAGTTTTCCGACGCCTTTCCCGATAAGCCTCTTGCCTATTTCAAGCGCCAGAACCGCTGGATCGCGGCGATTGGCAGAACGCCCGCTGGATATTTGCCCGCGAGCTTTCGGATATCGACCGCTTCCGCCTGTTCGATTCGCTGCGCCGTTCCCTCGTCGCGCCGCTGACATTTATCGCGATCCTCTGCGGCTTTTTTCATGCCCGCGCAGGGGCTTGCCCTCACAGCATGGGCGGCACTGCTGGCACTGCTGAGCAGCCTGTTCCTATCGCTTATCGACCGCAGCCTTTCCCGGCGCGAGCATGTCCGCCTGAAGCGGCACACAAGGCTCCTGACCGGGGCGGGCGGCGCTATCGTGCGCACCTTCATGCGCCTGTGGCTGCTGCCGTTCGAGGCGTGGGTCTCCGCCGCGGCGATACTCACGGCGCTCTGGAGGATGCTGATAAGCCACCGGAAGCTTCTCCAGTGGCAGACCTTTGCGCAGACCTCGGGCGGGAGCAGCTCGGTGAAAACGTTCGTGCAATGTGGGTGTCCGTTGTGACGGGCGTACTGCTCATGGCCTTTTCCCCGGCAATAATCGGCAAGAGCGCGGGCTTCATGTGGCTGCTCTCCCCGGCGGCCGCGGCAGCACTGGCGCTTCCTGCCTATAAGGGGCACGGCCATTGCCGCGCGTGACCGCGAACTGCTGCGCTCCGCGATGGCCGCCTGCTGGCGCTATCTCAAGGAGTTTTCCGCGGCGGAGGACAACTTCCTGCCGCCCGATAACTTTCAGGAGCAGCCGCCGACGGGCGCCGCGCACAGGACATCGCCGACAAATATCGGCCTTGCGCTTGCCGCGGCGCGGTCTCGGCAGTGCGGGATAATTCCGCGCAAGAAGCGGCGGGCTATATCTCGCGCTGCGGCGACACGCTTGAGAAAATGCCCGCGCTGCATGGGACACTATTATAACTGGTACGATACGCGCACTCTCGCACCTCTCTCCCCGCCGTATATCTCCACGGTGGACAGCGGCAACATGTACGCCGGGCTTCTCACCGCGCGTCAATGGCTCGGGAATACGGCGAGGAGGAGCTTGCCGCGCGGCTGGCGCGCAATGATGGCCGAGATGGACTTCTCACCTCTCTATGACAGAGTGCGAGGGCTGTTCTATATCTGCTATGACACCGTGAACAATGCCGGGAGCGGCGGCTGGTACGACCTCATGGCAAGCGAAGCCGTGCTGACAAGCTACATCGCCGTCGCGAAAGGCGATGTGCCGGTGCGGCACTGGCGGCGGCTCAGCCGCGCACAGCTGCAGAAGGACGGCTACCGCGGCCTCGCGAGCTGGACGGGGACAATGTTTGAATACCTCATGCCGGAGCTTTTTCTGCCGGTATACCGGGGCAGCCTCATCTATGAGAGCGGCAAATTCTGCCTGTATGCGCAGAAAAAGCGCGTGTGGGCGGGTAAGCCCTGGGGCATATCCGAAAGCGCGTTCTACTCGCTCGACAGCGCGCTCAACTACCGCTACAAGGCGCACGGCTGTGCCGCGCTTGCGCTCAAGCGCGGGCAGGACGCAGACATGGTCGTCTCGCCATACTCCAGCTTTCTCGCCCTCGCGATCGACCCCGAGGGCGGCATACGCAACCTCCGGCACCTTGAGGCGCTCGGCGCGCTGGGGCGCTGGGGCTTTATAGAGGCGCTGGACTTCACGCCCGGGCGCTGCCGCAGTGATAACGGCGAACAGGTGCGCTGCTACATGGCGCACCACATCAGCATGAGCGTCATCGCCGCAGCGAACGCCGCGTGCGGCGGTTGCGTGCAGCGGCGGTTCATGGCCGATGCGTCAATGGCGGCGTACACCCTGCTGCTACAGGAGAAGCTGCCGGATTCGAGTGTCGTGATGCGGCGGGACAGCTCCCCGTACCGGAGCGCCCGGGCAGCAGATAAGTTAGCCGCTGGGAGCTTCGCGGGAGCGAAGCGAACGCCGGGGCTCATGCCTGCCTGCTCTCAAACGGGGCGTACAGCATCCGCGTCACGGACCGATGGAAACAGCGCGCCGCGTTTAGGCGGCTGCTGCGATATACGGCGCCCATGATGACCGGTCTCGGCTCAGGAGGGGCGGCATACGCATCTGCCTGCCGGCGGAGAATACGCATGGACGCTGAGCGAGGATCACGCCGCGTGGAGCTTTGAACAGAACGTGCGTGCGCAGTACGCCACGGACGCTGGAATGGCCATCGACGGCGTAGCTTGAGAGCTTTACAGAGGTGCAGCGCGCCGGGCGGGGCGCGCGGATGCGCGTTTCGCTCGCGCTGTCGTTCATGTGCTCGCGCCCCGCGCGGATTGGAGAGCCACCAGCGCGTTCTGGGCGCTGGGCATGATACGCCGCAGGAGGCGGACGGCATGCTGACGCTCCGGCGCTGCCGAAGGGCGATAAGCCGGGGATATGGCTGTGCCTTGCCTGTGATCACGCCGGTCCGCTTCGCATGCCGACGAAAAGGGCGGCGCGGAAGGCTGTCGCGCCCGATCTGCGCGCGTCGGTGACAGTAACTCAGCCGAACGCCGGGTCAGGCGGGCCACGCTGCGTTTTGCCCTCTGCATCGGGACGGACGCGACAGTCGTGCGCGTGACGGCGCGGCGCGTGTCCTCGTCTCGGCCGGAACGACCGGGGGCAGCATGCCCGACGCGGCGGCGCTACACCTCGGCATGAACGCGGGGAAGAGGCTCGGCGCGGCGATGGCGCTGCTGGAAAAGCGTGCCCCGACCGCTTTTCAAATGCCGCGCCGCAGAGCGAGCTTTGGCGCTACGGCATATCCGGTGATTTGCCGGTGATATGCTGCGACGGCGGCGCGGTGGAACGGAAAAGCTGCTTCGGCGCTTCTGCCTGCTCAAAAGCTGCGGGGCTCGACGCGGAGCTTGTTTACCTAACGCGCGAGCAGGGCGAATACCGCCAGCCCGTGTACCGCAAGGTGAACGAGGCCTGATGGCGTTCGGGCTGGAAGCGCTCATCGGCAGCCCTGGCGGCGGCGTGCACTGCGCCGATGGAGGCCGCGTCCGAAACGGTGAAGAGCCGTGCCGCCGTTGTCATCGGGGAAGCGCAGAAGCAGTATCACCCACTGCCGTGGCCGCCGCTGAGCGCCCGCCGCAATGCGGATTCTGTTCCGAAACACAGCGGGACGGGCGGACATGAAATTCACATTTGAGGGAACGACACTCTCCCGCGCGGATATGGCAGCACATCATAACAAACGGCAGCCTCGGCGCGATAGCCGCGGACATCGGCCCGGCAGGGGCTGTGGTTTGAAACGCGCGGGAGATGCGCATCACCGCGCCCCCGGGATATACGCCGTGATCGGCAACGAAGCCCTCTGTACGTCATGCATGGCGGCAAGAGGTCAGCCTCTTCGCCGCAAACGACGGCTTTGCCTGCCGCGTGTGCTATGCGCCGGGGTACGCCAGCTGGGAAAAAAAGAGCTGGGTGCGCGGCGGGTGAAGACCACGGCGTTCATCCCGCCGACACGGACGCGCGCGTATTCATCATCGAGGGTGCGGCGGGTCTGCGCCTTAATTGGGCGATGAAGCCCGTCATGGGCGCGGCGGACGCGAAGGCCGTGCGCATCGAGGCGCGCGGCAGCGCGCTTATCCGTGTGCTCAAACCCGGAATCCTACCTCCCCGGCGCGGAGGCCGTGGCCGTGTGCTCGCTCCCGTGCGAGGCGAGCTGCGACTACGCGCCGCCCACCGCGGTGATAACGGTGCTCGCGGACGATGTGACGGTGCTCGCGTGCGGGTGCGGCGGCGAGGATGAGCTTCGCGCGCTGTGCACGCCGAAGGCGGCGTTTGAAGCGCTTGACCGCGTGCGCGGCGGCTGGGACGCGCTTCTGCGCCGGTTTGAGCTGAGCTCCGGCGCGGAGGCTTTTGACGCTTATATGAACACATGGGCGGTGTACCAGTGCGTTGCCGGGCGGCTCGACGCGAGAGCGAGCCTCTACCAGAGCGGCGGGGCGATCGGCTTTCGCGATCAGCTTCAGGACGCGGTGAACATGCTGCTCATCTCCCCGGCATACGCGCGCGAGCGGATAATCGACTGCTGCCGCCATCAGTACACCGAGGGCGACGTCATGCACTGGTGGCACCGTCACCCGGAGGGCGACCGCGGTGTGCGCACGCGCTGCTCCGACGACCTTTTATGGCTGGTGTGGGCGCTGTGCGAATACACGGAGAAGACCGGCGACTACGCCATCTGCGACGATGAGACGCTTTATATCACGTCCGACCCGCTCGCGCCCAATGAGCGCGACCGCTATGAGACGCCGCGCCGCGCCGACGAGCGCGCCAGCGTCCTCGCGCACGCGCAGACCGCGCTTGAGCGCTGCATTGCCCGCGGTTTCGGCGCGCACGGTCTGCCCCGCATCGGGCGCGGCGACTGGAACGACGCGCTGGATGAGGTCGGCGGGGAGAGCGTATGGCTGGCGTGGTTCCTCGCGTCAAACGCCGCGCGCTTTGCCGTGCTTCTGGATCATCTCGGCCGCGAGGGCGCGGCGCGCTTTGCCCGCTGTGCCGAGAAAGCGGCACAGGCGGCGGACAAGGCTTGGACAGGGCGCTGGTACGCGCGCGGGTACTTTGCCTCCGGCGAGGTGCTCGGCGGGGAGGAGCGTATCGACTCTGTCGCGCAGAGCTGGGCGGTGCTGAGCGGCGCTCTGCCCGACAGTAACCGCCCCGGCATCGCAGTGGACTCCGCCGTGCGCCGTCTCGTCGACCGCGCGGAGGATCTCGTGCGGCTGTTCACGCCGCCGTACTCCCCCGATGAGCGCCCGTGTCCGGGCTATATCGCCAGCTACGGCGAGGGCTTCCGCGAAAACGGCGGGCAGTACACCCACGGGGCGATATGGCTGGCGATGGCGTGTCTGCGGCTGGGTCGTGCGGAGGATGGCTGGGATATACTCTCCATGCTCCTGCCGGAAAACCACGACCTTCGCCGCTACGGCGCTGAGCCGTTCGTCATCGCCGCCGACGTTTACGCCGCCCCCGGACATGAGGGCGAGGCGGGGTGGACTGGTACACCGGCTCTGCCGGGTGGTACTTCCGCAGCCGACGGGGTGCTGCGCCGCGGGGACGACGCTACAGCGATATGGAGCAGCTGTCGCGCAGGATGGATGAGCTTTACGGCGCGGCGGTGGAGCCGGTCGTGCGGCGCATCGGCGAAATTCAGTGCATCGGCTTTACGGCAGCTTCCCGGAGCCGGACTATCTGCCCGGGGGCGAGGCGCTTCTGGGCGACACCTGCGCGCTCATGGCGCAGCTGCTGCTCGACCCCGTCACGCGCGGCGGCCTGCTGCTGCCGCAGTATGTGGACAGCGAGCGCGAAAAGCTCCTTGACATCATCCGCAGCCGCATGAACGACAAGCGCAGCTATGCCGTCATCGCGCTGCATTGAGGAGATGTGCTGCTATGAGGACTTCGCCGTCGGCCGCTTCGGCAGCGAGAGCGAGGCCGAGAACATCCATTATAAAAGCTGACCCGGCACTACCGCAGCTTATCCAGACCTGCCCGGTCGAGATATTCTACTGCGGCAAGACGGACTTCAAGGCAGTCTCCGCCGCGATGCGCGATGCGTTCTCGGCGATGCCGCGCGGCGAGATAGATTACGACATCGGCACCGACGTGCGCATGAACGCCGTGGAGGATCACGTCCGCTTCGTGGAAGAGGAGATGGACGTGACGCAGGGCAAGCTCGTCCTCGGCTTCCGCCTGGGCGAGGGCATGGAGGAGCCGGACATGGCGTCGCTGTCGGTCTTCAACGCCGTTTACGGCAGCGGCGCGACGTCCAAGCTATTTATGAATGTGCGCGAAAAAGCTGTCGCTGTGCTACTATGCAAGCTCGGCAGTGTACCTGCACAAGGGGATAATGCTCGTTTCCTCGGGCATCGAGTTTGACAAGCTGGACGCGGCGCGAGATGAGATACTTGCGCAGCTCGACGCGTCCGCCGGGGGCAGATCACCGACGATGAGCTGCGCTCGGCGAAGGCGGGCGTCGCTTCCGACCTGCGTGCGGTTCAGGACAGCATAGGGGCGAGCTTGAGGGCTTCTACCTCTCGCAGGCGCTCGACGGGCTTGACTACGGCCCGGCAGAGCTTGCGGCACTGGCAGAGGACGTCACGAAGGAGGATGTTGTCGGCATTGCAGCGGCGTCGAGTGCGACCTTATATACTTCCTCAAGGGAAGCGGAGAGGAGGACGGCACGCGATGATGAAACTGCATGAATACCCCGAGATCGGCGAGAAGCTTTAAGCACGGTGCTCCCTGAACGGGCTTGAGATAAGGGTGATACCGAAGAAGGATTTCTCCACCTGCTATGCCGCGTTCATGACAAATTACGGCGGGGCGCACCGCCGCTTCACGGTAGACGGGCGCACCGTCGACACGCCCGCGGGCGTCGCGCACTTTCTTGAGCACAAGATGTTCGACCTCCCCGGCGGTGATAATGCGCTCAACATCCTCTCTGCGAACGGAGCCGACCCCAACGCCTTTACTTCCAGCGGCATGACCGCTTATTACTTTGAGTGCACGGAGAATTTTGAACAGAATCTCCGTATGCTGCTGCACTTTGTCTCCACGCCGTACTTCACGCCGGAGACCGTGCAAAGGAGCAGGGCATCATCGCGCAGGAGATACGCATGGGCGAGGACAACCCCGGCGTCGTCTCTATTATGACCTGCTGCGCATGCTCTACAAATCCCACCCCATCCGCGACCGCGTCGCCGGCACGGTGGAGAGCATCGCCGAGATCACGGACAAAACGCTCTATGACTGCCACCGCGCGTTCTATTCCGGCGCAAACATGGTGCTGTGCATCGCGGGCGATGTCGACCCGGAGCGCATGTCCGCCATCGCGTTTGAGGAGCTTCCCTCCGCGCACACGACAGCGCCCACGGCAGACCTGCCCGACGACGGCGAGCTTCCGCTTTGAGCAGTACAAACGCCGTGGAGTGGGGAGGTCTCCCGCACCGCAGTTTTTCATCGGGGCAAAGCTCCGGTCTGTGCCTGACGGCGAGGCGGCGCTGCGTCAGCGCCTCGTCGCGATGCTGGCAATGCGTCTTCTGTGCGGCTCGTCGCCATTTTATGCTAGGCTTTATGCCGAGGGGCTTCTCAGCGTGGACTTTGACTATGAGACGACTTCTCCGCCGGGACAGGGACGGTCATCATCGGCGGCGAGAGCCGCGAACCGGAAAAGATACTCGAAGAGTTCTCCCGTGAGGTCGAGCGCATCGCAGCCGAGGGCTTTGACGCCGGGAGCTTCGAGCGCGCAAAGCGCGCCTCCCTCGGCGCGAGACTGCGCGGGCTTGAGGATTTCGACAATGTCTGCGTCTCGATGGCGATGGGGCGTGTTCGACGGGTACGACGCGCTCTCGTCGGCGGCGGTGCTCGAAACCGTGACGAAGGACGAGTGCGAGAGCTTCGTGCGCGAAAAGCTCGCCGCGGAGCGGCTGGCGTCGATAATTGCGGTCATCGCGCCGGAAAGGAACAGAAGAAACAGAATGACGTAAAAACCTACAGTTGTGCAAACAATCCAGCGTGATTCCGATCATCAGCTTCCCTATGCTTGGGAACTTGCAGCTCGATCCGCCGTCATACATCACAGTGTTCGGCATGGAACATTTATTTCTACGGCGTCATCATCGGCCATCGGCTTCATCCTCGGCATACTCGTACTGCTCGCGCGCATCTCAAAGCCGCTTCGGCATAGATCAGGACAGCGTATACGACGTGATGATATGGCTCATCCCGACGGCGATCATCGGCGCGCGGCTCTACTTACGTGCTCTTCCGGCTTGGATTACTACGTCCAATCCCGAACGAGATATTCGCCATCCACAACGGCGGGCTCGCCATTTACGGCGGGGTCATCGCCGGGGTGCTGGTGATATGGCTCGTGTGCCGCAAAAGAAGATACCGCTCGGCGCGATGCTCGACCTGCATGTGCTACGGGCTGCTCATCGGGCAGATACTCGGCCGCTGGGGCAACTTCATGAACCGCGAGGCCTTCGGCGCGGACTGCAACGGCGTTCTGCCGCATGGGGCTGACCGCCCCAGACGGCACGACTATTTACGTCCATCCGACTTTTCTTTATGAGAGCCTGTGGAACCTGTGCATTCTGATCTTTCTTGCCGTGTTTGTCCGACGCGGCAAACGCAGGTACGACGGGCAGTGCATACTCATTTATTTCCTATGGTACGGTATCGGCAGGGCTTGGATAGAGGGGCTTCGCACCGACAGCCTCTACATAGGCTCGACCGGTATCCGCGTGTCGCAGCTGCTTTCCGCCGTGCTTGCGCTCGCGGCGCTCATCACGCTCATCGTTCAGAGCCGGCGTGAGCATCCGCCCGAGGCGCTGTATGTCAATATGCGCGCGGCGCAGGAGCGACAACGGAACCGAATGGACGGCGAGGAACAGACAGAAAGCAGAACAACGAAACAATGGATGGAAAAATAACATGGCAGATTATAAGGACATCATCACCGGCACTCTCAATAACATCGTCAGCAAGGTCAAGGAAGTCGCGGACAGCGGCGCTATCAAGGACATATATGAGCACGGCGCGAACCGCGCAAAGTCCTATGGCCAGATGGGCTCTCTCTCGAGATAAACGGCGACTCCGAGGAGCTCAAGCGCGTCTACGCTGAGATCGGCCGCCTGTACTATGATCAGGCGAGGACGGAGGGCTTCTTCGCGCCCCTGTTCGAGCAGGCCGCCGCGCTCATCGAGAGCATCAACTCAAAGCAGGCGCAGATCCAGGCAATGAAGGACGAGTTCGCCGCCGAGACCGCGCCCGCCGAGGACGCGGACTTTTCCGTCGTCGACGCCACCGAAGACGACGGCACCGCAGCCGACGACGAGGACGGCATCGAGATTGAGATCACCGTCGAGAAAGACGACGACAAGGAAGAATAAGCGATAACTCATGCAAAGGGCACGCTGCGGCGTGCCCTTTAGCTTTGCATATACTGAATGCAGCATTCATATTTTGCATGATTCATACTTGAAATCAGGCTGAGAATGTGCTTTTAATATATAAGCAGAGATAAGCAAAATATATATCGTAAGGAGTAATAGCAATGGTAATAGACACGTTAGCTCAGCTTGAAAGCTATGTGGCGCTTGACGCGCGCTTTGGCGAAACGGCAAAGTTCATTGAAAATGCCGCACCGAAAATCTTCCCGCCGGGAGATACGAACTGGATGGAGACAGGCTTTATGCAATGGTCATGGACTATGTTCCAGAAGAAAAGGCCGAACCGCTCTACGAAACGCACGATAAGTACGTGGACATTCAGTGCATGCTTGAGGGCAGCGAATACCAGTGGTATGCTCCGCGCGGAGAGCTTAAAGAGAAAATCGCCTACAATACCCGAAAAGGACATCAGCTTCTATGAATTCAGCGGCAGCGGCAGCAGGCTGCATCTCACAGAGGGGAGCTTTGCGGTCTACTTCCTGCAGGACGGGCATCTTCCCGGTATGGCCGACGGCAGCTGCGGAAATGCAGAAGAATCGTGGTGAAATTGAAATGGTAAGCTCTGCCGCAAAGGAAACGACCGGCCTTACCCTGAGCCTGTGCAAGGCTTTTGATATACTGAGCTGCTTTACGCCGGAAACGCCCGCGCTGCGCGTGACCGACATTACCAAAAGGGTCGATATGACGCAGAGCAATGTCTCCAGGCTCGTCGCAACGATGACGGCCTACGGCTATCTGGAGAAGGATGAGGATTCGGGCTACTATCAGCTCGGCAAGCAGATCATAACGCTCTCGTCGATCGCGCTGAACCACAGCGAGCTGCGCAAGCAGGCGCTGCCGGAGCTGTTCCTGCTCGAACAGCAGTTCGGCGTCGGGGCAAACCTCGCCGTGCTGTATGATGACAGCATGTACTATCTTGCCCATGTTGACAGCCGGACCTCACCGAGAATGTACACAATGGTCGGATATTCAAATCCGCTGCACTGCACGGCGATAGGCAAGGTGCTCCTTGCTGCGATGACCAATGATGAGATCATGGACATCATCGGCAGAAAGGGAATGAAAGCCTATACATACAACACAATCACGTCCCCGGAAGTTCTGATGGAGCAGATCGACAGGTGCCGCCGCCTCGGCTACAGCACGGAGTACGGCGAACACGCCTTGGGCAGCGCCTGTGTCGCCGCGCCGATACGCGACCGCACCGGCAAAGTGATCGCCGGGCTGAGCCTTTCAGGAAAGTTCCGCGGCAGCAGCATCCAGGAACACGAGGAGGAAGTCTCATCGATCGCGATGGAATCCGCTGCGCTCATTTCCAACAAGCTGGGCTGCCTTTGATTTTAATATGTACAGGGAGCTGCCGGACAGGCAGCTCCCTGTTTCTTTTGCATGAAATTTGCGGTGTGACGATCAAGTTGCACAAAATTCCACGTCCGTCTTTTATACTTCATCTAATTATTTCGGGTTTCTTATCTATTTTCTAAATGAGTATTGCAAAATATGAATCACGGGCCTATAATGCAGATACTGAATTCACTTCAGATAAAAATCCATAGGAGGATCCAAATGAAAAAAACATTAGCAGTAATTCTTTGTGTATGCATGATGCTGGCGCTCTTCGCCGGATGCGGCGAGTCGGCAAGCACCCAGCAGCCGGCCGCAGCTCAGACCGAAGCTCCCGCGGAGCCGGCCGATGAGAATGCACTTCCCGAACAGTACGACCTGATAATGACCTTCGGCGCCGAGACCGGCTCCGTCTATGCAATGGGCATTCAGATCGGCGAGTACATCAACTCCATCGCTCCCGACATCACCTGCACTGTCAAGGTCGGCGCGGCGGCATCGAACCTCGCACTGCTCAGCACCGGTGAGACCGTCATTGCCCACTCCCAGTCCGATACCATCCATGAAGCCATCGTCGGCGAAGGCAACTTTACTGAGCCCGTCACCGGCATTTACGGCGTCGCTTCCGTTATGGAATCTGTTCTCCACGTCGCAGTCCCCGCGGATGCTCCCATAAACTCCTTCAAGGATATCGTTGACCAGAAGTACCCCATCAAGGTCTCTGTCGGCGCTCAGGGCAGCGGCATTGAGTCCCTGTTCCGCAAGGTTCTCGCATACTACGGCGCAAGCTATGATGATATCGCTGCATGGGGCGGCAAGGTAGAGTACCTCAACATCGGCGATGCGTCCACGCTCTTCACCGACGGCCAGCTCAACGCGGTTTCCGTTCTTGCCGGTATGCCTTATTCCACCATCTCCGAGATCGCAGCCTCTAAGGACATCAAGCTCCTCACCCCTTGAGCAGGAGGCAGTCGACGCTCTCTCAAGCCAGGGCTATCTCGCAAAGACCATTCCCGCCGGTACCTACACCGGTCAGGATTCTGACGTGAGCACGGTCGGCGTTGTGATCACCGTCTGCGCAAGCGCGGATGCAAACGAGGCTGTTGTGTATGAGATCACCAAGTTCCTCAATTCCGAGGGAGGGCATCTCCATTCTCGGCAATGTCAACCCGGTTTTGCAAACTACATGACCGGCCCCGAGAGCGGCATTGCGGGCATCGAACTTGAGCTCCACCCCGGCGCGGCACGCTACTACAAGGAAGCCGGCGTCGCCTGATAGCAAGAGCAGACTAACGGCGCGGGCTGCATATTATTTATGCAGCTCCGCACATGCTTATGAAAGGAATTGCCAATGTCAGAGTCTACAAAAGCTCGATAATAAGAAGTCGCTGGCCGATATCACCGCAAAGATAATATTCGTTATCGGCCTTGCCGCTTCCTGGGCTTCCATCTCTAGGTTTCTGCGACCGGTATTCTGGAAGCCTATAAAAATGCGCACCACGCATCTGATGTTCCTGCTCCCGCTGGCTTTCCTCATATACCCGATGCGCAAAAGGGACGTTTTTCAAAGATAGGCGTTATCGATTATATCTGGTTCGTCCTCACGCTGGCTGCAATGATATACATCAGCCAGATATCCTACTCGCGCCTTATCGCGCGCGTACCCTTTGTGTCACCGCTCACCACGCTTGACTATGTTGTCGCGGTGTTTATAGTTATCGCCGTTCTGAGGCGACGCGGCGTGTCGCCGGTATGGGCATGGTCATCGTCTGCCTTGTCGCCATTGCGTATGCGTTCTTCGGCAAATACCTGCACGGCAAGATCCGCCACACCGGAACGACCGTAAAGCGCATGGCCGAGCAGATGAGCCTGAGCACCAACGGCATTTTCGGCTCAACCGTTGCGGCGTCCGCGACATTCATTTTCATGTTCACGCTCTTCGGAGAATTCCTTGAGTATTCCGGCGCGGGACAGTTCTTCATCGATCTTGCCTTTTCGCTCACCGGCAAGGCAAGGGGCGGCCCGGCAAAGATGGCGGTCATCGCCAGCGGCCTTATGGGCATGATCTCCGGCAGCTCGACCGCGAACGTCACCTCCACCGGCGTGTACACCATCCCGCTTATGAAAAAAAAGACCGGCTACCGTTCCGAGTTTGCCGGTGCGGTCGAGGCCTCCGCATCCACCGGCGGGCAGATAATGCCGCCTGTCATGGAGCCGCCTCGTTTTGCTGCTTGCGGAATACGTCGGCATTCCGTACATAAAGCTCTGCGCTGCAGCTGCGATACCCGCGATCCTCTACTATGTCGCGATCTTTACTGCGGTGCATTTTGAAGCGGTGCGCACAGGGCTCAAGGGCGCGGCTCCGGATGAGAACGCAAAGTCCTGGCAGTGGCTCCTGCTGCATAAGGGCTATCTTTCCGCGCCTATATTCGTGATACTCATCACGATGATCCTCGGCCTCTCGGCATACAAAGCGGCGCTCTACGGCATCCCTCTCGATCGTCATCATCATGTTTGCGGGAAAAGCGCGGGAGGATCGACTGGCGCGCGCTCGTCAGAACGCTCGCCCGCGGCGGCCGGAATGCTGTTCTTATCGCAGTCACCTGCGCGGCGGCCGGTATCGTCATAGGCGTTTCCAACGAGACGGGCATAGGCGTCAAGTTTGCCAGCATTATAATAAGCCTCGGTCACAACAATCTGTACCTGATACTCCCGATGGTAATGCTGGCCTCCATCGTGCTCGGCATGGGGCTTCCGACAAGCGCATGCTATATCATGGTTGCGGCGATCGCCGTACCGGCGCTTATAAAAATGGACTGCAACACGATGGCAAGCCACATGTTCGCGCTGTATTTCGGCGTGTTCTCCGGAATCACGCCGCCTGTCGCGATCTCCGCATATGCGGCGGCAGGACTTGCAAAGTCCCCTCCGATGAAGACCGGATGGCTCGCGGTCGGACTTTCACTGCCCGCGTTTATCATCCCGTATTCGTTTATCTACAACCCCTCGCTGATCCTTGAGGGGACCATCGCCGGCACAGTATGGGTGATTTTCCAGTGCATAGTGGGTATCTTCGGCATGGCTTCCGGCGTTATCGGCTGCGCGTTCAGACCGGTCGCCGTATGGGAGCGCATAGTGCTCGTTGTGCTCTCCGCGTTCATGGTGGTGTCCCCGAACGTCATCGCCTCCGTGGTCTGCATGGTCATTGTCGGCGGCCTGCTCATCACGAACAGGATCCGCGCCAAGGACTGGACGGCGCCTGAGAAAGGAGCGATAGTCTGATGCAGATAGAGAAAATAGAAGTATTCCCGATAAAGATAAAGAAGGATCATGTATACCTCGGCAGCAGCTCCGGTCTGGATACGGACTATGATTATTACCTGCGCCCGGAGTACAGGTGCCCGTATTCCAAAAATATGGAGACGCTGCTTGTCAAGGTGACGTGCAGCGGCGGCATAAGCGGCTGGGGCGAAGCCCTCGCACCGGTACTGCCGGATGTGGCCGGACGCATAATCAGCGAGCTGTTCACGCCCGTACTGCTCGGGCGCGACCGCGCTCGACCGCGGCGTCATATGGAACATGCTCTACGGGCTCATGCGCGACCGCGGCTATTACAGCGGCTTCATGGTGGACGCTATATCGGCGGTGGACTGTGCCCTGTGGGACATCGCGGGAAAGCATTTCGGCGTGCCGGTGTATAAGCTCCTGGGCGGCGCATACCGCACGGAGATACCGGCCTATATCCGGCCTTCCGGTAGCGGGGCTTGATGAAAGGTCGCGCTTGCGCTGAGCTGGAAAGAGAAGGGCTTCAAGGCCATAAAGCTCCAGATAGGCTACGGAATGGACGAGGACATCAGGATAATGCGCGCGCTGCGCGAGGCGCTGGGCGCGGACTTCAAGCTGATGATAGATGCGCACTGGAACTACACGGTGTCTCAGGCCGTCAAGCTTGCGCACAGGCTCGAAGAGCTGGACGTGGAATTTCTCGAATGCCCGCTCAATCCGGAAAACCTTGCCGGTTACAGCGAGCTTGCTGCAACTGTCAGCATCCCCGTCACCCTCGGCGAGTCGGACAGAACGCACTGGCGCTACAAGGATATTATCGACCGGAACAGCTGCGACATTGTCCAGCCCGATGTGGGGCGCTGCGGCATAAGCGAGCTTATGCGCATATCGGAGCTTGCCGAGCTTTACGGCAAGCCTGTCGCTCCGCATCTGAGCGTCGGTCAGGCAGGATGCATTGCGGCTACTCTGCACTGTGACGCGGCTATATACAACTTCTATGGGATGCAGGAATACCAGCCCAGCATCCTCCCAGTAGCAAACGAATTCCTTATCGATCCGATAAAGTGCGAAAACGGCGCGTTCTCTATCCCGGAGGGCGCGGGCCTCGGCATAGAATTCGACGAAGACAAAGTCAGGTATTATTCATCTGAAAACAAGTGAAAGGCAAAAAATGCAGAATATAAATGAGCGGCTGTCCGGCGTATGCCCGATCCTCCCTACCCCGTTTTGCGAGGACGACACCATCGACTGCGGCAGCCTGGAGCGTGAAGTAAACTTTCTCCTCGATTCCGGGGTCAGCGGCATTGCTCTCTTCGGCAACGCAAGCGAGGCTTTTGCCCTCACCGCGGCTGAAAAGCAGCAGATCGCAGAGCTTGTCGTGCGCGTAAACAACGGACGCGTACCGCTGGTTTTCGGCGCGGGCGGCACGGGCATAGAGCCTGCGATCGACAGCGCACAGTGGGCTTACAAAACGGCGCGGATGTGCTTATGATGATGCCGCCGTACATGATAAAGCCCGACGCACAGCGCATATATGATTATTACGCCGCTGTCGCAAAGGCTGTGCCGCTGCCGATAATGATCCAGGATGCGCCCGGCGCATGCGGAGTCAATATCCCGATAGACACCATCGTGCGTCTTGTGAACGACTATGACAATATCCGCTTCGTGAAGGCCGAAGCCCCTCCCACTTTCCAGAAAGCAAAGAAAATAATCGAGGCGACGGGCGGAAAGGTCACCGTATTCGGCGGACTGAACGCGACCTTCTTCTACGAGGAGCTGTGCTCCGGCGTTGTCGGTACGATGCCGGCCGGTGAGTTCCCGGATGTGCTTGTCAGGGTATATGAGCTGTATACCTCCGGCCGGCACGAGCAGGCGCGCGAGGAGTTCTACCGGTATCTGCCGTTCATACGTCTGGGCTCTGTGCCGGGCGGAATGGCGATGGCCGTGCATAGGAGGTCCTGGTAAGGGCGGCATATTCCGCACCGCCAAGGTGCGCAACCCCTATGTCCCCGCATCTCCGGAGCTTCTGGAGCTGGTCTGGCAGGCGCTCGAAACGCGCCCGCTCAAGGCACTTGAATACGCAAAAGCATAAATGAACACATTAAAAGGGCACGCTGCGGCGTGCCCTTTAGTTTTTATATTGAACCAAAACTGTTGCGAAACGGCGGGAAATGGATTATACTGTTAATCCGTATTATAATGCTATCCTTATCGGAGATATAAAATGAAAGAAAAATTCCGCCGCTGTTGGGCGCTGGTGCTTGTTTTTGTGATCGTCACGGGAGTGTGCTTCCTGTTTGCCGGGCGCAAATCCGGAATGTTCATTGACGAGATATATGCCTACGGCCTGTCGAACAGCCACTATGCCCCGTTCCTGACCGACATAAAGGACGGGGAAATGGTCGGCAAGACCTTCACCCGGCAGGAGCTTTTTCGATTACGTCGCCGTGACGGACGGGGAGCGCTTCGACGCAGGCTCCGTCTATTATAATCAGGTGCATGACGTTCACCCGCCGCTGCACTACTGGCTGCTGAACGCCGTCTGCTCCCTGTTCCCGGACACTTTCAGCAAGTGGACGGGGCTTGCGCTCAACTACGTGCTGTATATGCTCACGATGTTCGCGCTGTATAAGACCGTGCGCAGGCTCGGCTGGAGCCGCGGCTGCGGCACCGCTGCGGCTGTGCTCTATGGGCTGAGCGTGATAGGCCTGTCGACGTTCGTGATGATCCGCATGTACATGCTCCTGACGCTCCTCGCGGTCGTGCTGATGTACCTGATCGTATGCCTGATGCAGGAGTTTAAGCCGAAATACTGCATCCTGACCGGCCTTGTGCTGCTGGCGGGGCTTATAACGCAGTATTACTTTGTGTTCTATGCTTTCTTCCTCTGCGCAGGCTATGTGATATACGCGCTTGTGAAGAGGGAATACAAGGCGCTGGCGTGGTTTGTCCCCTGCGCGCTCGTCGGAGCGCTGAGCCTGCTGCTCGTGTTCCCGGCGTGCATCGATCATCTCTTTGCCGACAACATCGTCTCCGGCGGGAACGCGATGGAGAACCTGCGCAACTTCGCGCAGTACCCGGTCAGGCTCAGGACCTTTATAAGCTTTATAACGCACGGGCTCAAGGCGGCGATTATCATTGCGCTGCTGGCCATCATTGCGCTCGGAGTGTATTTCAGGAAGTTCAAAGCGGCGGCAAAGGACAAAAGGCTCGACCTGCGCGCGCTGGTGCTCATAGTCCCGGCGTTTGTCGTGCTCGTGATCGTTGCGCTCATCTCCCCTGTGGACGAGCCGCGGTATATCTATAACCTCGTCCCGACCTTCGTGCTGGCGGCGTGCCTGCTGCTGTACCTGCTGGAGGAGAGCCTCGGCAGCTTCGAGCGGGAGGGGCTTATAAAGACGGCGGCGCTCCTCGGCATCATGGCTCTGGCGATCTGGCAGGCGCGCTGCGCCCCGCCGGATTATCTCTACCCGGAGTACGCAGAGTATGACGCGATCGTCGCGGAACATTCGGATGATAAATGCGTCTACTTCTCCGACAACAGGTTTGAGGCCATTACACAGGATCTGCTTCAGCTTATGGCCTTTGACGATTTCTATGTGAGCGACGATACCGAGCTCACCGGCGCGCTCGACTATGTCGGCGGCGCGGACGAGTTCGTCGCCTACGTGGATATAAGCGAGTTCTGGTCGAGCGGCTATGACCCCGATAAAATTATCTCTGCGCTCGCGGACGCCTCCGATTATGACAAGGCGGAGCTGCTGTACCAGAACGGCCTGAGCGCGACATATCTGATTTCCAAGTGAGGTGCAAAAATGCTTTCCGTGATCCTGCCTTCCTATAATGAAGAAAAATGATCGCCAAGGCGACAGCGCGCATGGCGGAGATACTCCAGCCGGAGAAGATCGACTATGAGCTGCTGTTCATTGACGACGGCTCCCGTGACGGCACATGGGCGCAGATAAACGAGGCCGCCGAAAAGGACAGCCACGTCGTCGGCGTACACTTCAGCCGCAACTTCGGCAAGGAGGCCGCGATGTTCGCGGGGCTGGAGCAGGCGAGGGGCGACTGCTGCGTCGTCATCGACTGTGATCTGCAGCACCCGCCGGAGAAAATAGTCGAGATGTACCGGCTCTGGGAGCAGGGCTATGAGGTCGTCGAGGGCATCAAGGAAGACCGCGGCGAGGAGAGCGGGCTGCACAAGTTTGCTGCCAACAGCTTCTATGGGCTCATCAGCAAGGCCACGGGGATGGACATGTCCTCCTCGTCGGACTTCAAGCTCTTGACCGCAAGGTCGTCGACACGCTCAACAGCCTGCCCGAGCGCAACGTGTTCTTCCGCGCGCTCTCGTTCTGGGTCGGCTATAAGAAGACCAGCGTCAGCTACTGCGTGCAGGAGCGCACCGAGGGCGTGAGCAAGTGGTCGACAAAGTCGCTCATCAAATACGCGCTGACGAATATCAGCTCTTTCTCCTCCGCACCGCTGCATATCGTGACGGTGCTCGGTTTCATCATGCTGGCAGTGGCGTTTGTGCTCGGCATAATCGCGCTGGTGCAGAAGATATCCGGCGTCGCCCTCGGCGGGTTCACGACGGTCATACTTCTCCTGCTGTTCTCGGCAAGCGTAATTATGATAAGCCCCGGCATAATCGGCTACTATATCGCCCGCATCTATGACGAGATAAAGGGCAGGCCGAGATACATCATTTCCCGTATCTGCGGCAGGGAGGACAAATAAGGATGATCGAGAAGATAAAGGCGCTGTGCGTCAAGTACCGCGAGTTTCTTGTATATTTCATCGTCGGCTGCCTTACGACGCTTGTCGCCGCCGCCGCGCGCTTCGGCTTCAACTTCCTGTTTTTCGGCGGGACGCTGCACCCGACCTTTGCGCAGAACACTGCCCTTGCAATAGTCGACTGGGTCGCGGGCGTCGCCTTTGCGTACCCCACGAACCGCAAATGGGTCTTCCAGAGCAAGAACCCCAACATCCTTGCCGAGGCGGGCGGCTTTGTCGCCTCGCGTCTCGCGACGCTCGGGATGGACTGGGCGGTAACGCAGCTACTCGGCACGGTGCTGGGCATAAACGTATATGTGACGTGGTTCATAAAGTCCGTGCTCGTGTTCCTCGGCAACTATATCCTCAGCAAGCTCTTTGTTTTCAGAAAGAAAAAAAGAAGAATAAAATCGAAGAATAAAAAGGTTTCCCCCGCGGGGAAACCTTTTTATTCTTCGGGCGCTTGACCCAACCACTCTTTGAGCATGCTGCACCGCTCTAACTTATAACCGATGGGATACACGCTGTCAGGTATCGGCCCTTTTTGGGGCTTCCACCATCTGCGCGCCAAGGAAGCTAACCAAATATCGCCGATGCCCATTTCATCGATCAGCGCTTTATCATACTGCCCGGTAACGGCGTATACGCCATATTGAGTGAAGCCCTGGGCGATGCGATCCTTGCCATAGATCGACGCAATACCTATCCCGGTTATATCCGTTTTGGCGCATCTGCGCTTGAAGATAAACCCCTGCACCATTTCGTTTTCAGTCAGCACGATAGGCCGGCACCAGAGCGCAAACAATATCACCGTACTCAAGATGCCGAATATTAAAACAGGCACCATTATAAGCACCGCGACTATGGACACGACATAGTCGAGCACTATTGGCTCCTCCGGCAGCGGAATAACTTCCGTAACTACTATGTACAGTGCACCTATACAGAACAGGAAGAAAGCGCAGGTGAGGAGCATCCAGCGCGGCAGCGCCAGCGCCAATGCCGCTATTGAGAAAAGCAGCCACAGCGCAATGACTACCCATGACGCGGTGTAGTCGCCGAGTCTGAATTTTCCATATCGCCGATTCTTCATACCGTCTGCTCCGAGCCATCATCCGTATAGTCCGCCGCGATGCGGATGTCGTAAGGATAGCAGCGTGTATCTCTGCGCAGAAGCTAATGAAGCGCCGGTCGAGATAGACCGTGGGCATCACGCCGCGGTGTACGCACCCCGCGAAGCGGACTGTCCATCTCCCGCCGCACCCGGCGGCGCGCTCTGCCATGCGCTCCTTTTCGGGCAGCGCCATGGAAATCAGCTTCTCAATCAGCGTTTCGGCGTCGTCAGCCTCTGCTTCGCCGGTCGAAATGCTCCACACGCTTTCTTCACCCGCGGTGAGTGTCAGGTCGATCCTCAGCCGTGCCACGGTCAGCCCCTCCTTCAGATGAGTAGTCATAGGATATATCAATAACGTATTGGAAGATCGCGCCTATTGCGGCGCAGAACTCGACGAAGTCCGGCGGGCAGTACAGTCGGCGCGTCGCCGCTGTGTACGTACCCGTCGAGCACTATTGCCCATTTGCCGCCGTACTCGTCGGCAAGCTCCCGCATGACCGTTGCCCGGCTCTGGAACATGGCCGCTGCCTGCGCGATAAGCTCCCCCTGCGTCATCAGCGGATATATGCCCGGTGTCCCATTCCCATGAGTTGTATTTATATAGCGCGTCATGCCCCGGATGCATCGGCGTGCCGAGCTTTCTGATTTGCGTCGGTTCGACACCCAGCCGCCGTGTCACAGCGTCCGTGTCAAAATCATGCTTCGCTTCGAGCGAAACGCTCAGATACATATCTGTCATTCGGTTCCCGCTTTCATTTCAGCTTTCATCAAAACAGCTTGCAGCAGCTTATGCTCAGGCTGTTTTCCTGTACCTTGAGCGTATAGTCTCATCCCTGTTGCACCGAAGCTCAAGGAGAATGACCGACTGTAAGAACCGTCGTCCTTGTGCTGGACTTCGCCGACTGTGAAACCGGGCTGCTCTGCGTATTCTTCTTCGATAAGTGCCGCGGCTTGAGTGAACAGCTCGTCCGCCTGCGCAGCGCTTTCCGCCGTGATATAAATATCCGCTTCGGTAAGATACCGGCCATATATAAAATAGCACGTCAATTCCGCGCCGCTGCCCAGCGTGGCGGCGTTATAGCTGATGTAAGTTTCGGGTGCATACGGCAGCCTTTCTTTTTGCCGCTGCCTTAGTGCCGAGCTTTCCTGAGACCTCCGCCGGGGTATCGCCGTAGAATATGCCGTGATCCGAAAGCACGGGAATTTCATACTGCGACCTCTGGACAATGTATCTCTCGAATACCATCACCGCCAGCGTCGCCGCAATAATTGCTGCCAAAATTATTATTCCGAATATTTTTGCAATTTTCTTTGTTGACATGCTGTTGCTCCTATTAAGCATTAAGCAAAAGATCTGTTCATTGACGCTGTTTGAAACGAGCCGCCGCTGTTCATCCATTGCTCCCCTGGAAGAAATCAAAGCGGGAAACCGCGCACGGTTTCTCTTTGCCGGTTCAAGGGTGGAGGTTTTTAGGAGGCGGGGAAAGCGGAATCCCCGCCTCCTAAACGTGTCTTTGGTGACTTTCTCCACGCCGAGAAAGTTACCCCGCGGGAGCGGCCAGCAGCCGGTCACCGCAGGAGAGCCGAATACAACCGGCATGGAGCGCCGGGGCTTGCTGCAAAGTAAAATTCCGCACCTGCGCCAACACCTCATCCGGTTCGCTGCGCGAACCACCTTCCCTCAAGGGGAAGGCTTTTTAAGCCTGCCCTTATCCCGCGGTTATCAATCGTAAACCGGCTCAAAGCTTATGAGTATTTTTGACAAATTATAGTATGTAACTTTCAGTTTTGATCCCGTCTCTGATTTTTTCATTTCTTCAAGAAGCTCGCTATTTTGATATCCGGTACACGAAGCCTAAGTATGTCGTTGCTCCCATAGTAAAATTTCCATTCAGTATAGCTGCCTCTGCTAAAAAAATCATATCCCCAAGAAATAATTTTACCCGAAAGATATACTTCTCTAGTTACACTGCCTTTGAATACATCAATCAATAAAGCAAAAAGCGGACTGCACTGGCTTTGCGAGACACGTTATAAGGATGGTCTCAAAAATGACTGTTAATACTATATATCTTTCGAATACATAAATCCCTATTCCTATGGCGATCCCGAATAGCAAATATAGAACTTTATCAATAACGAACTTTCTCATTTGACTCTATATTTTTCTCAGCTTACTTTTGGCGACATAGTACATTGGGTCCAGCCCGTCGGGCCTTGGCTCCAGTGACTTATACGCATACAAGAATCCATCCTCGTTATGGAAGAGCCTGTACGGACTTTCCCGCGTGTAGCCCGCAAGCTCGAACTTGCCGGGGCTGGTTTTTTTTGAATGAGAGCTGTTCGCCCCATACGAATTTGCACATCAGCCCGGACTCATCATACTCATAATTCTCTGCTTGGAATAAGAAAGAGTCCTTGTCAGTATAGAAACTCCTGTCATCTCTGCGATGCGTGTCCATGATTAAGCGCTTGTATGTGCGGAGCTTTCCCGCATCATAATCGCACAGCGATGCGGAGTACATATAGATATAGCCTAAAACTCGATCCAGTTTATACTCCACGGATGTTTCAATATTCTCCCCGTGGAAGATAAACTCCCTTGTGTACAGAGTTTTCTTTGTAGTACCCAAGCCAGTCGTCCTTCCATGTGGCGAAAGCATCGACCATGATGATCTGCCGCGCTTCGTTCAGATAATAGATATAGTCATAGTTGCTGCCGGACGCCGCTTCAGAAGCCTGCCGCGGCTCACATTACCTATGACTAAGTCTATCACGGGCTGGGACAGTAGTAGCCCCTGTGCGTGCCCCTCCCCGCCTTTGAGTATTCCGTATAGCAGGTCTCCGCCAGCGCCTTTTTCCGGAGCTCATCATAGCTGTAAAGATATTTGTCATACAGGTCGAATAATCTTTGTTCCATATAGTCCATGTTCACGCGAAGCTCCTTTCTGTTTGCTCTGATATCCATTATAATATGTTTCCGAAACTCTTTCAAATCATTTATTCTGTCTGCGGCTTTTTTCTTGTACTCGCGGCGCAGTTGTGGTATCTTATTGGAGATATCTATTTCTTGTTGAAAGGAAGAATCATCCTTGAAGATCGTTGTTTTAGGCGGCGGATAAGCACCGAGCGCGAGGTCGCGCTCGTCACGAGCACCTCCGTGTCGGTCTGCACGGCGCGGACGGGGAGGACGGCAAGATACAGGCGGCGCTCGACCTTCTGGGAGTGCCGTATACGGGGTCGGGCACTCTCGGCAGTGCCATGGCCATGGATAAGGCGGTCGCCAAACGCATCATGCAGAGCGCCGGCGTCCTCACGCCGGAATGGCGCGAGATCGACTATACCGCGGCGGACATTCCAACGCTCTGCGCGGAGCTGCCTGTGCCGTGCGTCATAAAGGCGGTCAACGGCGGCTCGTCCATCGGCGTTGTGATATGCGAGGATAAAAGCGAGCTTGAAGCGGGACTGCGCGAGGTCCTGCGCTACTCCCACCGCGCTGTGGTCGAGCAGAAGATCACCGGGCGCGAGATGACCGTCCCCATCCTCGGCGAGCGCTATCTCAACGCCATCGAGATCGTCCCGCCCGAGGGCAGGTTCGACTATGTCGCCAAGTACCAGAGCGGCAGTGAGGGCGCGGCGGAGATATGCCCCGCGCGCATCACCGATGCCGAGTGGAAGCTCATGGGCGAGGCGGCGCTGAGGTTCCACAGGGCGCTTGGGCTGTCGGTCTATTCGCGCACGGACTTCATCCTTGACGATGAGGGGCGCGCGTGGTGCCTTGAGGTCAACACCCTCCCCGGAATGACGCCCAACAGTCTCATTCCCCGCGCCGCCGCGGTCGAGGGGATGAGCTATCCGCAGCTGTGCGAGAAGATCGTCGAGCTCTCGCTTGAAGCACGCCGAAACGGACTCTGAATATTTCACTAAATTAACAATTTCGTGATGTATTGCCGCCGCGATGTGTTAAAATTCACGGTGTAAAGACTATTATTAATTTAAGGTGAGTTCATGAGAGAACGTTTGGCAAGGTTTATGGCCGGGAGAAACGGCAATGACCAGCTGAATATATTTTTGCTGATTGTCGATGTGGTGCTGATAGTGCTGTCGACCATATGGAAGAGCGCCTCCGGGGTGCTCTATCCTTTGGTGCTGGTGCTGTTGGTGTACATCTATTTCCGTATGTTCTCGCGCAACGTCTATAAGCGCCGCGAGGAAAACGGAAAGTATATGCGCCTCAAATACAAGGCCGACGCGGCGCTGCGCCTGCGCAAGGAGCGCTGGGTCCAGCGCAAGGACTATAAGTTCTTCACCTGCCCCAGCTGCCGCACGAGCCTGCGCGTTCCGCGCCACCGCGGCAAGGTGAAGATCGTCTGCCGCAAGTGCGGCACATCCTTCACGGGGAAGACCTGATATGTTCGGGTATCTCGTCGCCCAGCCGGAGCGCTTCACGGAAGAGGAGCTGCAGCAGCGCTATAAGTCCGCGTACTGCGGGCTGTGCCGCAGCCTTGACCGCTGCTTCGGCTCCGCCGCAAGGCTCACGCTCAATTATGACCTGACCTTTTTGTGCTGCTGCTCTCCTCGCTCTATGAACCGGAGGAGGAGCACGGGGAGAGCGTCTGCCCGCGCCACCCGGCCAAGCGGCAGCAGTGGATGACGAACGAGATAAGCGATTATGCCGCGAACATGAACGTCGCATTGGCTTATCTCGCGTGTCTGGACGACTGGCATGACGACCACAGCCTCACGGCCTACGCCGAGGCGAGGACGCCAAAAAGCGCTGGTACGAGGAGAGCTCCGAGCGCTATCCGCGGCAGTGCGGCGTGATGCGCCGTTCAATCGAAAAGCTCGGAGAGATAGAAAAATCAGGGCTATGCGAGCCTGATGCCGCCGCCGATACCTTCGGTGAGCTTATGGAGCAGCTCTTTATCTATAGGACGACCGCTGGCTGATACACTTGGCCGGATGGCTCACGCGCTGGGGCGCTTTATATACCTCTGCGACGCGATCATCGACCTTGAGGACGACATCTCCTCCGGCAGCTATAACCCGTTCAAGGAATATGCCGGGCGGGAGGATAACGAGCAGCGCTTCAGGGACATACTGAAGATGCAGCTCGGCGAGTGCGTGTTCTATTTTCGATAAGCTCCCGCTGGTGCAGGACGCGGGACTGATGCAAAATATACTTTGTGTAGGGCTGTGGGCACAATTCAATAAGAAATACAGCAGAAAGGACCTGTAAATGTATCAGGATCCATACAAGGTTCTGGGCGTCTCTCCCGACGCATCGGACGAAGAAATAAAAAAGCGTACCGCGAGCTTACGAAGAAATACCACCCCGACCTTAACCCCGGTGACGAAGAGGCTGCGCGGAAGATGAACGACATCAACACCGCATACGACCAGATAAAGAACGGCACCGCCAAGGCAGGCGTTTATGGCCAGCAGGCCAATAACGGCTACGGCGGGGCTCAGTACGGCCAGTATGAGCAGTACGGCTGGAACCCGTGGACGAGCTGGGGCGACTTCACCGGCTGGTCGAACGCGCAGCAGAACCGTCAGACCGAACGCAGCGAATACACCGCCGCGAAAAATTACATTCGCAACGGCATGTACCGCGAAGCGCTCAATGCACTGTCCGGAGTTCCGATGTCGGAGCGCGACGGCAAGTGGTACTACCTCTCCGCCGGGGCGAACATGTACATGGGCAACAAGGTCACGGCGCTGGAGCATGCCAAGCGCGCGGTAGAAATAGAGCCGGGCAACGAGGAATACCGCCGCCTGCTCGAACAGCTGCAGAGCGGACGCGATTTCTATGACAGCTACTCCACCGGCTACGGCCACCGCGTGAATCTCAGCCCGCTGTGGCTGGCGCTCTGCGGCTCAGCTGCTTTGCGGCCAGACCTGCGGCTGCCCCATGATCTACTGCTTCTGAATATTATAAAATTACATCGCCGCTCATTTGAGCGGCGATTTTTTTGCAGTCGAAAAAAATTAAGATTTAGGCGTATTGACAGAGGAACGGGGAAGTGGTATATATTAACCGTATTAATTAAATTAGTACAGTTAGCACAGGGGAATATGAATGATACAGCTGAACTACCGCGATTCGCGGCCGATATATGAGCAGGTCAAGGACGGCCTGCGTCAGCTTATCATAAACGGCGTGCTCACCGAGGGCAGCAGGCTGCCGTCGGTAAGGGAGCTTGCCGTCAGCCTGACGATAAACCCGAACACGATCCGGCGCGCCTACCGGGAGCTTGAGGCGGAGGGCTACACCGTCTCTGTACCCGGCAAGGGCAGCTATGTCAGCCGCGAGAACGACGCCGCCAAGGCACGTAAGGCGGAGCTTATGGAAAAGCTCTCGGCGCTGACGGCGGAGCTGCACAGCCTCGGCGTGAGCGAGGAGGAAATGCGCGCCATGATACAAGGAGGAGAGACAGATGATAGCAGTCAGATCCCTGCGGAAGAGCTTTGCCGGCTTCACCGCACTCGACGGGCTGGATATATCCGTGCCGGACGGCGCGGTCTACGGGCTTGTCGGGCCGAACGGCGCGGGCAAGTCGACGCTGATACGCCATCTGGCCGGTATACTCCGGCAGGACGCGGGCGAGGTGCTCTATGACGGCGAGGCGGTGTTTGAAAACCCCGCGGTCAAGGCGCAGATAGCGTATATACCGGACGCGGTGTTCTACTACCCCGGCGCGTCGATAAAGGACATGATGCTGCTCTACCGGCGCATGTACCCAAGCTTCAGCGAGGAGCGCTACAATAAGCTTGCCCCGGCCTTCGGGATAGCACCGGAGCGCTCGTTCAAGCGGCTTTCAAAGGGCGTGCAGAAGCAGGCGGCGTTCTGGCTGGCGCTGTCGCTCTGCCCGAAGTACATGCTGCTCGATGAGCCGCTTGACGGGCTTGACCCGGTGATGCGCAGGCAGGTAATGAAGCTGCTGCTCGCGGATGTCGCCGAGCGGGGACGACGGTGCTCGTCTCCTCGCACAACCTGCGCGAGCTTGAGGATGTGTGCGACCATGTCGGCATAATGAACAGGGGCAGGATGCTTCTCCAGCGCCCGCTGAGCGAGCTTCAGGACAGCACCGTCAAGGTGCAGCTTGCGCTGCCGGAGGGCAGGGAGCTGCCGGAGGGGCTTGAGATACTGCACAAGAGCGTCACGGGGCGGCTGTATCAGCTGATAGTGCGCGGGACGGCGGAGGAAGTGACGAACGTTCTGGCCGCGGCGCAGCCGTTTTTCATAGATGTGCTGCCGCTGACGCTGGAGGAGATATTTATTTATGAGCTGGGAGGCGCTGACAGTGAGATCAAAGATATCATTCTTTAATAAGCCCGTCGCGCTGAATCTGCTAAAGCGCTTCTGGCCGCTGTGGACGGCGTACTTTGCGGCGATGATATTCGTGTTCCCGGTGAACCTGCTCAGCAAGCTGCATTTTAACCTACGCGGCAGCCTGCTTGAAATGTACGGAGTGAACCGCCACGTTCTCGAAACGTGCAGGTTTGAGTTCCCGGTCACCTTCGTTTTCGCCGTGCTCATCGCGATGGCGGTGTTCAGCTATCTGTACGATACGCGCAGATGCGGCCTTGCAAACTCTCTGCCGCTGCGCCGGGAGACGATGTTCGGCACAGCCTTCATCACGGGGCTTGCGCCGATGCTCATTGCCGATCTGCTCGTCTGGGCGGCGGCGTGGATCATCCTCGCGGGAACGCCGAACGTCATCGCAGAATATATGCTGATACGGCTGGCGACGTCGCTCATGTGCAGCACGGCTTTCTTCGGGCTGGCAGCTTTCTGCGCCGCGCTGACGGGAAACCTCCTGGTGCTCCCGGCGCTCTACGGCGTTATAAACATTGCGGCGGTGCTCTTAGAGCGCGCGGTGGAGGCGCTGCTGTCCGTGCTGGTACATGGCTATGCCTATGACGGCTCGGTGCTCGATTTCCTCTCGCCGGTCAAGATGCTTTTCATCAACGGCGACGTCATATCCACGCTGGTACCCGGTGCAGAGGACGGCGTCTATACCTACTCCGTCACATGGTCCGGCTACCTCATAGGCTTCTGCATCGTGGGGCTTGTGCTTGCCGTACTCGGGCTTACCATAGTCCGCAAGAGACGCATGGAGCTTGCCGGGGACGTTGTGGCCGTGAGCTGGCTCAGACCCGCGTTCAAATACTGCATGGCCATAGGCGGGCGCTGACCTTTGCGTGCGCCGTGTACTACTGGTTCTTTGACAATGTGCTCTACGGCGTACCGGCGGCGGTGCTCGTGATCGCGATGCTGCCGGTCGGGGCGTTCATCGGCTGGTTCGGCTCGGAGATGCTGATGCAGAAAACGCTGAGGTATTCTCCAAGGGCTGGAAGCAGTACGCCACTGTGTGCTGCGCGCTCATGGCGCTTGCGCTGTGCGCGGAGCTTGATGTCACGGGCTACGAAAAGTACGTCCCGCCGCTTGACGAGATAGACTACATAAACTTCTCCGAGGGCAGCACCGGGCACGAAAACCAGCCGGAGACGCTGGAGCTTTTACCGCGAGTTTCACCAGAAGCTCATAGACTTGAAGAGCCTGCCGGACCGGACAGACGGCGGCTACTACATCGAGCCGCTCAATTACTACCTCAAGGACGGCAGGCACGTCTGCCGCCTGTACCGGCTGCCATACAGCGACGGTATAGAGAGCGACCCGGATTCCGCGATAGGCGCGCTCGACAGGCTGCTAAACTGCCGGAGCTTATCGCGCAGCGCGTCGGCTCAAGCATTCCGGTCACGGAGGAGAGCATAAGCACGGCCTATCTGACGGTCGAGAACATCGCTCCCGACGGCACTTACCTCAACGACACCGTCCGCCTGACCCCGGCGCAGGCATACGAGCTGTACACCGAGTGCATCGTGCCCGACGCGGAGGAGGGGACGATCGGCCTGCGCTTTGCGTCGAACACCGAGGAGACGCGCCTGCGCACGACAAACGTGTGGATATACATGGAGATGTCGAAGTTTGTCGGCCGCAGCGCGAATGGATACAACGACTACGTCTATGACTACATAGGCCTTGATCTGCTCACGGACTCGGTGCGCACATATAAGTGGATAACAGAGAATACTTCCATCGAGCCGACAGACGGTACCTCAGCATAAACTACGGAAAATACTGATACCGGAGCGGGTTCATATATTGTATTCATCTTGTTTAAAATTTCTTGGGACTTTGTTCATTACAACGTCATAAATGCCCTGTATAGTAAGGCACGTAAACAAGAGAAGTACACAGCATGTACCTTTCCAAAAGAAGATAAGAAGGTCCCGATTATGTATTATCCGTATGATGATGAACATCCGGAGCAGGCAGCCCGGAAAGCACAAATTCTACCCCCAGGCCGACACGACCGACAGAGTCAACGGCGAATATCATTACAAAACGGATATACCCAGAAGATTTATTCCGATGCGCACTATGTCCGCGAGGATGAAAGCACCGTTCCTCCGAAATACTACACTCCCCAGAAAAGCCCGTCAAGGAAGCCAAAGGGAGCCGAAGGCTCAAAGCTCCGGCAGCGGCTGGGTAAAGATAGTATGCGTCGCGCTCATATGCGCACTGCTCGGCGGCTTCGCCGGCGGCGCGATAATGAGCGGCAAGTACTCCAGCAGGATGGATCAGCTTGAAAGCCAGATAGCAGAGCTTAACAAGAAAGAAGAACAGCTGGTCATCAACACCGGCAGCGCACCCGCGGTGTGAGCAGCACCGCAAGCGGCGCAATGGCCGCATCGAGCATATATGACCTTGCCTGCCAGCAGGTCGTCGGCATCTCGAGTGAGATCACCTACAGCAACTTCTTCGGCATGACAAGCTCCGCCGCTGTCAGCGGCTCCGGCTTCATCGTCTCCTCCGACGGCTACATCATCACGAACTACCACGTGATACAGAACGCCTACGAAGGCAATTTCGACATCAACGTCATGACCCATGACGGCACCAGCCCATCGCGACCGTCGTCGGCACCGAACAGGACAACGACATCGCGGTTTTGAAGATAGATGCTGAAGGACTCAATCCTGTCACCTTTGGTGACAGCGACGAGCTTGCCGTGGGCGACACAGTGTACGCCGTTGGCAATCCCCTCGGCGAGCTTGGTTCTCCATGAGCACCGGCCATGTCAGCGCTAAGGACAGAGCCATCACCACCGAGGAAAGCACCACCCCGATAAACGTGTTCCAGATCGACGCGGCGGTCAACTCCGGCAACTCCGGCGGCCCCGTGTATAACGATCAGGGTCAGGTAGTCGGCGTTGTCAACGCCAAGTACAGCGCCACCGGCGTTGAGGGCATAGGCTTCGCGATACCCGCGAACGACGCGGTCTCCATCGCAAACGACCTTATCACCAAGGGCTATGTCACCGGCAAGGCCTATATGGGCGTCGAGATAGATACCCGCTATAGCTCCATGTACAGCCAGTACTATGATATGCCTGTCGGCGCATACGTCGGAGGCGTCACGAGCGGAAGCTGCGCGGATAAGGCCGGCATCGAAAAGGGTGATATAATCACCAAAATTGACGGCGAAGAGATCACGAGCTACGCAGATCTCAAGAACGCCGTCAGCAACCACTCCGCAGGCGACACCGTTGAGGTCGAGCTTTACAGAGCCGGCGAGAGCCGCACCGTGAGTCTCACCTTCGATGAGAAGGGACCTGACGACGGCGCGCAGACAAGCGGATCGAGCCAGCAGAGCACTCTGCCGGGACTCGGAAATTAATTTGCTACTACTCTACTCCTATAAATCCTCTCTTTTCTCCCAAAACGGAGAGCCCTGCACGAAAGTGCAGGGCTCTTTTGTTTTGAATTGTCAAAATATGCTTCAATGTTGGATAACAGAGCGGCAGGGGGAGCTTGAGGGGCAAGGCCCGCCTCAAATCGGATAAACCGCCGTCGAAAGCCTTGATATATCGAGGCTTTCGGTAACAGCATTTTGAATGCTTTCAAAATGCTTGGCGGAAAGCGCGGTCAAAAAAGTCCTGTAAGGACTTTTTTGACAACTGAGAGCCCTGCACGAAAGTGCAGGGCTCTTTGTTTTGGGAGCTTTTTTTGCTGTTTGGCTGTTCACTCGCTGCTTTCAGCGTTGTCGGCGGAAGTGTCCGGCTCCGATTCTGTGGAGATGCCTGCGCCGTGCTTTTTGAACGCGGGCTCGGTGAAGAGCGACCACAAGAGCATCAGCACCGCCGGCATGAACGCGAGCGGGAAGAGCCAGCGCACGCTCAGGCGCGCAAGCTCCGCCGTCATCAGCACGAGGATCACCGTCGAGGGCAGGTGCCCCACGGCTAGGGTCAGCGCCGTTTTGTTCAGCGCGCCGAAGCCGAGTTCACAGCGCGAGAGGATCGGGAACACCCAGCAAGCTGCACCGAGCGGCAGCACCAGCGCAACATAGTACGCCGCGCCCGCCGCACCGGCGGAGGGCGACACGGCGCCTGCCGCAGCAGCGTCAGCATCCAGAGCCCGAGTGCTGCGGCGGCCCCCACAGGAGCGTCAAGTATGCCGGGGACAAGCTCGTTTTTAAAAGTACGGAAGAAGCGGGCGTAGGGCTTCGGCTGCTTATAGCGTATGCAGCGCACGACGCTGTCATAGAGCGCGGTCGTCGCCGCGCCGAGCGTCAGCACAGGGAGAGAGCACAGGAGCCACAGCACGCTCAGCGCCATGATATCCGTCAGCGTATTGAGCACCCGCCATAGTCCGCCCTGATAGCGGAAGACGCGGCCCAGCATTATGTCAGCTCACGCACCAGCGGCGCGAGCGCTTCGGCAAGCTGGCTGTGTCCGCGGCGGCTGAGGTGCATATAGTCCACGGTGTTGAACTCCGCGACGCCCTCAGCGTCGAGAAACGCCCAGCCGTGCGCGGCGCATTTCTGGCGGTACTGCTCCGCAACGCCCATCGAGGTCGCGTGGCAGGATGCGCCCATGGCGGGGTCGTTGTGCCCCGCGCCGATATGCGGCAGGGGCAACGATGAGAATGTTCGGCCTGCCGCCGCGCCATGCGCCGACGGTCTCCGCCTTCATCGCAAGGCGCTCCATGCCGATGCCGATGCAGGCGGGGCTTGCGTTGAAGCGCTCTTTTGT
>VOFG01004266.1_pt1 | contig 43687 bp, 70 predicted proteins | sample 5384171 | NCBI WGS metagenome assembly VOFG01 (sample SAMN12384726, study PRJNA508395) | human gut metagenome | isolation source: healthy gut F | host: Homo sapiens
CAGATTATTGGGAATCCTGAGGGTCCTCTCCAATCCGCCGCTGGGATGGGCGCCAATGGGGTTAAAGTACTGCAGCAGGTCATGGACCAGCCGGGTCTGCATGGACAGGCTGAGAGAATCTGCTCGGTCATGTATTTGGTCCAGCTGAGCAGGCATGCCGGTGTATTATTCTGCAGGGGCATCTGTTGTCGAGGTGTATTATCAGCAGAGGAGGAGAAGATGATATTCTTCATCCCCACCTCCTTCATGACCTTGGTGAGGACCAGGGTGGTGTTCAGGTTGTTGTCATAGTATTCCAGGGTTTATACTTTCGCCCACGGCCTTCAGGCCGGCGAAGTGGATGACGCATTCTATGTCGTTTTCCCGAGAAAATCTGCCTCAGCAGGTCCGCATCCCGGACATCGCCTATATAGGACTTTAAAGGCTTTCCTGCCAGCTCCTCCACGCGGCGGAGAGAGACGGGATTGCTGTTGCACAGGTTGTCAATGGAGACCACCTCATAGCCGCTATTCAGCAGCTCCAGGCAGGTGTGGGAGCCAATGTAGCCCATCCCGCCGGTTACCAATACTGCCATCATCAAAACCTCCTAAATTGGCCACAAAAGGCGGCAGATTTTCTAGGGCCATTCTACTCCACCTGCATGGAAATTGCAAGAGGCAGCGCGCCTGTCTGCCGGAGAAACTTGAGGGGATTTTTCGGCATGATTTCTCCTGGCTTGCGCAAAATAGGCCTTGCGTTTCCATTCATTTTGCGATAACATAATAAAAGAAACACGGCGACTACCGTTTGAAAGGACGTGCTACTATGATTAAAGTGGATATATCCAACGTATGGGGGCAGTTGGCTCTGCCTGATCTGTTGGCCTTGGAAAAAGAGGTTTCTGCAGCCCACAAAAACCCCTGATGGAGGGCACCGAGAGGGCAACGATTTTCTGGGTTGGCTGAGCCTGCCCACCTATGAAGAGACTGAGGAAATGCGGCGGATTGCCCAGGCTGCTGCCGATTCAGGGAGAGCTCTGAGGCCTTCGTTGTGGTGGGCATCGGCGGCTCCTACCTGGGTCCCCGGGCTGCCATTGAGCTTCTGTACGGCGGAAATTACAACCTGCAGCGGGGTACAAAGGGCAACCCCGGATCTTCTTTGCCGGCAACGGCCTGTCCACACGAGCTTGAACGACCTGTCTGCAGAGCTGGACGGAAGGACTTCTCCGTGGTCTTCATCTCCAAATCCGGCACCACGACGGAGCCTGCCATTGCCACGCGGGCCCTGCGCTGGATGCTGGAGCGGAAATATGGCACAGATGGCGCCAAGAGCCGGATCTTTGCCATTACTGACCCCTGCAAGGGCGCGCTGCGGCAAATGGCTATGGAGGAGGGGTGGGGAGACCTTCGTGATTCCCCGATGTGGGTGGCCGGTTCAGTGTCCTCACCCCGGTTGGCCTTCTGCCCATGGCTGTGGCGGGAATCAACATCTGCGATGTGATGCTGGGTGCTGCCAAGGCTAAGAAGGATTACGATTCACGCTCCTTTGAAAACCCGGTATGGCTGGTATGCAGCCATCCGGAACCTGCTGTACCGGAAGGGGAAGGCCATTGAATTGCTGACCTCTTTTGAGCCGGCCTTTAAAATGATGGGCGGCTGGTGGCAGCAGCTCTTCGGCGAGTCCGAGGGCAAGGACGGCAAAGGCCTCTTCCCGGTTACGGCCGAGTTTACCGCTGACCTCCACTCCCTGGGTCAGATGATCCAACAGGGGCAGCGAAATCTGTTTGAGACCATGGTCCGGTTTGCACCTCCTGCCAAGACCGTCACAGTGGGGTCTGACTGGAAGAATCTGGATGGGCTCAATTACCTGGAGGGCAGAACCTTGGACTTTGTGGACGAGCAGGCTTTCCGGGGTACCGTGGCCGCCCATGTGGACGGCGGCGTGCCGGTCATCACCATGGATATGGGCGAGCTGGACGATATGAAGCTGGGCGAGCTGTTCTACTTCTTTTCGAACTGTCCTGCGGCATCTCCGCGTATATGCTGGGGGTGAATCCTTTCAACCAGCCTGGTGTGGAGTTCTATAAGCGGGAATATGTTCCAGCTCTTGGGCAAACCCGGCTACGAGCGGAAATAACTCCACGGGCTGCTTCAGCGCCAATTCCACGGTGCTATTTTCCAAAACCGTTCTGTGAATTTTCCATGAAAACAGTTGCAAATCCTCGGGAGAACTGGTAGAATAATAAAACAAGCCGGCCGCCGGTGCTGCAAGGAGGAGATACCAATGGTTAAGGTAATTATGGGGCTGAAAGGCTCCGGCAAGACCAAGCAGTTGGTCAAAGATATCAACGAGGCTGTCCAAAGCGAGACCGGCAGCGTAGTTTGTGTGGAATTTGGCAAGAAACTGACCTATGACATTGACTACCGCGTCCGTCTCATCGACGCGAAGGAATATAACATCACAGACGTCACCCTGCTGAAGGGCTTCATCAGCGGCCTGCATGCCGGGAATTTCGACATCACCCATGTGTTCATTGAGAGCCTGTACAAACTCATCGGCGAGGACCGGGCAACCGGAGGCTTTCGTGGCCTGGTGCGAGGAGTTCAGGGCAGCCAACGATATGCGCTTTACCATCACCATTTCCGACGAGCCCGCCCAGGCCTCTGAGGCAATGAAGAAATATCTGTAAGCTTCCATAAATGCGGGGCTGTCTCACAAACTGAGGCAGCCCCTTTTGTGTTAGTCCCGCCTGATACGCACCGGAGCGGCAGCTCGTTCACATCCTTGCCCATTTTTCACAAAATTATATCGATATATCCGTATTTTTATAGTAAAATCAGAAAAACAATGGACAAGCATGAGACTATGCAGTATAGTAACAGTAAGCATACACGGTAGCCCGGCTGGGGTTGCCGGTTTTTCTCAAACTTCTCGAAGAGGTGATGGTATTCATGGCATTTTCCTTTTACGGCGGTATCCATCCCAAGGACCGAAAGGACCTGGCACGGGAGCAGGCCATTGTAGCCTTCCCACCCCCTGCCACCGTGGTAATTCCCATGTCCCAGCACATCGGAGCCCCCTGCAAGCCTTTGGTGTCCAAGGGAGACCATGTGGACCTGGGGCAGAAAAATCGGTGATGGTCCTGGCCCTGTGCACCGGTCCATGCTTCGGTCTCCGGTACTGTGCAGGCTGTGGAGGCCCGGCCCCATCCCAATGGCACCACGGTACTCTCTGTGGTCATTGCCAACGACTTCCAGGAGACGGTTTCCTCGGAGGTCAGACCCCGGGCGGACCCTCTCCGGTCTCAGCGCCGGAAACCTTATGGATATCATCCGGGAGGCTGGGATTGTGGGTATGGGAGGCGCCACCTTCCCCAATCTTTTAATGTGAAGCTTTCCTCCGGCATCGGCAAGGTGGATACCATCATAGTCAATGCCTCGGAGTGCGAGCCCTACATCACGGCTGATGAGCGGCTCCTGCGGGAGCAGACCGGGTCCTTCGGGGCCTGGAGGTACTGATGGAAATTTGGACCAGAAGCAGGCGGTCATTGGTATGGAGGATAAAAGCCTGCGGCAGCGGGCTGCTGTGGAGGCGGCTCTGCTCCGCCACCCGGGGAATCCGGCTCCAGCTTAAAGGCCCGGTACCCCCAGGGGCTGAAAAACAGCTGATCCAGGCCCTCACCGGCCGCCAGGTGCCCCTGGGGGCTGCCTGTTCTCCGTGGGCTGCGCCGTGTTCAACGCCGCCACCTGCGCCGCCGTGGGAGACGCCGTCTGGGACGGGATGCCCTTGGTGAAGCGAGTGGTCACCGTTTCCGGCGACATTGTCATGGAGCCCCGGAACCTGCTGGTCCCCATTGGCACTCCCTTCAGCGACATGGTGGAGGCGGCGGGCTTCCCGGCAAAAACCCGTATAAGGTCCTCTCCGGCGGTCCCATGATGGGCGTGGCCCAGTTTGACCTGGCAGTTCCCGTAACCAAGGGGACCAATGCCGTCACTGTCCTGGGGAGGAAAACCGCTACATGGCGGCCCAGCCTCATTGCATCCGCTGCGGCAAATGCATTTCCGTGTGCCCCATGCATCTCATGCCCCTGTACTTATACAGCGCGGAGCGGCGGGGAGACCTGGAGACCCTGAAGCGGCAGAATGTGCTGGACTGTGTGGAGTGCGGCAGCTGCGCCTATATCTGCCCGGGCTGCTTGCCTTTGGTTCACAGCATCCGCACCGCCAAGCAGAAGCTGCGGGACGCTGCGCCACCCAAGCCGGCACCTGCGCCGGCCAAACCGTAAGGAGGGCGAACCATGCCGAGTAAAGTCAAGTATTTTTATGAGCTGACTGTGTCCAGCTCTCCCCATGTCCACGGTCCCAACCGGACGGGACGGCTGATGCTGGACGTCATTCTGGCGCTGCTTCCTGCACTTGTGGGGGGGCGGTGGTGTCCTGGCCCCAGGGTTTTGCTGGTGTGCGGCCTGTCTGTGGCAGCCTGTGTATTTTTTGAATGGGGATACCGGAAGGTTATGAAGCTGGACAATACGGTGAGGACCTCTCCGCTGTGGTCACCGGCCTTCTGCTGGCTTTCGTATGCCCAGTGACCATTCCCTACTGGACCATTCTCGTGGGGGACTTTTTTGCCATCATTATCGTTAAGCAGTTGTTTGGCGGCATAGGCAAAACTTTATGAACCCCGCTCTGGCGGCCCGTGCCTTCCTCTTCTCCTGGCCGGTGATTATGACCACCTGGGTGCAGCCAGGTGACTGGGCGCCGCTTTTCGGCTCCAGCGCTGATGCGGTCACATCGGCCACGCCCCTGGCCAGCCTTCACCAGAGCGCTCTGCCGGCGGAGAGCCTGATGTCCCTGTTCCTGGGCAAAACCGGTGGATGCCTGGGGGAGACCTCCGCCCTGCTTCTTTCTGGGCGGCCTGTACCTGGTTCTCCGGCGGGTCATCCGTCTGCGGATTCCCCTTTACTTATCTGGGTACCGTGGCCCTTCTCACCCTGCTCTTTCCCGGGGAACGATCCCCTTTTGTGGATGGGAAGCCATCTCCTCTCCGGCGGCCTGATGCTGGGCGCCTGGTTCATGGCCACGGACTATGTGACCTCTCCCGTTACCGGCTGGGGCAGATTCTCTACGGTGTGGGCTGTGGCTGTATCACCGTCCTCATTTCGGTATTTCGGCTCTATCCGGAGGGGTCAGCTATGCCATTTTGATGATGAACGCCTGTGTGGTCTTCTCCTGGACAAGGTCGGGGCCGGCCTTCGGCGGTTTGGCCTCAGGAGAAAAGGAGGCTGCAAAATGAAAAACAGGAAAAAGCGGACTTACCGCCGTGGTGACCCTATTTCTCATCACCGCCGTCATGGCTGGCCTTCTTGCTCTGGTGAATTCCGTCACTGCCGGGCCCATTGCGGCAGCCCAGCGGGAAAAGACGGAGAGGGCCCTCTCTGGGGTCCTCCGGGAGGGCGTGGAGCTGGGAGAGCAGCTGGAATCCTTCCCGGATGAAACCGGTTTGGTGGAAGGGTCTACAAAACCTCCGACGGATATGTGGTGGAGGTGACCCCCTCCGGCTACGGCGGAGATTCACATGGTAGTGGGAGTGGACGGAGCCTGCACGGTCACGGGCATCCAGATTGTCACGCATTCGGAAACTGCCAGCCTGGGGGCCAATGCCGCCGCGGACAATGTCGCCGGGCGGAGCTTCCGGGAGCAATTCCTGGGGGCAGGGGACCAGCTGGCCGTTACCAGGACGGCGGCTCCATCGATGCGCTCACAGGAGCCACCATGACCTCCCGGGCAGTGACCCAGGGCGTGAACGCTGCCCTGGCCTGCGCTGCGGCGCTGGAAGGAGGGAGCTTACAATGAATTTTTAAAGACAGCTGAAAGAGGGCCTGCTTACCAAGAACCCAGTGCTTGCCCAGCTTTTGGGTATGTGCTCCACCATGGCCATTACCACCACCCTGTTCAACGGCCTGGGCATGGGCTTGTCCGTCACCCTCATCCTGATTTGCTCCAATGTGCTCATTTCCCTGCTGCGCAAGGTGATCCCCGGCAGCATCCGGATTGCGGCCTATGTGGTGATCATCTCCGGCTTTGTCACCATGGTGGATCTGCTGCTGCAGGCCTATCTCCCCGCCCCTGTCCGAGGGGCTGGGCGTGTTCATTCCCCTCATTGTGGTAAACTGCATCATTCTGGGCCGGGCGGAGGCATTTGCCTCCAAAAACGGCGTCCTGGCCTCTGCTGCGGACGGTCTCACTCAGGGACTGGGCTACACCGCGGCCCTGGTGGCCATGTGTATCATCCGGGAGCTTCTGGGAAGGCGGCACCTTCGGCGCCGGACTCCCTGAACGGGGGAGAGGGAATTCGCGTTCTGCCCGATCCATATCCCGCCATGCTTTTGATTCTCCCTTCGGCGGATTTTTGACCTTGGGCTGTCTCATTGCCTTCTCCCAGTGGCTTTCCAAAGCTCTGGACCGGCGGCAGCGGGGCGGGAAGCTGAAAAGCGAAAGGAGGCCGCAGTCAAATGAATGTCACTTCTCTTCTGGCCATTGCCCTGGGAGCCATTCTCACCAACAACTTCATTTTGGTGAAGTTTCTGGGCATCTGCCCCTTCATGGGTGTGTCCAAAAAGACGGACACTGCCCTGGGCATGGGCGTAGCGGTCACCTTCGTCATGGCCCTGGCACTCCATGGTTACCTGGGCAGTGGACTACTATATCCTCACGCCTCTGGACCTGGGGTACATGCAGACTGCTGCTTTCATTCTCATCATTGCCGCCATTGTGCAGGTGGTGGAGATGTTTTTTGAAAAAGAGCGTGCCCACCCTGTATCAGGCCCTGGGCATCTACCTGCCCCTCATCACCACCAACTGCGCCGTACTGGGCGTGGCGCTTCTGAACATCCAGGAGCACTACAATTTCCTGGAGTCTCTGGTCTATGGCTTCACTGGCGGCCTGGGCTTTTACCCCTGGCCATCGTCCTGTTCTCCTCGGTCCGCCAAAGGTTGAGGAGGCGGAGTGCCCGGAGAGCTTCCGGGGATTTCCCATTGCTCTGATTTCGGCGGGCCTTTTGGCTCTGGCATTTATGGGCTTTTCCGGCCTCAGGATTTTTTAAGGAGGCGGGCAAATGGAAATGTTACAACAGATTGGTGTGGCAATGGCAGTCCTGGGTGGCCTGGGCGCCTTCTTCGGCCTGGTGCTAGCAATGGCAAACCGGGTATTTTTATGTTCAGACGGACCCCCGTCTAGACCGGCTGATTCAGGCCCGGGGCAAACTGCGGCGGCTGTGGATTTTCCGGCTGCGGCGCGTATGCCCAAGCGGTGCTGGATGGTAAGGCGCCTGTGGGTCTGTGCGTCTCCGGCGGCGATGCGTGCGCCCAGACTATGGCCTCCGTCATGGGCGTCAAGGCGGAAAAGGTGGCCCGGCAGGTTGCCTTCGTCCGGTGCGCCGGAAGCACGGCCGATAAAGGAATTTACGAGGGATTCCCGACTGCCTGGCCGCCACCAAGGTGGCGGGGCGTGGCCCGCTCATCTGCAAATTTGGTTGCCTGGGCTTTGGGCAACTGCACCAAGGCATGTCAGTTTGACGCCATTCACCTGGAACAAGGCGTGGCCAAGGTGGACCCGGACAAGTGCACCGGCTGCATGAGCTGCGCCGCCGCGTGCCCCCGGCATATCATCGTTCCAGTCCATTATGGGGCCCACATCACCGTAGCCTGCTCCTCCACTGCCCGTGGCTCTGTGACGCTCTGAGGCTGTGACATTGGCTGCATCGGCTGCTCCAAAGTGCCAGAAAGCCTGCCCCAAAGGGAGCCATCACCGTCACCAGCAACCTGGCCCGGGTGGATTACAGCCTCTGCGACGGCTGCGGCCTGTGCGTGGAGGTCTGCCCCCCGGGGCCTCATCTCCAACTCCCACCTCACCCAGGGAAGACGCTGGCCGCATTCTAAAACCGGCAAACCCCGTGTCCTGAGGCCGTATCGCCATACCGGCTGCAAAGGAAACGAGCTCCGACTCGTTCCTCTTTGCAGCCGGTCTTTTTAAATATGCCATATTGCCCAGCACAATTTCAAGGATATCTTGACTTTTCCCTGTTTTGTGCCATGATTGCGGAAAAGAAGGGCTTGCTGCAGGGGGGTGTGTTTCTTGGAGCTTTCTACCGGTTCCGGTTCTGGATTTGATGGAACGGCTGGAGGACCGGGGCTTTGAAGCCTGGGCCGTGGGCGGCTGTGTGCGGGATTGGCTGCTGGGGCTGGCCCCCCACGACTGGGACTTGTGTACCGACGCCCTGCCAGGGGAGATTGCCCAGGTGTTTGAGGACTTTCCCCTGGTCGCGCCGGAGAAGCACGGCACCATCGCCGTTGTGACCGGCAGGCAACCCGTTGAGATCACCACCTTTCGCACCGAAGGGGGATACCGGGATCACCGGCGTCCGGACTGGGGTGCACTTTGAAAAAGCCTCCGGGAAGACCTGGCCCGCCGGGATTTCACCATCAACGCCATGGCCTACAATCCCCCATCGGGGGTTGGCAGATCCCTTTGGAGGGCAGGCTGATCTGGCAGACTGCATTCTGCGTGCCGTTGGGGGAGCCAGAGAAGCGCTTTCAAGAGGATGGACTTTCGCATCCTTCGGGGCGTCCGCTTTGCCGCCCGGTTTCACCTCACCCGGAGCCACGGACCTTGGCTGCCATGACGGCCCTGGCCCCAACCTTAAACGGGTTGGCCCGGGAGCGGATTTTTGGGGAGCTGTGCGGCTTCCTGCCTGCTGCCTGTGCAAAGGATTTCCAGACCTTTTGGCCTGTGATCACAGCGGCAGTTCCTGCCTTGGCTCCCATGCTGGGCTTCCGGCAGCACAATCCCCACCACGCCTTTGACGTGTACACCCATACTGCTTACGTGGTGGCCGGTGTCCCGCCGGAGCTGCCGCTTCGCTGGGCGGCTCTTCTCCATGACGTGGCAAAGCCTGCCTGCTTTACCCTGGACGAGGAGGGTGTGGGCCATTTCCGGGGACATGCCATCGGGGAGCAGAGATGGCCCAGGAGATTTTGGGACAGCTTCATGCGCCCCCGAGCGCTGCAGGACCGTGTGGCCACCCTGATTGCCTATCATGGGGTAACCCGAGACCTGGGGCGGCTACCGGGAGACCGGCCTCTGCGCCGCCTACTGCGCCGTTTGGGGGAGGAGACGCTTTGGGACCTGCTGGCCCTGGACCGGGCGGATGACAGTGGAAAGGGCACGCCTTCGGACCCTGCTGCGTTTGACCGGTTTGAAGCCTCTCTGCGGCAGATCCTGGCGGAGCAGCCCTGCCTCACCACCCGGGATCTGGCCATTTCCGGCAGGATCTGCTGGAGCTGGGGTTGCCCCAGGGGCCGGAATTGGGGCGCATCCTCCGGACCCTCCTGGAGGAAGTGGGAGACGGCCGTTTGCCCAACACCCCAGAGGTCCTCCTCCGCCGGGCAGAGGTGCTGCACCAACGGCACAATGCAAACCGACGGAAAAGCTGAATTCTGCAATGGCGCGGCAGCACCCTTGGCTTCCCCGGGGAAAGCCAAGGCCCTCCCCCTTCCGTGCAAAAGGGAAAACGCGATTCGTTGCGTTCGCAATATGAGGCACTGTACGCCTATGTAGAAAAAACCCGCCGCGCTTCTTCCCTAAGCACGGCGAATTCCTGCTTTAACACCTGAAAGTGGGACAGGCTTTCCTGCAACCCCTATGGTATCACCGCTCCCCGGCTGGCGCAAAGCCTCCCGGGGGATGTTTTTTCTTCTCCAAGCAAAATTCACAAATGGCAGGCCCCTGGTTCCTGCGCAATTCCACCAAAAATGAGATAGCCTAATTTTTCGCATTTGCTGAATTTTTTGACCCGTGATACAATAGGTTTATAGCAAAAAGGAGGAAAACTCAAAATGAAACGAATCCAATCTGCCTGCATTTACAAGACCATCCACTTTCAGCTGAAGGACGGCCTGGAGCATGAAGCTGCCGTGGCCGCAGTGCGTCAGGAGGCCGCCGCCTACGAGGCCGGGCTCCGGCAGAAAAACGTAGGCTACCGCATTCTGGAGGAGCATACCCAGCCCGATGGCTCCATTCGGATCAAAATTAAAATGCAGTACAACAAGCACCCCTTGGGGGAGTACATGGATTGAACCACCCCATGCTACGCCGGAAGGACCGTCAGGTTCTTCCGGCTGAAATTTTAGGCCGGAGCAGGCTTCAACCGTCCAGCCCACCCCGCAAAACGGCAATGCCCAAAAAGGCCAGGGCCCGTATGGACCACGAGAGCGGGCTGATTTGTCCCTCAGCCAGGAGCTCTTTGCACAGGGTCTTCTCCAGCAGCCGGGGCTGCAGCTCCAGGGCTTCCCTGGGGGCGTCTCCGTTCAACAGGGCTACCTGAGAGCCTTCTTTTGAGGCGGCAAAGGCCGCGGCCAGATTCAGCATCCGGTCCAGGGACTTTCCCCGCCCCAAAGCCTTCCCGGCGATGTAATAGACGCCGGCTTCATTGCAGGAGATGATGGGCTTCAGCTTCAGGGCCGTTCCCACAATGGCTGCCACCAGCCCCAGCCGCCCACCCTTACGCAGGTATTCCAGGGTGTCCACGCAGAAAAAATACCTTGCTGTCTTCTAGCCTCTGGACCAACCGGATTTGCAGATCCTGCCAATCCATGCCGCCTGCGATCCAATGGGCGGCCAACAGGGCAAAAGACGCCGCTGCCGAAGGAGATGTTCCGGGTATCTAAAACAAAGGTCTCCATGCTCTGATATTCCTGACACACCAGGCGTACCATGTTATAGGTGCCGCTGAGACCGGAGAGATGCAAATCACCAGTGCCTTTCATAGCCGTCTGCCCGGGCCCGGTCCAGGGCATCGTGGATGGTGCCGCCGTCGGGCAGAGAGGTCTGAGGGATTTCGCCGGGGAAACGGTCATACACTTGCTGCGCGGTGATGTTCACCTGGTCGTCGTATTCTCCTCCGGATACCGGATCTTCAGGGGCAAGACCCGCATGTCATAGGCCTGGCGCACCGCCTGGGGTACGTCACAGCCAGAGTCTACCAAAATACAAATCTTTTTTGCCCATTCATAAAATTTCCTCCCAATTGATCGTGCACGCACGCAGGGAGGCCTGCGCGGCGGTCGGCATATCTAATATGACATATCAGGATTATAATATGTGTGTGCGAAAGTCAACGGCTGTTTTCCTCCGGAGCTGCCCAGTGCATGTTAAAATCAGATAAAATCTGCAAGATGCCGGGAGGTTTTCCCGTATTTTATACAGTTTATCCCTCTTTGCCAAAGAAACCTGGTATTTTCCAGCGGAAAATGTGCGCTTTTCAGGGACATATTCTCAGATTTAACAAAGTGCTGCCTCTGGTCCCAGAAAAATATGGCCTTTTCGACGAAAAAGGATTGCAGTTCCCCGCAAGAAACGGTATAATGAGGAAGAGGATAGAGTACCTCTGCGGGCTCCCCCGCCCATCCTGTGAAAAGGGAGAAAGACAACGCTATGGATAAAAAACAAAAGAGCTTCTGGAGGATTTCCATCGTGGGACCTGCATCCGGGCCTACGAGCTGCTAGGTTGTCACCGCACGGTCCGCCGTGGAAAAAGCCGGCTATGTGTTCCGGGTCTGGGCCCCAACGCCAAGAGCATCTGCGTGGTGGGTGAATTCAATTTCTGGAACCAGGAGGATCTGCCCATGGAGCGCCTGGAGCGCGGCGTGTGGGAGGTCTTTACCACACGCGGCTACGAAGGCTGCCCTTACAAAATACTATATTGTTCGCCCCGATGGCACTGTTGTATACAGGCTGACCCCTACGGCACCCGCGCGGCCTGCTTGCCGGATACCTCCAGCCTCATCTGCACAGAGGAAAAGCACACCTGGGGTGACGGGAGATGGATTCGGGATTGTTCTCTCCGTTCTCCGCTCACCTCGCCTATGAATATCTATGAGCTGCATCTGGGCTCCTGGCGGCGGAAGGAGGACGGCAGCGTCTACACCTATGCCGAGCTGGCCGGTCCCTCACCACCTATTTGAAGGATATGGGATATACTCATGTGGGAGTTTATGCCCCTGTCTGAATATCCCTATGACCCCTCCTGGGGCTATCAGGTGACGGGCTACTATGCCCCCACCTTCCGCTATGGCGAGCCGGAGGGACTCCGTACTTTGGTGGACACCCTCCACCGGGCCGGCATTGGGGTCATCCTGGACTGGGTTCCCGCCCATTTCCCCAAGGACGAGCAGGGCCTGTAATGAGTTTGACGGCTCCTGCTATGAGCTTTCAGACCCTTCTATGAACAGGCATCCCGAGTGGACCACCCGGATCTTGACTTCGGCAAGCCGGAGGTGAAGTCCTTTTGGTATCCAATGTGTGTATTGGCTGGAGAAGTTCCACATCGACGGCCTGCGGGTAGACGCCGTGTCCTCCATGCTGTACCTGGACTATGGCCGGACTCACTACAAGCCCAACCGCTTTGGCGGCCGGGGGAGAACCTGAGGCCATGGAGCTGCTGCGCGCCGTAAACCGGGCCGCTTTCAGCGTCCGGCCCAACGCTCTCATGGTGGCGGAGGAATCCACATCCTTCCCCATGATCGCAAACCCGATTTTGACGGGGACTGGGCTTCCTCTTCAAATGGAACATGGGCTGGATGAACGACACCATCCGGTATATGCAGACCGACCCCATTTACCGGAAAGTACAAACACAACAGTTTGACCTTCTATGACCTACCTTTTTCAGAGAACTTCATTCTCCCCCTGTCTCATGACGAGGTGGTCCATGGAAAGGCCTCCTCATCAACAAAAATGCCCGGGGGAGTACGACCAAAATTCAGCAATCTGCGGGCTATGTACGCCTACATGATGGCCCACCCTGGCAAAAGCTCAGCTTTATGGGCAAACGAATTTGCCCAGTTCATTGAGTGGCGGTATGCCGAGCAGCTGGATTGGCTGCTTCTGGATTACGACCGGCACCGGCAGATGCAGTCCTTTGTCCGGGACCTCAACCACTTCTACCTGTCTCACGCCCAGTTCTGGCAGAATGAGCAGGATTGGGACGGCTTCCAGTGGATTCAGCCCGACGCAGGGGATGACAATCTCCTGGCCTTCCGGCGCATCGACCGGCGGAACCGGGAGGTCCTGGTTATCTGCAACTTCTGCCCCGTGGAGCGGCTGCATTACCGCCTGGGCGTGCCCGCCGGGGCATTTACAAGCCCGTTTTGTGCCCGACAGCCTCCAATACGGCGGCTCCGGTACACAGATTCACCCAGCTGTGAGTGAGCGGGTCAGCTTCCGGGATTACAAGCTCGGCTTGCTTTGACATTCCTCCCATGTCCACCACCTTCTATGTCCGGGAGAATCCGTCCAAAAGCACGGCTCAGGCAAAAAAGTGACCCAAGAGGCCAAGGCCTGAGCGTTTCACCGTCCATCCCTTGCCGGGCCGAAGCCCGGTGTTCATTCCATTTCCATCACCAAATCGTTATAAAGGAGAGAGGCGACCCATTGTATTTTCAGAAAAAACGCTGCATTGCCATGCTGCTGGCCGGTGGCCAGGGCAGCCGACTTATGGTCTTAACAGAAAACACGGCAAAGCCTGCGGTTCCCTTCGGCGGTAAGTACCGAATCATTGATTTCCCTCTGTCCAACTGCGTAAACTCCGGGATTGATACCGTGGGCATTCTCACGCAGTATCAGCCCCTGGAGCTGAACGAATACATCGGCAATGGCCAGCCCTGGGGCCTTAACAAATCCCATTGCTGCGCTCAGGTGCTTCCTCCTTACGCCCGGAGCAAAAATCTGAGTGGTATAAGGGGACTGCCAACGCCATCTACCAGAACATCCCCTTCATTGAGCGCTTTGATCCGGACAATGTCCTCATTCTCTCCGGCGACCACATCTACCGTACGGACTACGCCGCTATGCTGGCCGCCCATGAGAAGACCGGGGCAGACTGCACCATTGCTGTCCGCACCGTCCCCATGGGAGGAGGCCAGCCGGTTCGGCATCATGAACACCAATCCCGATGGCTCTATCTACGAATTCGAGGAAAAGCCCGCCCATCCCAAGAGCAACAACGCCTCCATGGGCATCTATATCTTCCGCTGGAGCATCCTCAAAAAGTTCCTGGTGGCCGATGAGGAGGACCCCAAGTCCGAAAAAAATGACTTTGGTAAGAACGTGATTCCCGCACTTTTGAATTCCGGACATAAGCTCTGGGCCTATGACTTTGAAGGCTACTGGAAGGATGTGGGTACCATTGACTCCTGTGGGAGGCCAATATGGACCTGCTGGGCACCCAGCCCAACTTCGACATTCGGGGTGCAGAAAATGAAAAAGATCTCCGCCCGGAATAACGCCCTGCCTTCCAGCTACATCGCCCGGGAGGCCAAAACGACCAACTGTTTCATTGCGGAAGGCGGCGAGATCTATGGCACCGTCCGCCACTCCATCATTTCCACCGGCTGCACCATTGGAGCAGGCGCCTTGGTGGAGGACAGCGTGATTATGCCCAATGTCTCCGTGGCGCCCGGCGCCATCATCCGCCATGCCATCATTGGCGAGAACTGCGTGATCTCTTCCGGCGCCGTGATCGGTGGGGCGTTCCCCGACGGGACCAAGCGGAAGATCAGCGTCCTGGGTAAGAACCAGATGCTTCCGGAAAACGCCGTGGTTGCGCCCGGCGAGGTCCGGTGAAAGGAGGTACATTATGATGAAAGCAATGGGTATTATTTTCGCCAACATTTATGATAGCTCCCTGGGGGGAGCTCACCAATAAGCGTACCATCGCGTCCTTGCCCTACGGCGGCCGGTACCGCCAGATTGATTTCACCCTGTCCAATATGTCCAATTCCGGCATTCGCCACATCGGTGTGATCACCAAATACAATTACCAGTCCCTTATGAACCACATCGGCTCCGGCCAGGAGTGGGACCTGGACCTGGAGGAGGGGGGCCTGGAGTACCTGACTCCCTTTGCCCTGGGCCACAACGGCAGCTACCGCGGCAAGCTCGAGGCGCTAAACTCCGCCATGGTCTTCCTGGAAAATTCATTGAGGAATATGTCATTCTGGCTGACAGCAACGTGCTTTGCAACATCGACCTGGAGAAGGTCCTGGAGCGGCATGTGGCCAGCGGCAAAGACATTACTGTCGTGGTCAGGAGGAATCGCCAAGGACCAAGCAGCTGGACCTGGGCATCCGCCTGGATGAACAGGGCAGCTCGCCGACATGGCGGTGGACTACTGCGCCGGTCCGGAGTATCTGGCCAGCATGGGTATCTTTGTCATCAGCCGGGAGCTTCTCATTTACTTTGTGAAGGAATCTGTGGCCCGGAGCCGCTACCGTTTTGAACGGGACTTCCTTCTGAAGCAGTTCAACGACAAAAACCTCACGGTGGGTGTGTACAGCTTTGAGGGCGTGGCTATGTTCAATGAAAGCACCTTGGAGTATTACCGGAACAATCTGGCTCTCACTGATTATGACACCCGTCACAATCTGTTCCACAGACCGGAACATCTACACCAAGGTCCGGGACCGGGTGCCCACCACCTATGGTGAGAATGCCCAAATTGGCGACTGCATTGTAGCCGACGGCTGCCAACTGGATGGCGAAGCAGAGCACTCTGTGTTTTTCCGCCAGGTCCGTCTGGGGAGGGCGCTCAGGTCAAGAACTGCGTGATCATGAACGATTGCTCCATTGGCGCAGGAGCCGAATTGTATTGCGCCATTTTGGATAAGGACGTAGTCGTCCGGCCCGGCGTTCGCCTCATCGGTACCCCGGAAAATCCCATGATTGTCAAGCGGGGTGAAATTGTATGAAAATTGCCATGACAGCCTCGGAGGCTGCCCCTATGTCAAGTCTGGCGGCCTGGGCGATGTGATGCTGGGCCTGCCCAATGAATTGGCCAGAATCCCGGACAATGAGGTCTGCCTGTTTCTCCCGTACTACAAGCGGGTGAAAGAAAACCCCGCTTACGAGACGGAGCTTTGCGCAGAGTTCCGGGTGGGTCTGTCCTGGCGGGAGCAGTATGCCGGCCTGCACAAGCTGAAAGCCAAGGGCCACAAGAAGCAGCCCACGGTGTATTTCATCGACAATGAGTATTACTTTGGCCGGGACGGCCTCTATGGTTACTGGATGACGGCGAGCGGTACGCCTTCTTCTCCCAAGGCTGTGCTGGACGCCATGGCGGTGCTCCAGTTCTACCCGGATGTGATCCAGTCCAACGACTGGCAGACTGCCATGGTTCCGGTGTACCTGAACGCCCAGTACCGGGGGTCTTCCCCTATACCAAGACGGTCTTCACCATCCACAACATTGAGTATCAGGGCTGGGCCAACCCGGACTTCTTTTGACAACGTGCTGGGTCTTCCGGAGCCCCTTCCGGGGTATCATGGACCTCACCGGCGGCGTCAACATGATGAAGGGCGCCATCGAATGCGCCGACATGGTGTCCACCGTGTCCGAAACCTATGCCCAGGAGATCCGGTATCCCTACTACGCCCATGGCCTGGATGGCATTTTGTCCGGCTACTGGTACAAACTGGTGGGGATTACCAACGGCGTGGATGTCTCCGTCTTTGACCCGTCTACAGACAAGGCCCTGGTCCAGAATTACTCGATCCGGGACTTTGCCGCCGGTAAGGCTGCCAATAAGGCCGCCATGCAGCGGGAGTTGGGCCTGCCAGAGCGCCCGGAGGTTCCGGTCCTGGCCATGATCACCCGACTGGCCAGCCATAAGGGCATTGACCTTCTGTGCTACATTGCCCGGCGCCTGCTGGGGATGGACGTGCAGCTGGTGATTCTGGGGACTGGCGAACAGCGGTTTGAAAACTTTTCCGGGGTCTGGCGGCAGAGTATCCGGATAAGGTCTCTGCCCAGCTGCGGTTTGATTTGAACCTGGCCAACCGGATTTACGCCGGAGCGGATGTATACCTCATGCCCTCCAAGTCGGAGCCCTGCGGCCTCAGCCAGATGAACGCCATGCGCTATGGCACCGTCCCTGTGGTCAATGCCACCGGAGGATTGAAGGATACCGTGCCCCCTGTGGATTCCTCCACCAACACCGGCCTGGGATATACCTTCCAGAGCTATAACGGAGACGATTTCTGGGGCGCCATCGACCGCTGCTTGGGCCTGTACTGGCATGACCAGGACGGCTGGAAGGATCTCATCCGGCGGGATATGTCCGCGGACTTCAGCTGGAAAAAGCCTGCGGAAAAATATATGGAGCTGTTTCACCGCCTGAAGGGCTAATCCCCCAGAGGCGGAACCGGTTACCCAACCAACCGGCTGGAGAAACCGTACGGGGTTGTCTCAAAATGTGGTTTGAGACAGCCCCGTACCTTCGTTCTGGGATAGGCGTATCGCGCCAGTACAAAGCTACGGCGCTCAGAAACTCCGCCTGACGCCCATCCCGATTTCATTCTTTTTCATCAAGGAGCTCCGCCTATGCTTCGTATTCTATACAACAGCCGCGATCCCTCCCATAAAGACCCCCTCGGAACCATCATCCCGGGCCAGACCTGCACCCTTCGGATGAAGATTCCCCAGCATTGCCAAACCCGGCAGGCCCTGTGCCGCCTTTTGCGGGAGGACGGGACGCTCCTCACGGAGATCCCTATGGACTGTCAGACAGTTCTGCCGCCCTATGAAACCTGGACCTGCCAGTTTACGCTGGAGCCGGGACTGTATTTCTATTTTTCCGCATCACTACGCCCAATGAGACCTTCTCCTCCTGCGCCAGGGGAGGACACCAATATGGAGGCCGGAGACTGGTGGCAGCTGAGCTGCGTCCCCAAGGAAGCGCACACCCCGGCCTGGGCCCAGGGCGCCATCATTTATCAGGTATTTCCGGACCGCTTCGCCAAGTCCGGCTCCTGTGATCTCACCGGCAAGCTGGAGCCCTACACGCTACACCAGAACTGGACCGAAGAGGTCCACTGGCAGCCCACAGACCGGGGCGAGGTGCTGAACAACGACTTTTTTGGCGGCAATTTCCAGGGTATTACGGAAAAGCTGCCGTATATTGCCTCCCTGGGGGCTACGGTTTTGTACCTGAATCCCATTTCCAAGGCCTTCTCCAGTCACCGGTATGATACCGGGGATTACAAAACCCCAGATCCCATGCTGGGTACCAAGGCGGATTTTGTGCAGCTGTGCCGGGAGGCCCGGAGACTGGGCATTCATGTAATTCTGGACGGTGTTTTCTCCCACACCGGTTCCAACAGCTTGTATTTTTGACCGGTATCGCGCCTTCGGTGGCCACGGCGCTTATGCAGATCCTCAGTCGCCCCTACCGCAGCTGGTACCAGTTTTACCACTACCCCGACTCCTACAACTGCTGGTGGAATTTTGACACCCTGCCCTGTGTCAACAAGATGGACCCCTCTTATTTGGACTATATCATCGACGGTCCGGACAGCGTGGTGGCCCATTGGCTGCGGCTGGGCGCCGATGGCTGGCGGCTGGATGTGGTGGACGAGCTGCCGGATGAGTTCGTCCTGCGGCTCAAAAAAGCGGGTTCGGGAAATCAAACCCGACGCTTTGCTCATCGGGGAGGTCTGGGAGGATGCTTCCAATAAAATTGCATATGACATCCGCCGCCGCTATTTTGTGGATGGGGAGCTGGACGGCGTTATGAATTATCCCTATCGGAAGGCCATCATCGATTTCCTCCGGCAGCGGACGATGGCAAGGGCTTCCGGGAGACCATTATGACCCTGGCGGAAAATTACCCGCCCCAGGTCTTGACCTGCTGTATGAACCTGCTGGGTACCCACGATACCCCCCGCATTCTCACCGCCCTCATAGATGATTTTGAGGGGAGCCGGGAGGAAAAAGCGGCCCGCCACCTCTCACCGGGGCAGCTTCTGGTGGCGAAGGAGCGGCTTCGCATGGCCTCCTTCCTCCAGTTTACACTGCCCGGCGCGCCCACTGTGTATTACGGTGATGAGGTCGGGATGGAGGGCTACGCCGATCCCTTTAACCGGGGCACCTATCCCCTGGGGACGGGAGGATGAGGAGCTCCTGGCCCACTACCGCCGCCTGGGCCAGCTTCGCCGGGACAATCCTGCCCTGCGGGGTACAGCCATTTCCTTCTTCACTGCGGCTGACGGCCGGCTGGGCTTTGTCAGGAGCTGGGACGGTCCGCTGGCGCAACGGGTGAGTATTTATGTCAACCGGTCCGGCGATTCCTGGAGCATTCCCGCCGGACGGCTGCTCCTGGGGCACAATTTGGAGACAGTGGCCCCGGACACCCTGATTCTTTGCCGGGCGGCTTCTGCGCCCTGGAGGTGTCATAAATGTCAGAGGAAAAGATCATTTCCGGCTACTGCCGGGTTCTGGACCAGGGCCGTATGGTCACTGTGGAGTGGGACGGCCCGGAGCTTCTGGACGCAGACTGCTGCTACGGAGCCTGCGTCCACCAAAGCGCTTGCGAAATTGGCAAGGCCATTACCGCCCTATTGGAAGCGCAACCAGGATAAGCAACACCCGGGGCTACCGCGTACCGATACGCGGTAGCCCCGGTGTATGAATTTACGTGGCAAACTTCGGGATAAACGCATCCACCTGACGTTTCGCCGGTGGGGCGTTCGTGCCATTGGGGTGGTTCCTGCCAGCGCTCACCGGTTCTGCAAATACCGCACTGCCGACAGACCCGCCTGGGCGCCCTGGGCCACGGCAGTCGCCACCTGGGGAGGCCGCCGGTGCAGTCCCCGGCGGCAAAAGACCGGGACGTTGGTGGCCATGGTCCCGTCCACCACGATCTTTCCGTTCTCCGTGAGGAGGCCCACCTTTCGGGCCAGGTCCCGCTGCCGGCAGTTCCCAAGGCTACAAACAGGCGGCACACCTCCAGGGCGCCTCCGTCTGCGAACCGAACTGCGGACAAAATGCCGGATTCTCCTACCAGGGCTGCTATCGGCCGGGTGTCCAGGTCCAAGTCCTGAGGAAGCTCCTCCGGCGCCGGGTCCCCGTTGGTGAGGAGGGTCACCCGCTTTGCCAGGGGTAGCAAAACGCCCGCCTCGTGGAGCGCATAGGTCCCTGCGCCCAGCACGGCCACCTCCTTGCCACGGCAGAAAAAACCCGTCACACACGGCGCAGTAGCTGACTCCCGCCCCGTCAAAGTCATCCAATCCGGGGATCCGGGGCCGCCGCCGCTGGGCGCCGGTGGCCAGCACCACCGCCGGAGCAGCCAACGTCCCCTGGGTGGTCTCCGCCTCCAGGCCGTGGGCGCCAAAGCCAAGGCTCAGAATTTGGGCCTCCTTTACGGTCACCCCCAGGCTCCGGACCTGCTCCAAGCCCTGACGGAACAGATCCGGCCCGGAAATGGGGCGGGGAACCCATAAAAATTCTCAATGCGCTCCGCCCGGGCCAAAGCGCCGCTATCCTGGTACACCAGGGTGACGGCCTTTCCACTGCGGGCGGCGTAAATGGCGGCTGTGGCCCCGGCAGGACCTCCGCCTAACACCAGAACGTCCATTTTACCCTCCCAAAGGCATCCAGGGCCAGCTTGAAGCTGCCGTAGATGCCGGCGTCGTTGCCCAGCTTTGCCAGGGCAAAGAAAATGTCCTGGCCGGTATGGAACATGTAGGAAAGGAAGTACTTCCGCACCCCATCCAGCAGCGGCTGGCCCGCCTTGGACACGCCGCCACCCAGGAGCACAGCCTCCGGGTCAATCACGCAGCAGACATCTGCCAGGAACTGACCTAGAAAGTCAAAATACTCCTCCTGAATCTCCCGGGCCAGGGGATCTCCCTGGGCGCTGAGATCAAAAAATGTCTTTACAGGTGAGCGGCTCCATGCCCCGCAGAGGGGAGGGAAGGTTGCTGCGCTCCATCCGGCGGCGGGCCAGACGCAAAATCCCATTGGCAGACCCATACTGCTCTGCACATCCCCGTTTTCCGCAGCCGCAAAACCTCGGTCTCATCCTTCTGCATGGGCATGTGGCTGATTTCTCCCCCTGCGCCGTGGGCGCCGGTGAGGATTTTACCGTCCACCACAATGCCGCCGCCGATGCCGGTGCCCAGGGTGACCAAAATCATGCTGCCATAGCCCCGGCCGCCGCCCCGCCAGCACTCGCCCAGGGCGGCTACATTGGCGTCATTGCCCGCTTTGACCGGAAGCGCCAAAAGCTGGGATAGCGCTTCCTCCAAATGAAAGGTGCCCCAGCCCAAATTGGCGCACCGGTCCACTACCCCGTCCCGGCGCACCGGCCCCGGGACGCCCACGCCCAGCCCCAGAACCTGGTCCTGGAAAGCGCCCGCCGGGCCAGGCAGGCCTCAACCGCCTGTGCCACGTCCGGCAGAATTGCCGCGCCCTGGTTTTCTGTGTTGGTGGAATTTCCCATTTCTCCAACAGCTCTCCCCTCTCCGTAAACAGCCCCAGCTTGACTGTGGTTCCACCGATATCCACACCAAATCCGTATTTCATGTTAAAGTTTCACCCACTCCTGACCCTTGGCCTGACATTCTATCTGTATGCCATTGCAGCTATACTTTTTTACAATTTTACCACACCAGGCCCGGACTTTCAACGGAAAACAACACCTCATTCAGGGTAACGCATCATGGACAAACCTACAACCGCGGTCTTCCACATTTCCACAGCCCCTGCACCGGTGTCACACATCATTGTAAATCCTACAGACTTTTGCAGAAATTTGCACCAGCAGTCTTGCAAAAAGCCGGAAAAAAATGGTAAAATACAATATTCAGAAGACATGATTTTTGATACATCGGAGGTAGCCCCATTGAATCGGAAAACCACAGTGATACCCCCAGGACCAGGTGGAGGCGCAGCTTTGCCCTGTGCTCCCAGGTTCAGGCATATTGGCACGGTCAGGGCAGGACGCCCACGGCTTATGTAGAGACTTATGGCTGCCAGCAAAATGAGGCGGACTCCCAGCGAATTCGGGGCTTTTGGCCGCCTGCGGCTATGGCTTCGGCCAGGGCCCGGAGGGGGCCGACCTGGTGGTGATGAACACCTGCGCCATCCGGGAGCATGCCGAGCAGCGGGTGTTCGGCAACCTGGGAGCCCTCACCACACCAAGCGCCGCCACCCGGCTCAGAAGATTTTCTCTGCGGCTGCATGGCGGGACAGCCGGAGGTGGAGGAGCGGCTCCGGAAGAGCTTCCCCATGTGGACGGCGTATTTTCCACCCACCATCTGTGGCAATTCCCGGAAATTCTGCTTCGGGTCCTGACCACAGGTAAACGGGTTTATTATACCCAGGACGAGCTGGGCTCCATTGCTGAGGGCCTGCCGGTCCGGCGGGAGGGCCACCTGAAGGCCTGGGTGTCCATCATGTACGGCTGCAACAATTTTTGCTCCTACTGCATTGTTCCCTATGTCCGGGGCCGGGAGCGGAGCCGGAGACCGGAGGCAATCCTGGCGGAATGCCGGGAGCTGATTGAGTCCGGATACAAAGATATCACCCTTCTGGGCCAGAACGTCAACTCCTACGGCAAGGACCTGGACTGTGGCGTGGATTTTTCCGACCTGCTGGCGGAGATTGCCGGGCTGCCTGGAGATTTTCTGGTGCGGTTCATGACGAGCCACCCCTGGGACGCCGGCCCCAAGCTCTTTGACACCATGGCCAGGTTCCCTAAAATCGCCAAGCAGCTTCACCTGCCGGTGCAGTGCGGCAGCGACCGGGTGCTGAAGGCCATGAACCGGCATTACAACCGGCAGCAGTATTTGGAGCTGGTGGACTATGCCCGGAAGGTGATGCCGGAGTTGGTCCTAACCTCCGATGTGATCGTGGGCTTTCCGGGAGAGACGGAGGCGGAGTTCGAGGAGACCGTGACGCTGATCCGCCAGGTGCGCTATGACGCCCTCTTTACCTTTTATTTATTCCCCCGGCCCGGTACCCCGGCGGCCAGCCTGCCGGACCCTGCCACCCGGCAGGAGAAAAACCAGTGGTTTGACCGGCTCTGCGCCGCTCAGAATGCCATTTCGGAAGAAAAGCACCGGGCTTATGTAGGCAAAACTCTGCGGGTTCTGGTGGACGGAACCGATGGGGACCTGCTGACCGCCCGGACCGAGGGTGGGCGGCTGGTCCGCCTGACGGGGAGACGCCGGCCCTCATTGGCCGGTTCTGCCAGGTGAAAATCGATGGCGCCACCACCTGAGCCTGACCGGTACCTTGGCGGCGGGTGAGCTGCCCCAACTGGAACAATAGAAAGTGAGAGAACATATGGCCACAGAGCTGACCCCCATGATGCGGCAATACCTGGAGATGAAAGAGAAAAACAAGGATTGCCTCCTGTTTTTCCGTCTGGGTGATTTCTATGAGATGTTCAATGAGGATGCCAAGCTGGTATCCAAAGAGCTGGACCTGACCCTGACCACCCGGGACCGGAGCAAGGACAAGGAGGACCAGACCCCCATGTGCGGCGTGCCCTACCACTCCTGCCGAGGCCTACATTGCCCGGCTGGTGGCCAAGGGGTACAAGGTGGCCATTTGTGAGCAGACCGAGGACCCGGCCACGGCCAAGGGACTGGTGGACCGGGACATTGTCCGGATTGTCACCCCCCGGCACCGTCACCGAGAGCTCTATGCTGGACGAGAGCCGCAACAATTACATGGCCAGCCCTCTTCGGCCTGGACGGGGCCTATGGTCTGTGCTTCTGCGACCTGTCCACCGGCGCGTTTTATGCCACCGGAGCCCAGGGGCCTGAGGCTGTGGCACGGGTGGCGGCGGAGCTGGGGCGGTTTGCCCCGGCGGAGGTCATCCGGGGCGGCCAGGGCGTCACAGCCGGGGAGATTGAGAACACTCTGTTCCAGCGACTGCGCTGCTGTGTGGACGAGGGAAAGGAGCCCCCTGTCTCTGGAGACGGCTGCCGGACTGCTGAGCGCCACTTCGGGGCCAGCCTGGCGGAGCTGGGTGTGGGGGGGCAGGAGGCCGTGGTTCTGGCCTGCGCCCTCCTCTTGCAGACCATGCAGGAGACCCAGAAGAATGACCTAAGCCACATCCGCCGCTTGGAGTATTACACGACAGGCCGCTACATGGAGCTGGACCTCACAGCCCGGCGGAACCTGGAGCTTACGGAGACCCTGCGGGACAAGTCCAAACGGGGTAGCCTCCTGTGGGTTCTGGACCAGACGAAGACCGCCATGGGCGGCCGCCTCCTCCGTTCCTGGCTGGAAAAGCCCCTGCTGGACCCGGTGGAAATCGGCCGCCGCCAGGGCGCTGTGGAGGAGCTGGTGGGAAATCCGGTGGCTCGGGGCGAGGTGGAGGCCTGCCTGAAGGAAATCTCAGACCTGGAGCGGGTGATGACCCGGATTGTCACCGGCTCCGCCAATGGCCGGGATCTTGTGAGCCTGGCCCAGGGCTGCCGGGGCCTGCCGGAGCTGAAGGAGCAGCTGGGGCGGCTGCAGAGCCCCCATGCTGGCCCGTCTTCGGGACAATCTGACGAGATGCAGGACCTCCGGAGCCTCATTGAAAGACCATCGTGGCCGACCCGCCCTTTACCATCCGGGAGGAGGCCTCATCCGGGAGGGGGCCGACGAGGAGATTGACCGCCTGCGGGACATTATGAATGGCGGAGCCGGGACCATTGCCGCCATAGAGGGCCAGGAGCGGGAGAAGACCGGCATCCGCACCCTGAAGGTGGGCTATAACCGGGTCTTCGGCTATTACATCGAGGTGTCCAAGTCCTTCCAGGCCCAGGTGCCGGCGCATTACATCCGAAAGCAGACTCTGGCCAACTGCGAGCGGTACATCACCCAAGAGCTGAAGGAGCTGGAGGCCACAGTGCTCACGGCAAAGGACCGAATCACTGCCCTGGAATACCAGCTGTTCACCCGCCTCCGGGAGTTCATCGCCAAGGGGGCCGGGCGGGTCCAGGAGACTGCGGCGGCGGTGGCTGCCGTGGATGTGCTGTGCTCCCTGGCCGCTGTGGCTGCCCAGCGGGGCTACTGCCGGCCGGAGGTGACCACAGGCTCCGAGATCCTCATCCGGGAGGGCCGCCACCCTGTGGTGGAGCAGGTGCTGAAGGACAGCCTGTTTGTGCCCAACGATACGGAGCTGGGCGTGCCGGGCGCCCAGGTGGCCATCATCACGGGTCCCAACATGGCGGGAAAGTCCACCTATATGCGGCAGGTGGCCCTTATGGTGATTCTGGCCCAGATGGGCTCCTTCGTCCCGGCCAAATCTGCCCGGATTGGCATTGTGGACCGGGTTTTCACCCGCATTGGCGCCAGCGATGACCTGGCCTCGGGTCAGTCCACCTTTATGGTGGAGATGACGGAGGTGGCCCAGATTTTGAAGCATGCCACAGCCCGGAGCCTTCTCATCTTGGACGAAATTGGCCGGGGCACCTCCACCTTCGATGGCATGGCCATTGCCCGGGCGGTGCTGGAGCATGTGGCCAACTCCAAAAAGCTGGGGCCAAAACTTTGTTTGCCACCCATTATCACGAGCTTACCGCCATGGAGGCGGAGCTTCCCAATGTGAAAAATTACAACATCGCCGTGAAAAAACGGGGAAAAGACATGATTTTCCTGCGGAAGATCGTCCCCGGCGCGGCGGACGAATCCTACGGCGTGGAGGTAGCCAACCTGGCGGGGCTGCCGGGGTCCGTTATCACCCGGGCCAGGCAGCTGCTTCAGGAGCTGGAGGCTGGCGCTGCCCGGCGCAGCCGGTGGAGAAGCTGAGGCGGATCAGGTGTCCATGCTGGATATGTCCGGTCAGGCGGTGTGCCGGGAGCCGCAGAAGGTGGCTGTGGAGACCCTGACGCCCATTGAGGCCATGAGCCTGCTGTTTCGCCTGAAACAGATGCTCTGAGAATTCGAGGTGTGTCATGAACGAAACCAAGCGGTTGTCTGTCACCATGACCCGGGGAGAACGGGTCCTGGGATGGCTGTATGTTCCCTTCTTCCTGGTGCTGCTGGCCTGGATTCTGGCAGAAGGCTTCCGGCTTCTGGGCTGGGACACCGGGACCTTACTGGGTCAGGCTCGGCTGAACGGTGTGTTCTTCGGGGTGAACTTCCTGGCGACGGTCCTCATTTACCGAAAGTTCCTGTCAAAATCCCTGGCCATGGTGGGCCGGCGGTTCTGGGGCTTTCTCCAGGCGGTGATTCTGGGCCTGGTGATGTACTATGCCGGAACCCTCTTCATCACCTGGGCGGTTCGGCTCTGGCGGCCCGGCCTGGAGAATGTGAACGACGCCGCCATTTCCGCCATGGCCAAGGAGGCCCGGTGGGTGATGGCGGCGGGCACCGTGCTTCTCACGCCTCTGGCGGAGGAGTGCATATTCCGGGGCCTCCTGTCCCAGGGGTTGCACCGGCACAACCGGGCGGCGGCCTACGCCCTGTCCACAGCGGCCTTTGCCTGGTGCATGTGGCAGGCTATGTGGGCCAGACGGAACTTCTCTCCCTGGCCATTTTGGCTCTGGAGTATATCCCGGCGGGCATTGCTCTGGCCTGGGCCTATGAGAAAGCGGACACCATATTTGCCCCTGTCCTCATGCACAGCCTCATCAACGCCCTGTCCATTCGCACACTGTGGTAAGGAGACCCAATATGCCGAAAATTATACAACTTTCCCCCATGTGGCCAACCTGATTGCCGCCGGCGAGGTGGTGGAGCGCCCTGCCTCCGTGGTGAAGGAGCTGCTGGAAAACGCCGTAGACGCCGGGGCTTCCAAGGTTACGGTGGAGCTTCGGAACGGGGGTATGACCTTCCTCCGGGTGACGGACAACGGCTGCGGCATGAGTCCGGAGGATGCCAGAACCGCCTTCCTCCGCCATGCCACCTCCAAGCTCCGGAGCCTGAGGATTTGAACGCCATTGGTACCATGGGCTTCGGGGGGAGGCCCTGGCGGCCATTGCCGCCGTGTCCCGGGTGGACCTGCTGACCAAAACCGCCGGCGCGGTGGAGGGGGTCAGTCTCCCACCTGGAGGCGGGAGCCGTTACGGAAGAGTCGGAGGCCGGATGCCCGGAGGGGACCACCATCATTGTCCGAGACCTGTTTTCAACACCCGGCCCGGATGAAATTTATGAAGCAGGACAGCGTGGGGGGGCCGCTGCGGCGTCTGCCGTGCAGCGCCAGGCGCTGGCCCATCCCCAGGTAGCCGTGCGCCTGCTGCGGGATGGGAAGGAAATTCTCAATACCCCTGGCGACGGACAGCTGCTGTCCGCCATGGCCGGTGTCTATGGCCGGGAGGCGGCCAACCTGGTCCCGGTGGACAGCCACTGGGAGAAGAGCGAGGTGCGGGGCTTTGTGTCTAAGCCCACCCAGGCCCGGGCCAGCCGGGCTTACCAGATCTTTTTCGTAAACGGCCGCCCGGTGAAGTCCAAGCTTCTCCAGTCAGCTTTGGAGGAGGCCTACCGGAATCAGCTGATGGTGGGGAAATTTCCCGCCTGTGTCCTCCATTTGCAGGTGCCCCCTCACACCGTGGATGTGAATGTGCATCCGGCCAAAACAGAGGTGAAGTTTCTCTCGGGAGCAGGAGGCCTTTGACTGCATCCATTACGGCGTTCTGGCGGCCCTGAACAAAGCGCAGGACCGGCCCCAGCTGCACCTGAGCCGGGAGACGCCGGAGGTTGCCCCTGCGCCTGCCCACCCGCCGGCCAGGCAGGAGGCCTTTCGCACCATGTCCGCGGAAACCTACCGGCAGATGGCTGCGGCGCTGGCAGATGGGGAAAAAGCCAAGCCCACAGAGGGCTCAGGACGCCGCTCGCGCCATGGAGCGGGCCCCTTTGGCACAGCCGGTCATGATTCCCCAACCCCGGAATACTCTCCGCCAGGAGCCGCCTGCGGCTCCAGAGGCGGTCCCTGAATCGGCGAAGCCGGCTCCGGAGCCGGAAGCGGGTGCAGGAGGCCCTGCCGATGCCGGGAGGAGGTCCCCTTCACCGTCCTGGGAGAGCTGTTTGACACCTATATTGTGGCCCAGCAGGGGGAGGAGGCCTTCCTCATTGACAAGCACGCCGCCCACGAGCGGGTCCTGTTCGACCGGCTCCGGGCCAAAAAAAGCAGGAGATCGTTTCCCAGACCCTTCTGGCTCCCCAGGTATGCCGCCTGGGGCAGGAGGGGCGGCGCTGGTGCTGGAAAACCCTCTTTGCTGGATGAGCTGGGCTATGGGGTGGAGGAATTCGGGGAGGGAACGGTGCTGCTGCGCCAGGTTCCCATGGACCTCTCCCCGGAGCAGGGGCGGATTGCCTCACCAGCCTGGCCCAGGATCTTCAGGAGGGCCGGCGGGAGGACCGGGACAGTCTGCGGGACAACCTCCTTCACACCATGGCCTGCAAGGCCGCCATCAAAGCAGGCTGGCATACCGATCCCCTGGAGCGGGAGGCCCTGGTGCGGCAGGTGCTGGGCCGGGAAGACCTGAAGTATTGCCCCATGGCCGCCCCGTTTGCATCCGGCTGACCAAGCAGCAGCTGGAGCGCCAATTTGGCCGGGCGTAATGGCCATCATTGGGGAAAGGAGGCCCCACTTTGGACCGCATGATATGCATAGCCGGCCCCACTGCCTCCGGCAAAACGGAGCTGGCGGTGGCCCCTGGCCCTGGCTTTGAGGGGGGAGGTAGTGTCCTGCGACTCAATGCAGGTCTACCGCCATATGAACATTGGCACAGCCAAGCCGACTCTGGAAGAACGCCGGGGCGTGCCTCACCACATGCTGGATGTGGCAGAGCCGGAGGAGCCCATGTCCGTGGGGAAATTTGTGGGCCTTGCGGCTCCTGTGGTGGCGGACATTCTGGCCCGGGGCAAGACTGCCATCCTGGCAGGGGGCACCGGTCTCTATATGGATGCGTTGGTTCGGGGTAACGATTTTGCGCCGGACCCGGACCCGGAATTGCGGCGGACGCTGCAGGCTTGGGCCAGCCAGGGGGGGGACGGAGCCCCTCCTGGAGGAGCCCGGAGGGTGGACCCAACAGGGGCGGCCTGGCTGCACCCGTCTGACAAAAGCGGATCATCCGGGCCCTGGAGGTGTACCGGCAGACGGGAAAGACCTTGACCCAGCACAATCTGGAGACCCGAAGCATCCCGCCACGGTACCGGCCCTGCTGGCTGGGACTGGATTTTCCGGACCGGGGGAGCTGTATCGCCGGATTGACCTGCGGGTGGAGCGCATGCTCCGGCAGGGCCTTCTGGAGGAGATCCAAGGCCTGCTGGCCGGGGCCTGTCCCCGGCGCCACGGCGTTGCAGGCCATTGGCTATAAGGAGTTCCTGGACGCCCTGGAAGGGCGGTGCACCGTCCAGGAGGCGAAGGAGGCGGTCCAGAAGGCCTCCCGCCACTATGCCAAGCGGCAGCTCACCTGGTTCCGGAGAAACAAAGCCATCCATTGGTTGCTCCTGGCAGCCGGGCCAGGATTTTCCCCAGCTTTTTGAGCAGGCAGCGGCGGAAATTCCCTTTTCGACAGACCCGGGTGATAAGATAGAGGTATCCCAACAGAAAGAAGGAATACTTATGTCTGAAGCCATGAACTTACAAGATGCCCTGCTGCGTCAGGTCCTGAAGGAGCGCCTGCCGGTGACCCTGTTTCTCATGAACGGGTTCCAGCTGCGGGGGTCGTCACCGGATTTGACAACTTTGTGGTGATCCTCGTCACGGACAACAAGCAGCAGATGATCTACAAACATGCCATTTCCACCCTGGTTCCAGCCCGTCCCTTGAAAACCGGCGCTCCTGCTTGCTGCGGGGCCCTGTTTCATGGGACTTACCACAGAAAGGATGTTCTCCCATGAAACAGGGCAAGCAATTTATGAAGGCCATTATGCTGGTCCTGGCTCTGATGGTGGCCAGCTATATCTTATATAACGTGGTTCGATCCGCCTCCAGTGGGGTTCCCACTGCCCAGGCGGGTGCTGTATGCAGCCTCCGATGGGGTTTCCGTCGAAGGCTTTGTGGTGCGTCAGGAGACGGTGATCCCGGCGGCCTATGACCTGGTCCTTCCCACCAAGGGGGAGGGAGAAAAGGTGGCTTGCGGAGAGGAGGTGGCGGTGACCCTGCGCAGCGCCGCCGCACAGGAGCGGCAGGAGGAGATCAACCAGACCGAAAAGGAGCTGGAGCAGCTTCGCCTGGCGCTCGCGTATCAGTCCCAGCTCACGGACAATGAGGACGTGGCCCAGCGCATTGCCTCCTCTGCGGCTTCCCTTGCCGGGCAGGTGGCCCAGAGACGCCTGGACGCCGCCCGGGCCGCCGGACAGGGGAGCTCCGGTCGCTCATTCTCCGGCAGAGCGTGGGGGCTTCCGACACCGGCGCCATGCAGGACCAAATTTCCCAGCTCCAGCAGCAGCTGGACAGTTTGGAGGCCAGCGCTGCTTCGGATACCAAATCCATCGCCGCCCAGTCCGCCGGGTATTACTCCGCCGTGGCAGACGGCTATGAGACCCGTCTGACCCCCCCCAGATTTTGGAGAGCATGTCGGTATCCGACTTCCAGGGCTTATGGGAGGAGGCGGTGGATGCGCCGGCGCAGAACGCCGGCCGCCTCATTGCCTCTGCCCAGTGGTACTACGCCTGCGCCGTGGAGAGCCGGTATCTGGAGGACCTGGAGGTGGGAGACAGCCTCCAGGTGAGCCTGGGCGGCGAGGTGGACCTGGAGCTGAACATGACCGTGACCCGGTGACCGGGAGGAGGAAATGGGCCTTTTGGTGCTGTCCTCTCAGGACCATCTGGCCTCGGTTTCCGCCTTGCGGCGGCTGAACGCGGACGTGATCTTCCTCCTACAGCGGCCTCCCGGGTGCCCTGGGAAGCGGTGTGCTACAGCGAGGAAACTGGCTCTGCCGGGGTATATGTCCTGGAGGGGGCCAAGGCGGTGTGGAAAGACATTCAGCTGCTGTATGACAACGGCGATACCTACATTGCTGCCTTGGATCAGAGCAGCACGAGCAATCTCTGGCCGGAGGATTTGATCCTCCTGGATACCCAGGAACTATTTGATGGAAAGCTGGTAAAATGATATGGGATCGATTCAGGAGAATGTGGCCCGGGTACGGGCGGAAATCCAGGCGGCAGCGCAAGCCTGCGGGCGGGACCCAGGAGAGATTTCCCTGTGCGCCGCTACCAAGATGAATGATGCAAGGGCGGTGCGGGAGGCCATTGCAGGCCGGAGTGGACTGCTGCGGCGAAAACCGGGTGCAGGAGCTGGTGCAAAAAGTCCGGCGAGGACGCCTACCGGGGCGCGCCGGTGCACTTCATTGGTCACCTCCAGACCAACAAGGTCCGTCAGGTGGTGGGTCGTGTAGACCTGATTCAGAGCGCCGACCGGCGGAATCTGCTGGAGGCTCTGGAGAAGGAGGCGGCCCGGCAGGGCATTTGCCAGAAGGTGCTTTTTTGGAGGTAAACATTGCCGGAGAGGAGAGCAAGTCCGGCTTTTCTCCCCAGGACCTTTGGACGGTTCTGGAAGAATTTGGAAGATTTTCCCACTTGAGGCTGTGGGGCTCATGGCCATCCCCCTGTGAGCACCCACCCGGGAGAAATTTTGCAATTTTTTTCTGAAATGCGCAACCTTTTGTTGACATAAGTAGAAAAAAATACGATAATGTCACCATGGCGCATTTGTCCATGGGCATGTCCGGGGACTACCCCGATGCCATCGCCTGTGGCAGTACCATGGTCCGCGTCGGAACTGCAATTTTTGGTCCCCGCGATTACTGTCAGAAGTGACTGTGAGATAGATACTTAGGAGGATACACCAACATGGGATTTTGGATGAACTGAAGAAGCTGACGAAGCCTTATGCCGATGAAGACGAAGAAGATTACGATGATTACGATGACGAGCCTGTAGAGGAAGAGGAGCCCGCCCCGGCGCCACGGGCCACCCGCCGCAGCGCCCCGACTCAGGAGCCGGCTTACTCCCGCAACGCCGGTCTGGATACCGGCCGTGGGACGGAAGCCGCATTGTGAACATCAACACCACCACCCAGCTGCAGGTGGTCCTGGTGAAGCCGGAGCGCTTTTGACAATGTCTCGAGATTGCGGACCATCTGCGGGACAAGCACTCGGTGCTCCTGAACCTGGAGAACACGGACCCGGAACATTGCCCGCCGCCTGGTAGACTTTCTGTCCGGCTGCGCTTATGCCGTGGATGGAAAAAATCAAAAGGTGGCTGCCTCGGCTTATTTGCTCACCCCCCTACAATGTGGAAATCGTAGGCGATTTGGTCGAAGAGCTGGAAAACAACGGCGTGTACTTTTAATCGCACCATAAGGGGGACAGACTATGTTTACACCGCAGCAATTGGAGCAGATCACATTTCACACCTCTGTGTTCGGCGGCTACGACATGGACTCGGTGGACGAGTTCCTGGTGGCCCTGATCGAAGATTACAACACGCTGTATAAGGACAACGCCACGCTGAAGAGCAAGATGCGGTCCTGGTGGAGAAGCTGGAGGAGTACCGGGCCGAAGAGGGAGGCGCCAAGGAGAACCTGCGGGCTGCCCAGCAGACCTGTGACGCCATGATCCGGGAGGCCGAGGCGTAGTGCCTGAAGATGCTCCACCAGGCGGAGGCTCAGGCCCCGAATACCAGCCTGGCTGAGGCCAAAACAGCTGCCCGGGAAGGGATCGAAGCCCTGGAGACGCAGCTGAAGGAGGTCTTGGAAAAAGCTGGAGGCCATCAAGTCCCAGGCAGAGGCAGATTCCGCCCGGCCGGACGTGCCCCAGCCCCCAGAGCGAGGAGCAGGTGGCCCAGGAGATTGCCCAAAATCTGGAAAAAGCTGGTTGGTACCACAGAGGACGAGGCCCCTGTGCCCCTGTAGCCCCCGGGTGGACAGCAACACCACCAGCCGCTTTACCAATCTCCAGTTTGGCAAGAACTACGATCCTACCAAGCGGTAAATTTCATAGAACATGCGCAGATGAGGACAGGCGTTTTGCCATCCCCGCCTTCAGAGAGCTGCCGGCAGGTGCGAGGCAGCAGGCGGCGGCAGGACGTATCCCCTCGGAGCAGCTCCCGAAATGGACAGTAGACGGAGCCGGTTCATGGCCGATATCCCATGACACGAGGGGCCGGGACATCCTGGCAAGAAGAGTGGTACCGCAGAGGTTAGAGCGCCTTTGTCTCTTTCAATGAAGGAGACAGGGGCGCTTTTCATATTCTATATTTGATTTTGGAGGAAAACCACCATGGACTACAAAAAAATACCATTATCACCCAAAAACCGCCTTCCCCATGAAAGCGGGCCTCCCCAACCGGGAGCCTGGTATGCTGGAGAAGTGGAATGAAATGGACCTGTATGGCCAGCTCCTGGAGAAAAATCAGGACTGCCCCCGGTTCATTCTCCACGACGGCCCTCCCTTCTCCAATGGCGACATCCACATGGGCCACGCCCTCAACAAAACGCTGAAGGACTTCATCGTCCGGGCCAGGGCCATGCAGGGATATTACACTCTATGTCCCCGGCTGGGATAACCACGGCATGCCCATTGAGTCTGCCATCATCAAGAAAAACAAGCTGAATCACAAGACCATGCCGGTCCCGGAGTTCCGCTCTGCCTGTGAACAGTTTGCCCAGGATTACATCGACCGGCAAAGGGAGGGCTTCCGCCGCCTGGGGGTCATCGGCGACTGGGCCCACCCCTACAAGACCATGGACAAGGCCTTGAGGCGGAGGAAGTGAAGATTTTGGGGCCATGTACCGCAAGGGCTACATCTACAAGGGCCTGAAGCCGGTGTATTGGTGCCCCAAGGATGAAGACGGCCCTGGCCGAGGCGGAAATTGAGTATGCCGACGACGCCTGCACCTCCATCTATGTGAAGTTTGCCCTGAACCAGGACTTCGGCAAGCTGGCTCCCTTTGGTGGCGTCGCCAACACCTATGTGATTATCTGGACCACCACCCCTGGACCCTGCCTGGGAACCTGGCCATTGCCTTCCATCCCACAGAGGAGTATGTCCTTCTGGACGCAGGGGCGGAGCGCTATATCGTAGCCAAGGCCCTGGCGGAAAAGACCATGCAGGCCGGCGGCGTGGACCGTTAGTGAGACCGTAGCCACCTTTCCCCGGCGGCTTCTTCGAGCGTATGACCGCCCGGCACCTTCCTGGACCGGGGACAGCCTTTGGTCACCGCCGACTATGTCACCATGGATTCCGGCACCGGATGCGTCCACACCGCCCCGGCTTCGGCGCCGATGACTACCAGACCTGCCGCCGGTATGATATGGACCTGGTGGTACCGGTGGACGACCGGGGCTACCAGACGAAAGAGGCGGGCAAATACGCCGGGATGTACTATGCTGAGTCCAACGGAGCCATTCTGGCGGATATGAAGGAGTCAGGGCCCTCTTTGCCTCGGAGGAAATGGTGCACTCCTACCCCCACTGCTGGCGCTGCAAGAGCCCCATCATCTTCCGGCCCCCCCCAGTGGTTCTGCTCCGTGGAGTCCTTCAAGGACCGGGCCATTGCCGCCTGTGAGGAGGTCCAGTGGTTCCCCGCCTGGGGCAGGACCGGATGATTGCCATGCTCCGGAGCGGGCCGACTGGTGCATCTCCCGGCAGCGGCGGTGGGGCATGCCCATCCCTGTGTTTTATTGCAAGCACTGCGGTAAGCCCATCTGCACCGAGAGACCATCGCCCACATCTCCCGGCTCTTCGGGGAATCCGGCTCCAACATTTGGTTCCAGAAGGAGGCTATGGAGCTGATTCGGAAGGCCTTACCTGCCCCACTGCGGCGGAAAGGACTTTGAGAAGGAGACGGACACCCTGGACGGCTGGTTTGACTCCGGCTCCACCCACTTTGCCCTCCTGTACCATGACAACGCCGCTCAGTGGCCTGCGGATGTATCTGGAGGGGCGGACCAGTACCGGGGCTGGTTCCAGTCCAGCCTGCTCACGGCGGTGGGCGCTTTGGAGAAGGGCGCGCCCTTCCCGCCAGGTCCTGACCCACGGCTGGACCGTGGACGGCGAGGGACGGGCCATGCACAAGTCTCTGGGCAATGGGATGGATCCCCAACAGCTGATTCAGGAGTACGGTGCGGACCTGGTCCGGCTGTGGGCGGGGCTTCGGATTACCACGCCGACGTCCGCTGCTCAAGGAGATTTTCAAGCAGCTGAGCCAGAACTACCTGAAGTTCCGGAATACCGCCCGGTACTGCCTGGGCAACCTGGATTTGCTTCGACCCCAACCACCTGGTGGAGCCGGAGCAGATGCCGGAGCTGGACCGCTGGGCGCTGAACAAGCTGGAAAACCTGATTACCGTCTGCCGGAGAGCGTACGACCGGTATGAGTTCCATGTGGTCTCCCACGCCATCAATGATTTCTGCGTGGTGGAGCTGTCCAGCTTCTACCTGGACATCATCAAGGACCGGCTGTACTGTGAGGACCGGGAGGGGCTGAAGCGCCGATCTGCCCAGACCGCCCTGTATCTCATTGTGGATGCCATGGCAAAGCTTTTTGCTCCCATCCTGGCCTTCACCTGCGACGAGATCTGGCAGGCCATGCCCCATCGGGCGGAGGATGATCCCCGGAACATCCTCTTGAACCGGATGCCAGAGCTGCGGCCAGTACGCCCCTGCCCCAGGAGGCCATGGAGAAGTGGGACGTGGTGATTCGCCTGCGCCAGGATGTAAACGCCGTGCTGGAGGCGGCCCGGGCGGCCAAACGCATCAGCAAGGCCCTGGAGGCCCATGTGTCCCTGGAAGCCCAGGACGATGCAGCCGGTGCGGCCCTGGAGGCGGTGAGAACTGGACCTGGCGGAGATCTGCATTGTCTCCAGCTGCGCCCTGGAGCCGGTGCCGGAAGAGGCCACCCAGGGCCAGGGGGCCAATTTCCCCGGGCCTCCGAATTGGCGTCACCGAAGCCAAAGGGCGCCAAATGCCCCCGGCGCTGGATGCATTCCCTCCAGGCCAACGAGGAGGGCCTGTGTCCCCGGTGCGCAGGGTCGTCTCCAGACTGCCCCAGGATGCTTTGGAACTGAGGGAGTGAACCTCTAGGAGCAGTAATCCTGTATTCATAAAAAAGTCTGCTGCAAGGCGGAACGGTCAAGACCGTTCCCTACAGAGGTAGGGAGGGTCTGGCCGCCACCTTTGCAGCAGACTTTTTTATAGATTACACAGCCCAGAATTTCACCCACCAACTCCCGGAACGTTTTCTGCTTTTCTGCCGGCATTCCTTCTACAAGGTGGGGCAGCCCGGTGAGGGAATCCGTCTGCCCTGGCGCTTGCGCTCCCCGTCTTCTGTGGACGGTTCCGGAGACGGGTCCTTCCGATGGCGCATTCGGGCTCCCGGTGCAGCTCCTGCTGGCACTGGGGCAGGGGTGATTCCCAGGGCGTACTCCGTCGGATCACCTGCTCCATCATCTCCGGCAGCCCCTGGTCCAAAGACGCCTGCTCCAGGCAGAACAGCCCGCTTCGGTATCCCAAATAACAGGCGTGGCGGAAGAATGCCCGCATCCATGCCCCCAGGCGACGGTGACGGCGTCTACGTGGGTTCGGTCTGCCTCTCCCACCTGGGCGGCCAGGGTTTCTAGCAACTGCCCGGCCCGTTCCTTTGCCTTCCGGTATGCTGCGCTGACCCATGGGTTGCGCGGAGGCGTGCCATAGGCCGCCTCCTCCACCTCTTGGCGGAAGGGCTGCGCCCCGGCTTCCCGCCGGTAAAATTGCCGGAAGCAGAGGCAGAGCCCCCTGGGATAGCTGAACCAAAGAATCTGCTCCAGACACTGCCCATAGAGCCCCTCCGCCTCCTCCAGCGCCGCCTTCTGCTCTTCCGTTAGAATTTTCCCCAGAGCTTCCCTTTCCTGGTGATAATCCCGGTTGACACTTTCCTGGGCGGTCTCCTCCAGCTCTTGCCGGCAGTTGATCAGGAGGGTCGAAGCCAGTTGAGCGAAGAACCGTGCTTTTGATACCTGCATTAGCTCGCTCTTGATATGCATTGTTTGTCACACCTCGCATCTAAGGATACTTCGGAAATACGAAACAATTATACGCAAAAAGTAACTAAAAATCAAGCTCTGGCGAAGTATAATAAACTAAAAAAACGAAGTGAGCTGGTGAGAAGATGAAAAACGTATTGGAGGAAATAACCAAACTTCGCTTAGAGCGAAACTGGTCTGAGTACGAGCTCTCAAAATATAGTGGTGTACCGCAGTCAACAATTTCGACGTGGTATCGAAAGAATCAGGTACCAACACTTCAAAACATAGCCAGGATTTGTGAGGGAATGGGTATCACACTGTCTCAGTTTTTTCCGAGGGAGATGATGCGATTTCTCTGACGCCAGAGCAAAGAGAACTGTTGGATAACTGGTCGGCGCTTACTTTTGAAAAGCAGCAGGTAGTGAAAGAGCTTCTCAGAAAGATGTAGCACCTTAATTGAATCGGGATTCCGAATTTTTCTATCGTCGTAACAAATTATTTTCTCGGTGTACGACGCAGTATAATAATACAAAAACTGTGGGAAATGGGGCGTGCGAAGATGGATATTCTGGAGGAAATTAGAGACTCCGCAAAATGCGGGGTTGGTCGGAATATGAGTTATCTGTACGTTCCAATGTTCCACAGTCTACAATATCAACATGGTATGGTAAAGGCCAAGTTCCAACGCTGTTTTCATTGGAAAAGATTTGTGAAGCGTTTGATATTACGCTATCTCAATTCTTTTCGGGGGAGAAGACATGGTCTATATTACGGAAGAGCAAAGAAAATTACTTGACAGATGGTCTGCGTTGACTAGGAAACAGCAGGAGCTTTTCTTGGAATTGTTTGAAAGCATATAGGTTGCGGGAATGAGTACTTTTTGTTTACAAGGGAGACCTTGCTGCTTGCTTTTTTGACACAAAAATACAAATTTTCTCGTTTTTGCGCCTACCCTCTAGACAAAAAAAAGAAAATGTGATATACTTTGGATTGTGAACCGCATATGGATTAGGGGGCAAAACTCATGTCAAATGCTGGTGGCCAAAACTCCCGGCAATATGAGGAAACCAGGCGTAGGCTTTTTTGGGAAGCATCCAGAGTTAGAGGCACAACTCAAAATAATTGAGACACAGGATAGCTCCTTCTTTGAAACAATATTAAAAATTGAGAAAGCATATACTAAATCACGAGGAGCTACGAGAGTACTCTTGCACAGCTTGTCGGCGAATTGAGTGGCTTGGACACCGCTTCTCAAACTATGCATTCAATTAGACATCGGCTCAAGGATGTAGATAGTCTGCTTGCTAAAATTATTATGAAGCGGGCACAAGTCTCTAGGGACTGGACTACAAATCCGGAGATTGAAAAGTATAGAAATATTTCTGAAAAAAAATTATTATAAAATAATTACAGACATTATCGGAATCAGGATATTGATCCGTTATCGACATCAATGGAAAGCAGTCCATGAGCTAATCTGGAGCAAATATTACGATTCTACGCGTCCTTATATTAGCGATTGGGAAGGTGATTATGTCTCAGACCCTGGCGTAAAAGTATATTGTTGAACAGCCAAAAGCATACGTTAAGCAAGAGGAGGACCGCAAAAATTACGAAGATATCGGAAAAAATATTTTGGATATCCGCAGTTCTGACAATAAGTATGCCAGTATTCATTATATAATTAATTTGGGCGGTCGCTACGTTGAGCTACAAGTGAGAACAATTTTTTGATGAAGCTTGGTGCGAATGTAATCATGATTTCGTATATAAAAAGCAACATCAAGGGGCAAAAGTGAACCAAGAAATTTTGTCGCGGCTGTCTGTGATTTTATCTCAACATACGACGGCTGCAGAAAGCATTACTTCTTTAATGTATGAGCTTGCATCGCCTTCTGCACGATCTGAAGGCTTACATGAAGGCTCAACGCTTAGTCCTGCACCATCCGAAAAAGTGAAAAAAAACATTCCGAGGCATTCAGAAGTATGCTGAAAAATTATCAATTGAGGAGAGAAAAAGAGGAATATGAATAATGAATGCATTTCGCCAAATGCTCGCAACTTTTTTGCGTCTTATAAGGCTGGGGAAAATACCGTTAGATATTTTACCAAATAACTCTCCGAACTATACATCTATGCAGGAACGTTGCGATACTGACTATTATACTAATTTATTTTTAAATTCTTCCGTATATGATTTTGTGAGATGAAGGGGAAGTCCAATATGACGGAGAATAGCGGTTTTAGCTATAAAGATGTTTTGACAGAGTTTGGGAAGAGAAAGTTGCACAGCGTTACGATAACATTCTCGATCAGATGAATGCGTTTATTCGGCGAAATAAATGGGAGAATAAGGTTACGATTTGCTCTGCGGCGCTGAATCAGTTTGTCATTGATTACTTTACGGATATATATAGGTTAAAGAAATTTCACAAAATTGATCTTGCGAATTATATTAAAATTACGGCGTATACTGCGTATTGGCTAGTCCGAAGGAAGCCGTTGCAAGTTATTGAGGATGATCCAGAAAGCGTTGAGCTTGCATTTTGCAATGAGAACTTTACTCTCAGCTATATTTTGCGCTTTTTTGCAAAAGCCATCTTCTAATTGCCCAACCAATAATGAAAAATATCGAGATTTTGTTAAAACGTTAAGCTATAGCTTGCGTTATAGGGTTTTGACTCCACAAATGATTGAGCTTATGATTAGTGGGTACTTAGCGGGAAGGGCCTATCAGATGGCAAACCCGGAATTAACAATAGACCTATTTAACACATGAGATGATATGTGGAGGTCATACAGATTCTGGAAGACGAGTACGAGTTTGCTCACGCACATACCATGGAAAGGACGGTGTCTGAAATGTGTAATTTGAGCCAAGGTATTTTTGAAGAAGGCATAGAGAAGGGCATCGAGAAGGGTATGGAGAAGGGCGTGGAGCAAGGCATCGAGCGGGGTGCAGACCGGGAGCGGCTGTAAAACATTCGCAGTTTGATGGAAACCACCGGCTGGCCTGTAGGAAGAGCCATGGATGCGCTGAAAATTCCTGCAAACGAGCGCCCCAAATATTTGGAGCTTCTATCCCTGCTGCATTAACTGGACACGCTTCTGAACCATACCTTTAAGCAGGGCCTGTTGCAAAATGCGTTTTTGCAGCAGGCCCTTTATTTGTGCGCCCGGTGAGCGCACGTTCTAGCGGGTGAAAGACCCGTATCCACCCGGCAGTGGGAAGGGTTAGCCAAAGGCAAGGGTGCCCGTCGAAAGGCGGGATCTGAAAAAAGCCGCCCTGCTTCATGCAAGACGGCCTGATGAAAAGACAGAGCCACACGATTGTGTTAGCTCTGCTTTCTCTATAACGTATGTCCGAACTCTTGTTGCATACGCGCTTTCATCCATACCATTGGAGCGCTTCGACTGCCGAAAAAGAATCGAACATTTTCTCCCTGCTCCGTCAGAGATACCGGCGTTGTAATCTGATCGAACATGCGGTTGATCCCATCGTATTCACAGGCAAATGACTCTGCACTTACAGCCAACATTTCCTCTGCACAAACCAGGGGAAAAAGTCTACTCTGTACCCAGCAACACCTGCGAGATACTCGATAAAGAGCCTCTGGGTTCGCCCGTTTCCCTCGCGGAATGGGTGAAGCACATTGACTTCGCTTAAATAATAAGCCAGCCTGTGAGGAACAGAAGCAGACGTATCAATGAAATAATGCTCTTGCGCCAGCTTTCAAACAGATTTTCGGCGTAGGTTTCCAGATTCATACACAGGCAAAACTGATTTCCTTTGGAAATGTTCACATGGCGGAGCTTCCCGGCCCAGTCATAGATATCCCCGAAAACAAAAGCATGGAGCTTTTGCAAATGCTGCAAATCAAAATGTCCACCAATGGGACGGGCCTTTGCTGCCGCAAGGCGCAATGAAGTTATCTCACGCTCTGCCACAGACAGAGCCCCGCATCCATAATGTTCAGCTTATTGATGAGTACATCGGAGTTAGGATAACAGTATTCCCGGCCCCATTCCTAGAGTAGCTATAGTCTTTGTGCATGGCCATTCCTCTGTGCCGGCACCGTATGCTTGCGCAGCAAGCTGCCAATGGTTTGCTCAGAGAGGATGGCTCGGACAAGCACCTGCGGATTCTGTCCTTATCCTCTGCAGTCGGGGGAGGCCTTCCATGGCCATGGAGCTGTCCACCTCTCTGACGATTCTTTCGATTTCACTCACTGTGCACACCCTCTTTCATATAAATGATACCATAAAGCGCAGCGGAATGGTATAATTTAGCCATATTTTCGGTTCTGCCCGGAGGGCAGGAGGAAAATGGCGATTTGTCAAAAAGGGCCTGTCGCAAATTTGTTTTTTGCAACAGGCCCTTTTTCTGGCGGAGATGGAGGGATTTGAACCCCCGCACGCCTTTCGGCGCCTATCGGATTTCGAATCCGAACCCTTCAGCCACTTGGGTACATCTCCACATGGTTCTTTCTCATCAAGCTAAGGGCGCTTCTCGTATTATAGCAGGACGCTTCCCAAAAGCAAATCTTTTTTATGGTGCAATCACGGCAAAAGCATTTCTCTTTCTCCGGCGGGGAAAGAGGTAGGTGTATGGCGCCATGGGATCTTTCGTCTGCCAGTGGCAGGTGACGTTACAATTCCAGGTGGCCGCTGCCGTCCTGATGGTACGGTCCCACCTGAACCTGGAATGGACCTGCCAAGGCAGACTATCCGGAGACCAGAGTGAGCATAGGCATTTCCGGCCCGTTGAACAGGCGGAAGCCGCCGGGGTTGTTGCCCAGTCCCCGGCTGACCACCAGGGTTGCCCCTGGACCTGGTAGACGCCGGCGTCATACCGGGGAAAGAGGCCCCTGGCCGGCGTCAGCCAGACCGCCCACCAGAGGCAGGCGGACCAGCCCCCGTGGCCGTGGCCGGAGAGAATCAGGTCTGCACCCAGGGGCCCCCAAACCTGGGGCTCTGTGTTCCGGTGGTAAAGGAGAATGGTAAACCGGTCCTGAGGCATCCCGGCAAAGACAGATTCTGGCGAGGCTTGGTCTGCCGGCCCGTTGGGGTCCCTGAATGCCTGCCAGGGTAATGGACGCCCCTGACGCTCCAAAGTGACCCAGCGGTGATCCAGGAGGATGGCCCCAGCTTCCCTCCATTTGAGCCCAGACCTCCCGGCGGCCCTCTACGGTCCATTCGTGGTTGCCGGACACATAATAGACAGGCGCCATCCGGCACAGGGACCGAATGGCCGGTATGACCTGCTCCAAATGGGTGTCCCAGTCAAACAGATCGCCGGAGATGGCAATGAGGTCTGCACCAGCGGCGGCCCGGGCCAGGGGTCTGCCCCCCATCTTCCAGAAATGCGCCGTGGAGATCGGTGATGAGGGCAATTTTCAGGCCGGAGAAGGCCTCCCGGCAGGCCAGGGCAGGAAAGGGCATAGGCGGTTACCTGTGCGCCCTGCTCCCAGCAGATCAATACTACAGCCAGAGCCGCCGCAGTGAGAGCAGCCCCGGCTCCATTGTTTCCAACTTCCCATGTCAATACCCTCCGCTTTCAGTATAGGCCACAGGGGACAGAAAACGGGGGAATTTTTGTGTGTGAAGAAAAATCAAGGGGGCGCTATCCTTTTTTCCTCCTGGGAGGAGATTTCCTGAACGCCGTCGGTGGTGATGGCGATCCCCCTTTTTCAGACGGTGACTGACGTTCAGCCGGAGGAGGGAATACACCACAGAGGTCAGAGGGATGAAAACAGCATACCCACAATGCCAAACGGCTTGCCGCCTACGAAGACGGAGACCAGAATCCAGATGGCGGGAAGACCCACAGAGCTACCCACCACCTTGGGGTAATCAGCTGCCCCTCCAGCTGCTGCAGCACCAGGTGACAAGGAAGATGAGCGCCTGCATGGGACTGACAATCACGATGAGCAGCATCCCCCACCCAGACAGCCCAGGAAAGCTCCCACATAGGGGAATGAGGGCCATAAAGGCGATGAACACGCTAATGACCAGGGAGTAGGGCAGCCCCAGGATGCTCATTACAAGGAAGAACATCACGCCTTAAAATCACCGCCTCCACGCACTGCCCGGAGATGAAGCTGGAGAAGGTTTGATTGGTGAGGACGGCAACCTCTGAAATTTTATCTGCGTATTTCCTCCCTACATAAGCATACAGCACGCTGCGCACCTGACTGAGGAGCTTTTTCTTGTTGGAGAGGATGTAGATGGAAATGACGAAGCCGGTGATGGTAATGGTGAGAACCGAAGCCACGGAGGAGACGGCGGTGAGGGAGGTTTGAATGATCTGGGCATAATTCTCCCAGACCTTGGTGAGCAGGGGACCCAGGTCAAAGTTGGAAAACAGCTGCTCCAGCTGTTGGGTGTTGATGTTATGGGACTGTAAAAAGGCAATCAGCCTGGGCCAGGCGGCTTCTGCCGAGCTGATGATGCCGGGAATGGTCTCCACCAACTGGACTCGAATGTTACCAAAATGAAATTATTTTTACGGAAATGTAGCTGTATTGTAGATTTTTGTAATTGACAGATGGCCTCCTGCGTGTTACAATATGTAGCATGGGCCGGAATAGGTTCAGCAGGTTGGCGTTTTATTTCGTTAGCGCTATACCAGAAAGGCAGGAGGAGGGCTAACGGTGGCAATATCTATCCACAATTATACAATTCTGGACCATCTCGCGGATTATTTGCTCCGTATTCGGGAAGCTGTGCAGGGGGATGGTAGCTATCAGTATGTCTGTGTGATGGAACGCCGCTGCTTTAATCTTGTAGCACGTTTTTCGCCGGAGCTGCTAGGATCGGGTTGTCACATCCAATGGACTGCTCTGTATGGGCAAAGGAAATTGCCAGGTATTACGAGGAAAACTATGACTTTCCTCGCATGTTAGTCTGTGATGACAT
>VOFG01001815.1_pt1 | contig 43678 bp, 59 predicted proteins | sample 5384171 | NCBI WGS metagenome assembly VOFG01 (sample SAMN12384726, study PRJNA508395) | human gut metagenome | isolation source: healthy gut F | host: Homo sapiens
TTTGGTTGGATGATTTATGCAAGGTAAATGCAAGAAAGGAATGGAACGTATGAAAACGAAAGCTGTCCGTATCCATGGCAAAAGGGACCTCCGCCTGGAGGAGATCGAACTCCCGCAGGTTGGCCCGGACGATGTTCAGGTGAAGGTCATTTCCGACTCGATCTGTATGTCAACCTACAAGGCCGCAGTTGAGGGCGAGGAGCACAAGCGCGTCCCAAAATGATGTTGCAGAGCATCCCACGATCGTTGGCCATGAATTCTGCGGCGTGATCACCGAGGTCGGCGAAAACTGGAAGAATAAGTACAAGCCCGGTCAGGGCTTTGCCATCCAGCCTGCCCACTTCTACAAGGGCTCCCAGATGGCCCCCGGCTATTCCTATCAGTACTGCGGCGGCGACAGCCAGTATTCCAACATCCCCATCGAAACGCTGCTGACCGACAATCTTCTGACGTATAATTCCGATACCTATTTCTACGGCTCTCTGGCAGAACCGATGAGCTGCATCATCGGCACGTTCCACGCCATGTACCACACCAAACCCGGCTCCTATGAGCATCAGATGGGTATTGTCGAGGGCGGCAAGATGGCAATGCTTGCTTCCGTCGGCCCCATGGGCCTCGGCGCGATCGACTATGCGCTGCACTGCGACCGCCGTCCGAGTCTGCTTGTCATTACCGATATTGATGATGCCAGACTCGAACGCGCCCAGAGCATCTACACCGTTGAGCACGCGAAGGAAATGGGTGTTGAACTGCACTATGTCAACACGGCCAAGCCCGGCTGCGATACCAACTATCTGCGTGAACTCTCCGGCGGCACTGGTTATGATGATGTGATCTGCTTTGCACCGGTTCGTCCGTCGTTGAGCAGGCCGGCGATATCCTTGGTTTCGACGGCTGCCTCAACTTCTTTGCTGGCCCGACCAATAGCGAGTTCAAGGCGGAATTCAACTGGTACAACGTCCATTATCTCTACACCCATGTGGTCGGCACCTCCGGCGGCAATACCAGCGACATGAAGGAAGCCATTGAGATGATGACCTCCGGCAAGATCAACCCCGCTGCCATGATCACCCACATCGGCGGTCTGAACGCTGTTGTCGATACCGTTCTGAACCTGCCGAAGATTCCCGGCGGCAAGAAGCTGATCTACACCCAGATCGAACTGCCCCTGACGGCAATCGCCGATTTCGGCAAACTGGGCGAAACAGATCCGCTGTTTGCAAAGCTTGACGAGATCACCAAGCGCCACAACGGCCTATGGAGCGCGGAAGCGGAAAAGTATCTGCTGGCCAACAAATAATTTATTGAAATAAAATAGGAGTGAAACACTTATGGCAGAAGGCGTATTGATGCCCAAGGAAGGCATAACAGTCGAATCTTGCATCATTGGCGAGTGGAAGAAGAACGTCGGCGATCAGGTAAACGTCGGCGACATCCTCTTCACCTATGAAACCGACAAGGCGGAATTTGAATGCGAATCCACCGCAGCCGGTACCCTGCTTGAAAAATTCTACGAAGACGGCGACGAGGTTCCGTGCCTGGTCAACGTCTGCGCCATCGGCAATCCCGGTGAGGACACCTCCGCGCTGAAGAACGCGCCCGCAGCCTCCGCTGCTCCCGCTGCCGCTGCAGCAGAAGCGCCCAAGGTGGCTGCTCCCGCTGCCGCAGCTGCTCCCGCGGGTCCCTGCGCGCAGGCCGTTATCATGCCGAAGGAAGGCATCACGGTCGAGTCCTGCATCATCGGCGAGTGGAAGAAAGACGTCGGTGATTCCGTCAATGTCGGCGATGTCCTCTTCTCTTACGAAACCGACAAGGCGGAGTTCGATTGCGAGTCCACCGCAGCCGGCACGCTTCTTGCAAAATTCTATGAAGACGGCGACGAGGTTCCGTGCCTTGCAAACGTCTGCGCCATCGGCAACCCTGGCGATGCGTTTGAGTTCCTGAAGCCCGGTGCAGAAGTTCCGGCTCCCGCAGCTGCTCCTGCCGCAGAAGAAGCGGCCCCGCAGCTGTTGCCGCGCCTGCCGCCGCAGCCGAGTTCAAGGCTATTTCTCCGCGCGCCATGGCCAAGGCTGTCGCAAACAATGTCAACCCGGCTCTCGCCACCGGCACCGGCCCCAACGGCCGCATCATCGAACGCGATATTGACAAGCTGCTCGCCTCCGGCGCAGCCGCTGCATATGCTGCTCCCACCGCAGCTGCTCCCGCAGCCGCTGAATTTGAAGACGTCAACTGGAGCCCCGTGCGCAAGGCAACGGCCAAGTCCATGACCAAGAGCCTTTCCACTATGGCGCAGCTTACGCAGCAATATTCCTTCGATGCAACCCAGATTCAGGCCTACCGCGCTATGCTCAAGCCGCTCGACGCGCCCATGGGCAAGGTCAGCCTGAATGACATGGTCATGTTCGCCGTTGCAAAGACCATCAAGTCCTGCCCGGATCTGAACGCCAACGTCCTCGAAGAGAACGTCGTCCGTCACTTCAACACCGTCAACCTCGGCTTTGCCTGCGATACCCCGCGCGGTCTGATCGTCCCCACGATCTTTAACGCCGACCAGATGACGCTGCTCGAACTCTCCATGGAAGCCAAGAGACTTGCGGCAGAGGCCCGCGAAGGCAAACTCAGCCCCGATTACATGTCCGGCGCGACCTTCACCATCTCCAACATCGGCTCGTTCGGCTGCGAGGCGTTCACGCCCGTTATCAACCCGCCTCAGACCGGCATTCTCGGCGTCTGCAACATCCAGACGAAGATCAAGTCCGCGAAGGACGGCGTCATCGAGACGTACCCGGCCATGGGCCTGTCTTTGACCTTCGATCACAGAGTCATCGACGGCGCACCCGCTGCGCGCTACATGAGCGAACTGTGCAAGAGCCTTGAGAACTTCATGACGCTGCTTGCCAAGTAAGAGAAAGGAAGGACGAAATTATGCCGAAATCTTTGTATATCGATCCTGTAAAAGTCCGCGAGCCCGGCTATATCCACTTTGAAGATATTCCCGTCTGCCAGTATAACAAGACCATCAAGCAGGAACTGGACGAGGGCAATTACACCAAGGAAGATCTCATCCGCATCTACCGCGATATGGCGATCTGCCGTGAGTTTGAGCATATGCTCACCCTCATCAAGACGCAGGCCAACTACAACGGCGTCGAGACGACCTATCCAGGCCCTGCACACCTGAGTTATGGCCAGGAAGCTTCCTGTGTCGGCGAAGCATATCTGCTGAATAAGGATGACATCACCTTCGGTTCCCACAGAAGCCATTCCGAGATCCTCTCCAGGGACTCAGCTGCATCAACAAGCTTTCTGACGAAGAACTGATGCAGACCATGGAAAGCTTCGTCGGCGGCAAGACCCTCGCAGCTGTCAAGAAGTTTGCCGATACCAGCGATGTCAAGGAACTTGCCATTCGCTTCCTGCTCTACGGCACCGTTGCCGAGATCTTTGCCCGTGAAAACGGCTTCCATCACGGCATGGGCGGCTCCATGCACGCGTTCTTCCTGCCGTTCGGCATCTACCCCAACAATGCAATCGTCGGCGGTTCCGCTCCGATTGCAACGGGCGCTGCACTGTACCAGAAGAATAACGACAAGAAGGGTGTTGTCGTCTGCAACATCGGCGATGCGTCCCTCGGCTGCGGCCCGGTCTACGAGGCAATGAACTTCTCCGCTATGGATCAGTTCAAGACCCTCTGGGAAGAAGGACGCAAGGGCGGTTTGCCTATCATCTTCAACGTCTTTGATAACTTCTACGGCATGGGCGGCCAGACCATGGGCGAGACGATGGCCTATAACATGCCCGCACGGCTCGGCGCAGGCATCACCCCGAGCCAGATGCACGCCGAGCGTGTTGATGGCTGGAACCCGCTGGCCGTCATCGACGCGTACAAGCGCAAGATGGAACTCATCAAGAACAACGAAGGTCCGGTCCTGCTCGACGTCGTGACCCACCGTCTGGTCGGCCACTCCACCTCGGATCAGAATGCCTACCGCACCAAGGAAGAGATCGAGGATTGGCGCAGCCACGACCCGATCGTCAAGTTCCGCGAGGCTCTCGTAGAAGCAGGCGTCGAGTCCGACGAGTTCTTTGCCAAGCTGCTGCAGGACACCGCCGACCGCATGACCATGATCTGCCGTGCAGCCGACGACAAGGAGATCTCTCCGTATGTTGACTTCGACAAGAATCCGGACTATTTGGCAAATCTGATGTTCTCCAACGAGCATGTCCGCTCCATGGGCGCGCCCGATCAGAAACTGAACGTCACCGGCCCGAAGGAAAGCTGCAAGCGCTATGCAGACCTCGCCAAGAAGGAGCACTATGCGTTCGATAAGGATGGCAATAAGTTCTCCGACATGAAGGTCTATAACATCCGCGACGCCATCTTTTGAGCCGCTGATCAACAAGTATTATGAGGACCCCACGCTTGTCGCCTACGGCGAAGACGTGCGCGACTGGGGCGGCGCTTACGCCGTCTACCGCGGCCTGATGGACGTGATCCCGCACTCCCGCCTGTTCAACTCTCCGATTTCCGAGGCTGCCATTGTTGGCACTGCCGTCGGCTACTGCATGTGCGGCGGCCGCGCGGTCGTCGAGTTGATGTACTGCGACTTCCTTGGCCGTGCAGGTGACGAGGTCTTCAACCAGATGTCCAAGTGGCAGGCTATGTCTGCCGGTATTCTCAAGATGCCGATGATCCTGCGTATGTCCGTCGGTGCAAAGTACGGCGCGCAGCATTCTCAGGACTGGGTCGCCATCGTCTCTCACATCCCCGGCCTGAAGGTCTTCTTCCCGGCTACTCCGTATGAGGCCAAGGGCATTATGCAGGCGGCTCTGAGCGGCACCGATCCCTGCGTCATCTTTGAGTCCCAGCGTATCTATGGCAAGGGCGAAGAGTTCCACGAGGGCGGCGTTCCCGCCGAAGAATATGAGTGGGCACCCGGCGCAGTCAATAAGGTCCGCGACGGCAAGGATCTCACCATCCTTACCATCGGCGCAACGCTCTACCGCGCGGTTGACGCAGCCAAGACGCTCTCCGAGAAATACGGCATCGAGGCCGACGTCATCAATATGCCGTCGCTTGTCCCGCTGGATTATACCGACCTCATCGCGTCCGTCAAGAAGACCGGCCGTGTCGTCCTGGCCTCCGACGCCTGCGCAAGAGGCACGTTCCTCAACGAGATCGCGGAGAATCTGACCAACATGTGCTTCGATTATCGGGATGCGCCTCCCCGTCGTCATCGGCGCGCGCAACTGGATCACCCCGCCGCACGAGTTCGACAAGTATTTCTTCCCGTATGCCGAGTGGATCATCGACGCGGTCAACGCCCGCCTGATCCCACTGGAGGGCTATACACCTCCACTACCACTCCCGACGAGGCTGAGATCATCCGCCGCAACAAGCTGGGCGTGTAAAACCAGAAATCCCCGCGCAGATCTGATCTGCGCGGGGATTTGAAAGAAGGCCTTGACAAACGTACCAAACGCCGCTATAATATCCATGTTTTCCGGGTCATAGCACCGAACGGGAAACAGCACAGCTTTATAAATGGGCCTGTAGCTCAGCTGGGAGAGCGAACGGTTCAATTCTATGCCCCCAAATTTGGGGATGTAGCGCAAGCGTCCGGCAGATGGTTCGCATCTATGCCGCCAAAAAAGTCAATAAGGGCCTGTAGCTCAGCTGGGAGAGCGTTCGGTTCGCATCCGAGAGGTCGAGAGTTCGAGTCTCTTCAGGTCCACCAAAATGTTCGGAGTTTTCTGATTTTCGCAGAGGATTCCGAACTTTTTTGTATCTTTCAAAATCAAGCACTCTCAACAGCTGTAATTCTGCCACCATTCGGTTCGCATCCCACACAAAGCCGTCTGAAATCCTCAAAGGAAACCCGAAATTCGACCTCCAACCGATAATCCCGGTACACATAGACGGCCTTGATAAGCTGCGATACGATCATCTTCTTCGCTTCAAAGGTGCAGTTGTCGTAAAGATCAGCCCAGCTTTCCAGCTTCTCAAATTCGGCCTGTTCCTGCGCGGCGCTTTCCAGTTGATGCTCCATGTCGGCTTTTTGTGCGTCTACCTCCTGTGAAAGCTCTGCGATCTCTTCTTTGCATTTTGCCACAAGGCTGTTCAGCAGGTCAACATTCAAGCGGCTTTTACCGCGAATGACGTTGATTGTTTCGGCTTCATAGTCAGAAAGCTCCTTTTGCTTTTCCTCCAGCCGCATGGCAGACATTTTGTAGCGGCTTCTGGCAAGCGCTGTGGCTTTTTCGTGCTGCTCGGCGATCAGACTATCCTTGGCAGAAACGCGGATTCTGGAGAGCTGATAGCGCACCAGAGCGTCCACAATTTCATCCAGCTTGATAACGCCGTAGCCGGATTGACCGTCGCAGAGGTCAGGATGCCGGGCCTTAAAATGGCATTGATACCGGCTTTTGACCTGATTGCGCACCGTTCCATCTTTGCGGATGTACTTCTTGCCGGAGGTCGTCAGCGTCAGCCGGTTTTTACAATGCCCGCAGAAGATGTTCCCTACCAACAGAGAACTGCCGCGCAGATTCAGCGGCGTATCCGCATGGTGCGTTGTACGTTTTTCCATTAACTCCTGCGCTCGTCGAAAAGTCGCTTCGTCCACGATCTGAAGCTCCGGAATGATTTCCGATTCAGCGTTTCCATTTGAAATTACACCCATGTATAGCTTGTTCTTTATCATGCGGACGATCGTTGTATTCGGAATCATGGAACCGTCTGCGCGGCGAATCCCATTTTCCAAAAGGTAGTGGGAAATCCGTTGAGCGCCGCAGCCTTCGTTGACGTATTTGTAAAAGATGAAACGCACGATTTCTGCGGCGTCCTCGTCGATTACAAAATCGTTGACCTCTTGATTCTTCTTGTTGATCCGTCCCTGCTTCTGGAGCTTGTAGCCAAATGGTACAATGCCGCCGGTGAAGCAGCCGTCCTTTGTAAGCTGCTCCATGCGGGTTTTCACGCGCACGGAGGTTTTGATGCTCTCGCCGGATGCCTGCCAGTAACGGATATAGTTAAGCAGCTTGTCAACGTGATTGTCGAACCGCTGCTGCCCTTCTACGGCGCTCCAAACTTCAACGCCATTACGAACAAACCACTCTACGATAAAGGGCGTTTCGTCATCTCTGCGGCCGAGACGGTCAAACATATAGACAAGCAAAATATCGAAACTCCCGGCAACGGCTTCCTGCTGCAATTCCTGCATGGCGTCGCGCTCTTTTGCAGATTTCTTGAAACCGGATACGCCTTTTTCGTAAAACTCATTTTGTAAAACCCAGTCAGGGTGTGACGCGATGAACTCCCGGCAGAATTGCCGCTGCATGGGAATATCATCTTTTTCAACCTGACCGATTGTTGATACGCGATATAAGCAATTTACTCGTTTCTTTTGTTCCATAACATACACTCCATTCTGAGAAAACGTGTGTATGTCCTTGTTCGCTATTTGATTTTCAAGGTACATTTTATAGTGTAATTATAGCATATTTCAGATATTTTATCAAGCTTTGTAGCTGTTATTATAAAATCCATAGGAGAAAACCGAACGTTTCAGTGCTTCTGTAATATGCGGATCATCTTGCTCTGCATACCTTACAGAGATTGCGGCACCGCAAAGAGATAAGATTTCTTCCTGCTTTTTGGGATTGGATTCTTCGAGCTGTTTGTCCATAGAAGAACCTCCAGAATAAATGTTGTTTTTCTCATAGGTCAGGCAGACGGCAGCGGGCAACTGCTCCATAGGCGTTGCACCTCCCTCCATGCTGATGGCGGGGCGTTCCATTCTGTGACGTATGGCTAACGCAAGTATCATTATTCTTTGTATGCGGTCGTCGCACGATCCAGCCATGAATCGCTCTCCATGCAGGTGTTTCTCGCTCCGCGCCGCCGGGATCCTGCCATTCCGCGCATCCCCGCGCACCCATAGGCTCGCACATACAAAACGTATCTGTTGACCCTATTCAGTTGTCAGCGGGATTGTCAGCCCGCAAAAGCGTATTCATAATAATGCGCTTTTCCAGAATGGCAATCGGGTACATTGCTGCGGACTGCTGCCCCGCAGACTGGACAGACCTGCCCGTCTTACGCAAACGCCATGCCGCATAATCACATAGGTTTCAGATTGCGAACAAATTACGTCTCACCGTGGGACGTAATTCGACAGATTAGGACTCAAATAATGTTCAACACGGTTACCCCTGCCGGTCTGCCCATAGCTTTGCTGAGATCAATGAAATCAGCTCCTTTGCAGTGGGTGGTTCCTCAATCCAGTATGCACGCAGCTCTCGCCTGCGACCGTTTTGCCAAATGTCTTTGGCTGCGCGGTTTAACGCCCGCGAAACTGCTTCGTTGGTGCGCTTTCCTGTCCGCTTGCGGACTTCATTGCAGATGAGGTGCATCTTCGGCATATTTGGTTGATGATCGATTGCAACGTCAATCGCATGACATAAAATGCAGTAACATTCTTTTCCACGTGCCTCGACGATGGAGTATATAGCGTTCTGAATATCTTTCATGTTATACATTCCTTTCCCGTTCGAGCTGATATAAGCATAATACATTTTTACATACTTTTCAGGATTTTTGACAAACTTTGACCTACTTAGACAAACTTTGACGGATTCAAGGTCGAAAGGCAAGAATGCGCAGCAGGTGTTCAGTCTATGGTCTACGATTATTATGCGGCATGAAAAATAGAGGGAATCCATTACCCGGACATGGGTAACGGATTCCCTCTTGTTTGCCTGTGTCCCATTCATATTGAATGTACATTTGTATGGCGGCACGGTTTGATTGCGTCAAGTGATTACATTTTACTGCACACGATATCCGGCCAAAATCAGGCTGACGATCATCTGCCAGAAATCGTGCTCCTCCGCGCTGTAGTACCGGCTGTCCGAAATCTCGTGAAAAGACACGATGCGGTTTATTTCATCCAGCCAGGCTTCATTTTGCATACACTTCGATAATCTCTCTCAAAGATTCTATTTCCGCATCGCTCAGGTGCTTGCAGTAATATGTATAGTCACCCTCGCTTTCGCGCACGACCACATCCACGTAGTCAAGGGAATCGTCCAGAAGATAACTGCGATTTTCAATATCAAACTGGTACGCACATACGGACTCGGAATCATTTGCGGTTGGCGTCATAGAATCAATCGAGAATAGCGTCTCTACGACCGCTGCATCTTCGGCAGACAGCGTGCACGTTTTTTCACCAGATGGAGCTGTGCTCAGGTCAAAAATTGTCAGCGTCATTATTGCTGGCAGTCTATCACCGGAACTGATTTTCTGTGTTTGGCGCGAATAGGAAAGTGTCAACGCTGTATGATCTCCATTTCCCGGTGTCATTGTGACGATCATTGTCTGCCCGTCTTCCGACAAGTCCTTTGTCCAGACGGCGTCCGCATCCAGATAGTGCAAGTCAGCGTTCATGCCGCTGAAATAATCGACAAATGCAGAATAATAGCGCGGCCATTGGAAAATATCGCCGGGCAGGTCGCTCCGTTTGCTGTCCTCCAGCTCAAATTCCCAGACCCCATCTTCGTATTCCGGCACCCAGTGTCCGCAATCCAGCCTTGCGTGAACTCTTGACCAGATGCTGTCATTCATCGGATAGGTATCTTCAACGCTGTCGGGGCGTGCATTCCAGCCGCGACCAATATTTTGTTTCGTATTCGTTTCGCTGCCGGAAAGTGTAATGTTCTGAACTTCTTTCAGCCTACCGGGGATCACATGCAGGAATGGCGTATTCGGCTCGATGGAAACAGTTTCTTCGCTTCCGTCGTCAAGCGTAAGCTCAAGCATATCGAATGCCGGATCGCTGCCTTTTGTAAAACCGTAGACAGCGGCAAATGTGTCTGTACGCATCGCGCAGACCATATCTTCAAGCGAGGAATCCCAGCCATACGATTCATTCCACGCATAGAGAACGTATGCGCCGTCATTCTGCTCCAAGGCGAATACCTGGTAGCCGGTAACTGAGGGATTTTCACTGCCAACGAGCAGCAGAATATAGTTGTTGCCGTCAAAATCAAAGGTCTGCGTGTCCAATACGGTGTACTGCGCAGAAAGATATGTGTTGACCCATGCGGCAGCTTCTTCTGGAAGATCAAGTGTATTGCTGTCGCTTGCCTGAATACTATCCCACGTCCAAGTCATGCCGCCGTCATGCGTTTGAAGTGTCACAGTTCGGTCATTTCCGTCCTTGCCAAGCAGTATGACCGGATAGCTGCCGTCATTGCCGGAAAACGTTGGATTCTGTGGCTGCATATTGTACTGCGCGTATTCTTCCGGAATATCCAGTTCCAACCGCGTCCATGTTTTGCCGCCGTCCAGCGTCCGCGCAATTTCGGGGCCGTTGTCAAAAAAGTAGCGGTAGCTGATAAAGCCGACCGTTTCAGACGCAAAGCCAGCGCCGATGACCGTGCCGGTATAAAGCGCGTTTGGGTCAGAAATTTCCCACGTTTCGCCGCTGTCCGGGGAAGTGCAGACATTTGCTGCGCCTGTTCCGGCTGCGGGCGGCAGCGCGGCGACGCACCAACAGAACGCGCCGATCTCGCCATAGTAGAATGTGGTGGAATCAAGAAATCCAAAGGTAAAGGCTTCACTTTTCCTGTCACAGCCGGGGAGCGCCGCAATCAGATCATAAGGAATCTTTGCAAGCGGCTCCTTGCTGTCTGTGCTTTCGTACAGTTCAATCCACGGCGTTTGCGAATCGGCAACGAACCCAATCAGTTCAACCGTATCCATGACCGGCAGCGCAGAATCCGCCTCTTGCGGCGTTGCGTTTGCACTGGAATCGGCTGCATGATCCGGCATTGTGATTTCTCCCGCTTTCTGCCGCGTCAGCTCCGCAAACGAGCAGCCGGTCGCGGACACGACGAGCAGCAAAGCCAGAATCACACACAATACGCTGGTGCGCTGCTTTTTCGTCAGGAACAAAATCCGCTCTTTGACTGGAGGTCCAGCCAAACTCAGCGCCGCCGTTTTGCGCGGTGCTTGTGCCAGAATCGCGCGGGCGTAGGCAAGGCGCTTGCTCTCCGGCAGCTTGGCGGCGACCGCCTCATCGCAGGCAAGCTCCGCGTCGCGCTTAGAACAAATCGCAGCAAGCCAAACGAGCGGATTCCACCAATAGACGCTCACTGCCGCTGTCCGGCAAAACGACCACAAAAAATCAAGGTGCCGCAAATGCGTCAGCTCATGGCGCAGGATCAATTCCGCCTCGTCCGCTTGCAGCACGTCCTCCGTCAGATAGACCGCCGGAATCAGTCCGGCCAGGCACGGCGATTTGACCGCATCGGAAACATAGATGCACGTTCCGCCGCGCTTGCCGAGAAAACGCCGGTCACGGTGCAGCCGAATCGTAAACACCGCCCACGCGCCGAACAGCCAGAGTCCGAGCAATGCGCTGCCGCTGAACCAGACAATTTGGAGAATCTGTGCCGTCGTTAACGGCTTTGCAGCCGGTTTCACGGTTTCCTGTTCCGGGGAAACCGGTTGCTGCGCGGGCGTTTGCGGTTTCGTCACGGTTTGTGCGGGCTGTTGGATCACCGGTGCAGTCTGCGCGGGCCGCTCTGCGCTCTGCGCCAGAGAACTGCCGCGTTCGCTGCCGGAAGAACCGGCAGAGAGACCAGTGTTCCCGGCAGCAGAGTTTCAAAAGCACGACCAACCAGAGCGCATAGATCATCCGCTTCGGCACACGGTTTTTGAATATCGCTCGCACCAAAAGTACGACCGCTATCAGCGCCGAAAGTGTCAAAACTGTCTCGCAGCATGAGGATTCCTCCTGTTTTTCCGCTGCATCCAAAATGGCTTTCAGTTCTTGAATCTCCTGTTCGGACAGCGCACCGCGTCCGACTAAATTCGATACCATCATTCCCACACTGCCGCCGTAGACCTTGGACAGGAATGATTCTGTTTCCTCCGGCTCGACATCAGAATACGTGATCGCTGCGCTGTATTTCTGAAATTTTCCACTGCTGTCCATCGTGACCGCGCCCTTGGCAATCAAACGCTTGAGCATCATAAAAGATTGTCGCCCGGCTCCACCCAGTGTCCGCGTCCAAAGCAGTCACCAGTTCCGCCAACTCTTTCATTTAGTGTTTGCAGCTAAAACCGTAGTATATGGGTGAAGCCGGAAAGGAGGGAACTGGACATGAAATACGGAAAAATCTGTCACAACCTTTCGTACAACATTGTGAACAGCAGCCGGGACGCGGAGGAATGTGTCAACGACGCTTACTTAGGCGCATGGAACGCTATTCCCCCGGTACACCCCAATCCCTTGTTGTCCTACATTGTGAAAATCGTGCGGAACATTTCCCTCAAAATCTATTGGAGAAAGGAGGCAGCAAAACGAAGCGGACACTATACGGTTGCCTTAGAGGAAATCGAGAGCTGCATCGCAGACCAGAAAACCGTGGAAGATGAAATTGAAGCCAGAGAGTTAGCCCGTATCATCGAGGCATTTTTGGATACGCTGACCGCAAAAGAGCGAGTTATCTTTATGCGCCGCTATGCGTATGCAGACACCTACGCGGACATAGCAAAGCGCGTAGGTATATCTGAAAAAAATGTATCCGTCCGGCTCACTCTAATCCGCCAGAAGATGAAGCAATATTTGATTGAAAGAGAGGTATTCGTATGAACACGAAATTGTTTTCCGAAGCCATTAGTGAAGTTAACGATAAGTATTATGAAGAAGCCGCAAACTACCATTGTAAAAACATGAGTGGGTAAAATGGAGTGCTATGGCAGCTTGCTTAACCGTTATGCTTTTTACCGCCCTTTCGGTTCTCCCCAACTATTTCCACCGGCAAGGTACTACACCGCCGGACAATCCGAACGGAGTTATTGTTGACAACCCTATTGACACTGCCGATGATGATACAACTCCTGCAATATCTGAAATCCATGTCAGCATGGACAATATTTCCTTCAATGAGGCGGGAGCATTGAGGGATGCTGCACGTATATGGCGCAATCCGGAGCTATATGACCATATTCAGTGGGATAAAAATGCTGTAATCGAATACTATGGAAAAGACTTGTCCCCTGCATACATTCCAGATGGCTTGACCGCAGCCAATGGCAATGGCACTGCACGGGTTATTGTAGACAAAAGCGGCAATATTGTAGAGGACACAGTTAGGCTCAATTTCTACCATGACTATTACGAAGATGGAAGCCCAAAGCTGACAGAAGGCGTGACGGCGCGCAAGGGATTTTCTATCACGGCTTCAAAAATCGGTATTCTAAGTGATTGTATTTATCTTCTGCCCGAAAATGAAGTGAGAACTTCTGACATTGATGGAACGGCAGTTACCTTTGGGTATCGTTCCATGCCCTGTGGTCCGTATAACCCTTACACGCACGAACCGTCTGGCTACTATGATATGTATGTTGCTGAATTTGAATATGACGGTATCAAATATCAGATAGTCGCAGAACAAATGGAAGCCGAAGAAGTTGGTGAGCAATAAAAAGCAGACAAAGCCAAGAGAGAAAACCCGCGAGGCGTTGTCGTAGGGCTGCATTGAGTGTGGACTTTCTGATTCTTCAAGTCGATGCTGTGGATGCGAATGAGCAGGACAGATGAATATGAAAGCTGATGATGCTGGTTGGAAAACAGGCCCATATCTACATTTGTGTTCTTACTGACAGTGAAGCAGTTGACTCATTGGAAAACCTGAAAAGTGAGCAATAAAAAGCAGCGCAGGGGAGGAATATATCACTTCAGCGCTGTTTTACGGAGTATTGCCAAACGCAAAAACTGCGCCGCAGTAAACAAAGAATAGGGATTTCCGACGCGCGCGAAAACGGATAAAAAATATTCCGATCTTGCGAAAAAATCAGTAGACTTTATACCGTTTCTGTGGTAGTTGTTTGTGCTACCAAAACAAAACGTCTATAATCACATTTTTGCATCGGACACAGACATTGATGCGGCAACATACCCAAAAATGAGCGTTATGAGCTATTATGTCAACACTTATTTTTATGAAAAACACTCGGGTCTTGCCACGCTTGTAAAACCTGCTGCGCCAGTAATAACAACACCGTTCGCGCCGCCGCTGCAATGAACGATCAGGAGATTGCCGTCTGCGTCCTTACCGCCGACGATACCGACATGGGAATCATCGGGATAGAACACTAAGTCGCCCGGCTGCGCATCGCTCCATGAGATATTCGTGCAATAGCTGTGCTGTGTCGCTGCACCGCCGCCGCGCCCCGGATAATAGCTGCCATCCGTTGCATTGTAGAATGTCCAATCGACGAAACCGCTGCAATCCAGTCCGAACGGGCGTACCGTGCCGGTGGAGCCGCTGCCCGCGGCTGTGACCTCCGTTGGAACGCCCCAGCGGTCGTCCCAGCCGAGGGTCAAGCTCTTGCCGCCCCAGAAGTACGACACGCGCCCGACAAGCTGTACTGCCGTTTCCACGACGGCCTTTCGTGCCGGGTCAAGATCATCCGGGAGATTTTCAAGCAGCGCAATGGCGTCCTCCTGCGAAATGGTCAGCGAACCCATTGGAATATTCAGGCTGCTGAGATTTTCGAGCAGAATGTCAAGCGCGTCATTCTGATATTTTGTAAAAACGTATATCAGACGCATTTGTTCAGCGGTTTTGGATGTGATCGTGATGGTCAGCGCAATTCCTGTGTGACTGTCGTCCACATCGTCGTCCGGATCACTGTCCGGAACGTCAACGGTCTGCGTTGCCGTCGTGATCTCGCACATATCCCAGAAAACTTGACGCAGCAGCTCCACACGTTCTTCGTCAAGCGTGAAAACGTCAATGCCGTCCTCCGCGCCTGCCGTTTTGGACGCAAACACAGCTACGACTTCGCGCCAATCCGGGGCTTGCCCGACGATCTGAACGGATACAAAATCACCGTTCTGCAATCGCTCTAGCTCGGCATGATACTCGCCCTGAATTTCCGCAATAGCCGTTGCGAGTGGAACGGTGTCGTCTGCCTGCTGCTCGTCGGCAAACAGAATCCCCAGCGGCGATGCAAGGAACGCACCCGCGACAATGACGATGGAAAACACGATGAAAAGCGCTGTGCCGCCGCCCAGACTGGCAAGGGCGCTTATCAGCTCCTTGACGGCCTTTTGCCGCGGCTTCGGCCAGCTTTTTCGCGGCTGCGGCGGCTGCTCTGGCCGCGCGGTTGTTGCTCTTTTTAAGCATCTTTCTCTGTGCGTCCTGTGTAGCTGTTTTCCGCGCACGCTTTGTATCAATTTTTGATACAGACGTTTTTGGCTGCGCCGTTGGAGGCGCGATTTGCTCTGTATCTCTTGTCCGAATAGAAACGTCGCGCCGGGGTTTTTCTCTCGGTGCGGCGTTTGGCTTCGGCTTCTCGCGGATGGCGGGCAGCTGCTCCACTGGTGGGGTGTGCGCTGGTGTTGGTGGCTGGACAGGTGGGGCCGGTTTGCTGCCAGCCGTGAGCGGCTGACGCTCTGGCGTAATTGCGGGTGCTTCCGAAACAGGCGGCTGCGGCAGAATTGGGTCAGCCGGTTCGGATGGATAGATGGATTCGATGGATGGATTTTGAGAGAGCTGCGCTTGTTTTTCTACAAAGGCTTGCCGTGCCTGCTCCTGCGGTGCGGACGGCAAATCGTGCGCCGGTGTGACCGCTGGCCGCTCACGAATAGGCTGCTCTTTGCCGCGGCTATAAGGTTCAGTGCCGCGCGGCGTCCATGTACCAGTCTGCTTGATATGCTGAACGTTCGACGCATTTTCTGGTGTCGGTTCGGGACGCGGTTCACCGCGCAGCTCTGTAATCGTTGGCCTTTCGCGAATCGGCGGCGTTGCGCTCTGCGGCATATCGTCCGCAAGCCGAATTTCCACCTGCTCCGTATAAAGATTATCCCGCGCAGACGATTTTTCTGCGCGGGATTTCTTTGCTCGCTTTACATAGGCGCGACGGCCTTGTTCCTGTGCGGTTGGCGCACTTTGGCGTTGTTTTAGCGCAGAGTGTGTTCGCACATCCTCCGTGCGTTGGCGTGGCGTATTCTCTGTCAACGGCGCGGATCGCACAACATGACGCTCTCGCGGCTGCTCTGGCATGATCGATGGCGCTGGGGCACCCTCCTTTGCGGCTTGCTGGACATAGACGCGACGGGCCTGCTCCTGCGGTGTGGGTGCCGATGCGCTCTGTGGTTGCTTCGGGTCTGGTCGGGTGCGTACATCCTCCGTGCGCTGACGCGGTGCATTTTCTGCCGATGGCACGGTCACTGTGGTATGCTGCGGCTGCTCCGACGTGATCGGCGGCGCTGGCGTGGCCGTTTTTGCGGTTTGCTGAACATAAGCACGTCGGGCCTGTTCCTGCGCTGCGGGTATCGATGTGCTCTGCGGCGGCGTTGCATCTGACCGGGTACGCGGCGCGTCTGTTCGTTCTCGCGGTGATTCCGGCGCATGGTGCGGCTGGTCGGACTGCTCCGGCTGCACACCCGCAGAAGAATCCGCTGATTCTTTGCGGGCTGGGTGCTGGATCGCACGACGCGGCAGTTGGACAGCTTCATAGACGATTTCGCGGACGGTCGTTTCCACCTGTTCGGTCGCCGTGCGTTCCGCGCTGTCCGAGCGGTCAGGCTGCTTCGCGCTGTCGCTCAACTCTTTTACAAATTTCTGCACCATCTGGCGTTGGACGGTGGATGTGACTTGATGTTTTGGCTGCTTGTCCCTTGGCCGGTCGTTTCGTTCTCGAATGTCTGGAATGGTATTCACCTCCGAAATGCGTCTCATGGTGAGACGCATTTAATGTTGAATTTTGAAATTGGCTTTGTAAAAGCAGGCATTGCAGAAATACATCTCACCGTGAGACCTATTTCTGCAAAGCTGCCGCAATCCCCTCCATGATATACTCGGCGCAGGGCAGTGCGATGGAATTGCCCAGCGCCATATAGCGGCTGGAGCTTCGGATTTCCTCACCGTCCGCGCCATACTTCGTCCAGTCTGGCGGCAGCCCCATCAGACGCTCGCTTTCCGCTTCGGTCGGGTAGCGAATGCAGCCGGCAAGCGGATCGTCCTCATAATAATACGCGAACGCAGCCTGTTCGGACGCTAGAATAGTCGGAAAGACATCTGTCCGTTTTCCAAAGCTCCGGATGAACTGTTGCCGATTTCGGTTTGCGGCTGCTCCGCGCATTTTGAATCCGTAAAAGGGCAGGATAACGGGTATCTGCCGCCCTGCTTCAAAAGAAGCATCTCTACGATCTTCGGCGGCGGACAGCCCACTCGCGCTGCAAAGCCGAGAATCCGTGTGCATTGACCGGGTGTTAAATAATATCTCTGCGGCACGCTGTCCTGTAAAATCTGCCACAACAAAGATTCTTTCTCGGCGCGCGAGTTTGGGCTTCGACCAATACTGGGCGTCCAGGACACGCCATGCCAGATCACACCGTCGCCCTCGCACCATTCCGGCATCTGCCCAGTGTCCAGAATCAGGCATTGAAACCTCGGTGCCCGCAAAGGATTTGAGTACGGCAAGATAGTCGCGTTTATCGCTTGATAGCATAGCTCCAATGACGTTTTCCCAAACAGCGATAGCTGGATACAGCCCTCCACTGGCATCCCTCATTTCCTCAATAATACGAATTGCCTGATAAAACAGGCTGGATTTTGCACCATTTAAGCCGGTTCTATTTCCAATTTGTGATAAATCCTGATTATTCCGAATTCGGAATAATCAGGATTATGCCGAAGAAATAGTTATTCCGAAGTTGCTGCATCAAGTCCCATGAATTCGGAACTTTCCACAAAAACTTCGGAATAACAAAACTATACGGTCAAGCAGCATCCGTGCTCAAATCAAGTCAACCCAGACAGTTTCAAGATCATCTCCTCGTTATCAGCCCAGATTTCATCGGGTGCGGGCTTGACCTTGCGGACAGCATCGGCCTTTTGAATCGCAGCTCGCTTCATCTCGGTGTCCGCATGGGCGTAGATCATCGTAGTTTCAACCTGTGCATGGCCAAGATACTGCGAAAGCAGCACCATGGGCATTCCAGACTGGTATAAGTGCATTGCCCGTGTGTGCCGCATCATATGCGGGTGGATGTGTTCGGGACTTCCGGGCAAACAAGCTTCGCCATGCTTCCGTATTTTATAAAGAACGCAGATACCGTATCGGGAGACATTTTTTGCTGTGTCCCATGAATCACAGTGAAGAAAAGTGGTGCTTCACTGTGGTAATCTGCGGTCGGATGAAACTTGCGCAGATATTGCTTGCAATGCTGAACCGTCTTGCTGAGCAGTGGGACTGTGCGGATTTTGCGCCCTTTTCCGTGCAGATACGCAATCGGGTGTTTTGCGTCAAGGCGCAGATCACAAACTTTCATATCGAGAAGCTCACTGCACCGGGCTGCGGTATCGTACATGAGGATCATGAATACCAGATTCCGCAAATCTTTGGGCTTGATGGATCAGGCTGCTGAAGCAGTGCAGTCAATGACGGTTCGGTCAGAAATTCAACGATCCGCCCATGAGACTCCTTGGAGGGGATGTTGCAGGCGGAAAGGTACAGTGCCGTTTGTGTGCAATCAATCTGTCCAGCAAAATCCAGAAAAGACCGCAGTGCCATCAAGCGCTGGTTGCGGGTAGAGGCACTGCATCTCCGCGCATTTTCCAACCAGGCCAGGAAACCGAGAATGGCGTCCCGGTCAATGCGGGAGAAAGTCAATTCGGTGGCTCCAATTCCCATCTCATCTCTCATATAAGCTACAAAAGATTGAGCGTCTGTCTGTAGGAGAGAATCGTATTCTCACTGAGGCAGCGCTGCTTGGGCAGATAGTCCAAAAGGAAACGCCGAACCACATCAAAAAAATCATTCATCGGCCCTTACCTCCGGCAAGAACGCTTCAGCAGAAGAAAACGCGAATCCGGACATCTCCTCCAGCAAACCGGGGACCAGATGGATGTAGTAGTAAGTGTCCGAGAGCTGTGCGTGGCCCATGTATGCACTCAGATAGGGCAGCATGGCGTTCAGGTCTTTGCCCTCACGCATCCAGCGATACAGCCTGTGGGTAGCGAAAGTATGACGAAAATCATAAAGACGCGGGGAACGGCGGCCAGTTCCTGTAATGGCGGCTTTCTTCAAAACCTGGCGGAACGTCTTCTCCAGCCCCTCTTTCCGTAAAAAGCCGCCCTCAGAGTTGGGGAAGAACGGCTCACGTTCTGGCATAACGGAGGCTACGATGGCGCTGCAATCTGAGAGCATCTGCGTCACATCTTCTGCCATCATAACAATGCGGCTCCTGTGCTTCTTGCTCTCCATAATGTTCAGCCGCCCAATTTCCAAATCTACATCGCTTACTCGAAGCTTTCTGGCCTCAGCCGGACGCAGACCGCAGCAATACATCAGCTTTACCATAGCCGGGATCACATATTGCCGTACCGGGAAACCGCCTCTCGGTTTCAAATGGTCGAAAACATCCCAAATTGTCAGGATGTCGTCCTCGGTATAGATGTACGGAGCGTAAGGAGCATCTTTCCTGGCAATATCCGGCGGCAGAACGTAGGCGGCCTCACCGTTGCGATTCAGGTATCTGGCAAACTCGCGCACCGGCATCATGCGGTTGCGGAAGGTATTGTTGCCCTCTGTATTTTTTTCGTAGCCCAAGCCAGGCAAAGCTCCTCGGTCAGAAAGTTTTCTTCAGGAAAATGCGTCATGCAAAAGCGGTCAAAGTCCCGCAGGAGGCGAGAGGATTCCAGATAACCAAACCCCAATGCGTTTTTCTGCGCGATAAAGTCCTCGATTCGGGCAGCAAAGCAGCTCTCAAAGGTGTACGTCATTTCAGCCCCCCGCCTTTCTGTGGGAGAGCAGGGGCAACGCACACTGCTTCAGTCCTTGCTCATCAATAGACAGATACAGCTTCATAGAGTCCATATCCCTGTGGCCGAGAAGCTGCTGGATCAGTTCAAAGGATACCTCATTCTGGAGCAGTCTTGTCCCAAATGTCCGGCGAAGCGCGTGAAAGGCACGACGTTTCGCCGGAATTCCTGCCAGCTTCATGTGCTTGGAAACAACCCCGCTGGCAGAACGCGCGTCAAGCGGGCGGATCACTCCCGTATGGCACAGGAAGATATTCGGAAGCGCGGAATCCGGGCGGCCATTGAGAATATAATCCGCAATCGCGTTCCCGCTTTCTGCTTCCATTGGAAGGGACAGCGGTTCACCAGTTTTGTGTTGAACCAGACGAATTTCCCTCGCCCTCCAATCAATGCTACCCAGTTCCAGCCGAACAACGTCACAGGCCCTCAAACCGCTCTGCGCAGCCAGTACCATCATGGCATAATCCCGTTTCCCAATGGCCGTAGTCCTGTCCGGATGTTCCAGCAGATATTCCAGTTCATCCTCAGTAAAGCCCTCATGGAACATTTTTCGGGTTGCCATAAGTTCCGGCAGAGACTGACTCAGGTCAGTGATTGTCAAGTTACGTTCAAATAAAAATCTCAGAAACAGCCGCACAGAAAAAATTGCTGAACCAAGTCCACCGGCGTAATGCGCTGCAAAACTGGTAACACACCCATTTACATTTATCAGAGTGAAATCCGCCAAAGAGCGGAACCCATGATCCTCCATTTCAAACAAGAACCGACGTATAGCGCTCCTGGCGACATTGCGTGTAGTCTCAGCCATGCTTTCGCTTTGTTTGGTGTGTGTACAAAATTCTCTTAAAAGTGAGTTGAACGGCTCAACAAGTTCCCCGTTGCCCCAGTTTGGAACCTTCGCCAAAGTAATATGACCTGTCTGGTGCATCTCCTGTATCCAATACGCAGCCTTGCGCAAGTTTTGATATGAGCCTCTGCCAATTTGCCCGTACTCATATTGAATCCGTTTCTCTGCAACGATCTGATCCAAAATTTCTCCCGAAAATCGATCTGTCCCAGATTCATAGTGTCGATTCAAGATGATCGCCAGACCTTCGTTCCTGTAATGGCCAACTGTTGCGTCAGTAAGGCCAAGTTCCAACATCGCGCTGTTGGTTCTCCAGACCAGCGCGTAAATGTTATCCAAATCCGCAAGCTGCTCTGGAGTTGGTGTGTCCTTCCAGATGCTTTGTCGTGGTCGCCGCAATGCAGGCATCCAAGGGGACAACGGCGGCAGATCCACTGAGCCTTTTTCTGCACAATGTTTTAAGAGTTCGCATCCCCTGCGGAGCAGTCTCCACTTCCAGACCGAAAATGCCCCTTGATCAAAAAATTCACGCTGTTCAAGTAAAAATGCATCTAACATTTCAGGGGCTGCGCAAAGAATACCTTTTGCTTGAAAGTGGCGGATGACGCAGCCAATGCCGGTGTGGGTATATGCGTGCAGACTTTTGCCGCTTATACCTTGGTCAGATAAAGTTCCAATATTTGCGTAGCGGTTGCAACCAAATCAATCGTTTCCATAGTCCTCCTCCTGTATCTTTGATGGCAGGCTGTGTTGCCTGCGCTCTCATTATACAGGTTTGGCGGACGCTTTTGTTATTCCGATGTTTTTGTGGAAAGTTCCGAATTCATGGGACTTGATGCAGCAACTTCGGAATAACTATTTCTTCGGCATAATTTTGACACGGAGAGCCAAAGGTGATGACATGGACGGCAGGAATTTTTCTGCCGTCCAGCTTTGTTATATCGCCAAGATGCTCCATCTCCGGGAAGTGGCGCTTTGTAATAGAGATTGCGTCCGGTATGATCTCACTCGCCCAGACCGGAGTGATGCCATGTCTGCTTGCCGCAAGCGGGAACACGCCGATCCCGTCAAACAGACTTCCGAGAGTGATCGTCATGTCAGGTTTTCTCCCGGCGTCGTTGTCATCAATTTGTACAGTTCGGTATCCCTCGGAATGGTGTTGACGAAAGGCACGATGGAGCCGCCCATGCGCAGCAGGCCGTGACCGGCTTCGGCGTTCGTGATATAGCTGAGCTGGGTGTCGGAAATGTGAAGCAGCTTCGACAGCTCTGCCCGGTCGGTTGCCGCCTGATTGAACAGCAGCAGAAATTCGGAGTTTGCAAACATCAACCGTGCCGTTTCGGATTTCAGACGTTCTTCTACGTTCTGGCTTGCCGCCGTCAGCGCCGCGCCATATTTGCGGAATCTTTTCCATGCGCGGTAAAGGATTTCGCCGGAGTATTTGTATTTGAAATACAAGTACACTTCGTCGAGGAATACCCAAGTGTATTTGCCGCGCTTGCGGTTCTCCATGACGCGGTTTTGAATGGCTTCGAGCGCAACAACAAGGGCAGTCGGACGAAGTTGTTCCCCATCTCATACAAATCAAGCACGACGATGCGGTTGTTAATATCCACGTTCGTCGGATGCGCGAAGACATTCAAGCTGCCCTCCGTGATAAGCTCTGCCGCCAGCGCAATTTCTCTGGCTTCGGGGTCTGGCTGCTTTAACACTTCCGTGCGCCAGTCGGACAGAAGCGGCATAGGCAGCGCACCTTTTGCGTGGAAATAGTTCTGATAGACACTTGCCGTGCATCGGTCGATGATGGATTTCTGGCTACCGGTCAGAAGCCCCGCGCCCATTTGCTGCTCCAAGATACTGGTAATGCGCTCAGATTTCATGGCAATCGGGTTTTCACCGTCCTCGTACCCGTCTTGTAGATCGAGCGGATTGATATGGTGTTGGCTGTTCGGGGAGATTTCAATGACTTCGCCGCCCAGCGCCCGCGCGATGGGCGCGTATTCGCGTTCGGCATCAATGATGATAATGTCGTCGTTGGTGGACAGCGCGTCGTTTGCGATGGTATTTTTCATTGCCACGGATTTGCCCGAACCGGACACGCCGAGATAGAAGGCATGGGGTGAAATGAGCCGCTTGCGGTCGCAAATCAACAGGTTTTTGGAAATGGCGTTGACCCCATAGTACAAACCGCCGGGGTCTTGAATTTCCTGCGCACGGAACGGCATGAGGACGGCGCAGCTCTCCGTGGTCAGCGTCCGCAAAGCATGGATGCGTCGCAGGCCATACGGGAGGACAGTATTCAAACCGTCCTCCTGCTGGTAGCGAAGAACAGAGAATCCGCAGAGCTTTTCCTGTGCAATGGATTGCAGCGTTTGTGTATCCGCGTCAAGCTGCTCCAAGCTGTCCGCGATATGAACGAGCGTTACACAGGCAAACATGAGCCGCTGATCACGGGCGGTCAGATCTTCCAACAGGTCTTTCGATTCGGTGCGCATTTGCTCCAAGTCATACGGCACGGTCGCGGTAAAATTGTTCTGCCGGTTCTGCCTTTGCTGCCAGCGCGTAATATCCGTTTCTACTCCGAGGATTCGGCTTTGCACCTCGCGTACCGCTTCTTCGGTGGGAATCGGAAGAATGTCAATGGACAGCAGCAGGTTTCTGGAGAAGTCAGACAGGTCTTTTATCATTTCGTCGGAAATGAAGCTGGCATAGTCGCGCATGAACAGAACGCGCCCAAACTTGCCGCCCATTTCAAAATAGCCCGCGCGGCATTGCAGTCCGTCCGGGCAGATCAGGTCGCGGAAGTCGATGCCGCGCTTGATGTTCGCGGACAGGTCAAACCGGAAAGACGCTTCTTCGCCAGGTCGGAAGAAGTCATGCAGGAGCCGCAGCCGGTCAGAGCAGGAAATGGCATAGGCCCCGGAATCCAGCCGCCCAAAGCTGGCAGACAAGTTGGTATCGACGCGGCGGAAATAGGCGCGGGTCTGCTCGATCTTCCGTAAGACCGATTGACAGTGTGATGTACTTTTCCTGCACCAGATTGTTACTCTCAGCAGCTTTGTCCAAGATGATTTGGTTGTACTCGCCGCGATAGTAGTCCAAACCGTCGCTGCACTCCGGCATGAGCATCGTGCGCTGGAAGTCAACCGGATTTAATCTTCGGTTAATGATCGTGATTTTCGCGGTCGCATCGGTCGGCAAAGAATTGAGAACAGCACCATACGAACGGAAGATACTGCGCCGGTCGTCAAGCGAGGACGCAGCGTAGTTAATGTCCGAAAACCGCCATGTTTTACTGTACTTCTGCCCAACCTGCCAGATACCGTCCGTATAGATGCGTCGGATGGGAATGGATTGCTGGACGCTGTGGGGAATCCGAAAAGAATCTTTTTCGCTGCGGTTTGCAGCCAACAGGGATTTCATCATTCTTGCAATCCCTCCAAATCTGAAAACAGTTCTTCATGGAGATTGACAGAATCAAATCGGCGCGGGCCTGCACACAGGATTTCGGATTTGATAAACGCCCATAAGAATTGTTCAAGCGTCATGCCGTTGTAGTGGAAAAATCCTGCGATAGCGACTGGCGCCGCCGCCAGCAGGCAGAGCCAGCTTGCAGCTTCTTTTCCGATGATATTTCCTAAACCGAGATAGATACCGGCCGCCAGACCGACGGCAAGAATTGCGCAAATAAACTGCCGCGCGGACAGACCGAAAAAAGATGGTCTCCCGGTGCGCGCGGATTTCTTTTGGAATTTTGACTTCTATAAAAATCGCCTCCGATTTGTTGAAAATTTGACAGAAATTTTAGGATATGAGATAATATTTATAGGTAAAAACTTGACAAAAAGGAGAAAAGCGCTATGAACTCTACACTCATTTTATTCAAGGAAATCGGTCGCCAGCTCTTGATCGTTGGTCTGGTACTGGGGAGCCTGCCAATGGCAATCCGTATCCTCTGGAAGCTGCGGCTTCTGCCGCTCGGCTGCTACTTTGTGGCAACGAAACTCTTCTGGCCACGCTGGGCGCTTGCGCACCGAACCAGTCTGCATTTTGATCTTCATTGCCTGCGTGCTGTTTTTCGTCTTGTGCTGGACAATCCGCTACATTCGCCAGAAGCGCGAAGAACAGATCATGGCAGAGCTGATACACCACTACACAAAGGACCTGAAACCGGGCGAATCCAGGACACTGGAATTTCTCTGAACAGTCAGAAAGAATTGCGTCCCGACTTGGGACGCAATCTCTTTTTATGCGCCAAGCATTTCATGCACCAGCCTGTCAGAGCCCTTGACAAGGCCAGTCAGCACCAGCATATTGAACATGAGCTGTCCGATGTACTGCCAGACCATCGTGACGGCGGGCAGAGATTCATCCAGTGCTGTGCTGCCGCCGGACAGGAACGCTGAGTAGATCACACAGGACAGGACGATAACCGCGCCCTCCATACACACGCTGACATAGCTTTTTCGGAGAAACGTCTGCCCGGTGCGGGCCGTTGCTTCGCCCGCGAACGATGCTAAAGGCAGCGGCGCAATCGCCGTGTAGATGAAAATGCGGAAAAAGCGGCCATAGACGGTCAGGATCAGCACAAAGGACAGTACCGTAATGAGCAGACTGCCGAGCAGGGAAACAAGCCAGAGCGGAATGGATTCCAGAAAGCTGACATCCTCAATGGCTTCTACAATTTTGTCTGGCAAGGTTGCCGTCGTAGAGATTGACGCACCGATGCCGCCCATGACGGTGCTGACCACGCCGCCGCAGATTTTGTAAATCGCGGTTATCAGCTCCAACGACGAACCGACCGCCACCTTTGCAAGCAGAAACCGGATAAAATGCCGTAAAGCAAATTCCGGCCTTTGCAGTTCGCGGAAGCTGGCCGCTGAGCGGAACACGCCTATTGCAAAAAATAACACCAACAGACCATAGCCAAAGCCTACCAGTGCATTATGGATGCCGACGATAACTGTCCAGATCTCGCCGCCGCGAAAGGATTCCGGCGTTTGCGACACGAGCGACCAGATCTCGTTTAAGTGGTTATTCCAGCTGTAAAGCGCGTCTTCAAGGGTCGCTACGACCCAGTTATCACTCACATGATTTCATCTCCATTTCATTACGCATATTTTATAATGAAACGACTATACAAAAAATGTATTAGGGCAGTAAACGTAATTTTGATGCCTGTTCTCTGGTTGACAGATACCAAAATATTGCGTTATGGCCCGTAGTGATCGAGTTGCAGATGCTCGCGGGGCCTGATCAACTCGGGGGAGTCCCTGCGGGGGCTCCCTTTTTCACACCTGAGAGGATGGTGTAAATGCGAAACCGTTTCTGACATATCCCCAACAGATTCAAAAGCTGAAAGATAAGAACCTGACAATTTACGGATGATGCCGCAGCAACGATCACGCTGCACCATTATGGATATTTTGCGCTGATTTCCGGCTACAAGGTGGATATTCAAAAATCCACGACAAAAGATTACCGCGACGGAACGACGCTGGATGATATTGTTGCGCTCTATCGTTTCGATGAACAGACTTCGGGAACTCACGCTGCGCTATTTGCTGCAAGTGGAGCGACACATCCGTTCTGCGTATTCGTATGCGTTTTGCAGTCAGTTTGGAGAGAGTCAGAACAGTTATCTGGACGCAAATAACTATAATCTCATGGGGCGTATAAACCCGCGCGAGGTTCAAAAGTTGATTACGCGGCATTTACAACCGTTTCTTTCGCATACGACAGACTATCCGTATATCGAGCATCATAAACAGGTACATGGAAATGTGCCGTTATGGGTACTTATCAATGCGATTGACATTTGGAACTCTATCCAAGATGTACGCCCTTTCTCAGTCTAAAATCCAAGCTGCAATCAGCAAGGAATTTGTGGGCGTTCGGGAAAAGCAGTTAGGCTCCATGCTGGAGGTGCTAACTAAATTCCGCAATGTCTGCGCGCACAATGAGCGTCTTTTCTCCTACAACACAAAGAATGACATTTCGGACTTGCCGCTCCATAAAAAGATGCAGATTCCGCAGAATGGTCAACAGTACATATATGGAAAACATGATTATTTTGCGTTGGTATTGTCTTTCCCTACTTGACCCTGCCAAACAAAGACTTCCTGACGTATAAAGGCGCAGTTAGCCAAGCTGATTGATAAGGCGGATCGTGAAAATCGTCAGTTAGCCGGTACGGATCTGCTTCGACTTATGGGATTTCCGGAAAACTGGAAGAAAATTACTGCATATAAGAAGGTATAGTCTAGCTGAAATGCGTCCCAAGTCGGGGCGCGTTATTTCTTTTTCACTTACACCACGCCGATAGCCGTCAGAATTTCCTTTGCAAACGCAATCAGCAAACCACCGAACAGACAGAGGACGCCCTGCGTTCTCTGCGTCGCGTCGTGGCATTGCACAGACATACCGAGCTGCACAACGCCCCAGCCGAGGATGATAATGCCGATCGCCTTGATGCAGGAAAAAATGAAATCGGACAGGTTATTTACGATGGTCAGCGGATCGCTGTCAGCAGCGAACGCCGAGGTCGTAAACAGCGCTGTCGTCATCACAAGGCTTGTCCAGACAGCCATGATGCGGCGCTCCTTGCGCCGCGAGGTTAATTTATGTTTCATGTTAATCCTCCAAAAATTCAATATCGACGATGTTTTCAATGGGGAACGAAAGATCGTCTGCTGCGAACGCGCGCAGCGGCGTGTGAAGATACGGCGGCGCGCCGCCGTCCTCCGTGCGGTGAATATTTGGGTGCTTCAGAATGTCGTACTTTTCATCAATGACCGGCTTCTCGCCGCGTATCAGAACGATTGCGTTCTTGTTGTCAAGCCGCCGTACTTCATCCGGGGTCATAAGCTCGCGCCCGGTTTGTTGGAAGTTCTGCGAGAATGAACCGTTCCTGCCTTTGCTCTGGCTTGACGTTTTCGTATCAATCGTTTCTTTTCCAAGCAGCTCCGAAATATATTTGTGCGTCGATTGTTCGTTGCCACCTAAGTACACAAAGCTGTCCGCGTTGCCGATGATGCCCTCCCAATCGTCCTTGAAAAGCGCCTTGAGCTGCGAAATATTTTGCAGAATGATAGTTGACATAATATTTCTGGAGCGCATAGTCGCCTGCAATCGGGCATAGCCGTCGGGCAAGGCCACGTTCGCAAATTCATCGAACATCAGCCGCACGGGAACAGGCAGCGCCCCTTGATGGATTTTGTCTGCCTGATAGTAAAGCTCCTGAAACGCTTGCGTGTAGAGCATACCGACAAGGAAATTGAGCGATGCGTCGTTGCTGTCCGGGATAATACAGAAGATGGCTTGCTTGCGTTCGCCCAGTTTGCCAAGCTCCATATCGTCGCTGGCTGTGATGCGCTGAATTTCGGGCAAGGTGAACGATGCAAGGCGGACAGCGGCGCTCACTAAAATCGATTTAGCAGTTTTGCCCGCGGCTTGCTTGAAGATATGGTATTGCCGCACGGCAATGTGATCGGGCTGTTCTTCCTCCAAGGCTTCAAAGAGTAGGTCAAGCGGAGATTGATAATCGTCATCTTCTTCCTTTGCACCGCCGTTTTCGATCATGTAGAGAATGGTTTCCATGTTCTGATCTTCAACCGGCGCTTCATGCAGAAGATAGAGCATGAGCGCGGCGTCCAGCGCGGTTTCGGATTTCTCCCAGAACGGATCGTTTGCTTTCGCGCCCTTTGGAGTGGTGTTCTTGATGAAATTATCGATCAGCTTGAACACGTCCGCGTCCTTGCGTATGTAGCAAAACGGGTTGTAGCAGTCTGATTTTAGACGGGTCGATCAAGTCAAAAACGCGCAGAACATAACCTTCCTCCAGAAACAGATTTCCGACGGCACGGAGCATTTCGCCCTTTGGGTCAGTGACGATAAAACTCGCATTGGCAAGCATGAGGTTTGGTTTTGCGAGGAATCGCGTCTTGCCCGAACCAGAACCGCCGACGATAATTTGCAGAAGATTTCGCCGGTGCAGCTTACCGTTCATGCTCATTTGCAAATGCTGGGTCAGTATGACGTTTTTGCCTGCATCCTTGTCGCGGTACTTCTTATCCAACTCCTGACGCTGCCCCACGACGCAGAGCCGTGTTCCTCGCCGGGGCGGGTATTCTTCTGCCCCGTGTAATAAAACAGAATCGCGCCGCCGTAGAGCAGTAAAAAATACCGATAAACTTCATCGTGTACGGCGTCCAGTGCAGAGAAAACGGATTCTTTATCGCGGCTGAAAAAGCATCCATCAGCGTGAAAATTGTCATGCCAGGTTCATAGCATCCTGCCATGAGAACCGCAAGCCAGATGATGGGGACGACAAGCGCCGCCCACACAGGGGCGGCGCTTCGGAATGATTTTTTCTTGTGTATCACAGGTCAATATCCATGCAGGCCAGACCGCTCCGCTCGGCGTGGCGCTTGCAGAGAACGAGCGTACCAGCCGCCAACAGCAGTAGAACCGATGGAATGATAAAAAGCAGTTTTTTCATAGACGTTCAATACCTCCATTTTCCATAAAATAAATCTCACGGTGAGACGCATTTCTGGTCGGGCGCGCGTCTCCATGATCGAGAAGCCCGCGCAAGCGGGCTTCTCTGGTTTGCTCCCCTTGGCTGCCACACTTCCGATGGGTGGCCGCAGTCAAGGTCCAGCCAGTGCGCACACTGGCTGGCTCTGCGGCCGATGCGTCAGCATCGACCGGCCTTGACTGCGGACGGCCAGCGGAAGATATTCCCCCGGAGGGGAGCAAACTTCTTTAACGTGCGTTTCGATTCACATTCCGTGACCGGACCTGCGGCGTGATTGCACGTTCAATGCTGCCGCCGATCTTCTGCGCCATGTCCTGAATCTGTCCAAGCGCCTGACGCCGATCCTGCGGGTCAAACCCGTCATAGAACGCCGCCAGATTTGATACGTCGGGCGCTTCACACGGAACACCAAAGCGACGACAGATCATATAGCCGACGCTCTGCGCATCCAGCTCATAATCCTCCCGCGAATAGTTCTGATTATAGCCTTTGGCATGAAAACGGACGTGGGCGATCTCTGTTGCGATGCCTGCGAACGCTTCTGCATCGTTATATTTCGGATTGACCGCCATTTTCATCTGGTTTGGGTCGTAGAGCGCAGGCATGGGGATACTCATCACTCACCAGCGGCACAACACAATAATTCAGGAGCGTTTTGAGGGCTTCCGTCATTTCCTTGCTGTCCGGCTGCAATGCGGTGTGCTTCAGGTCGCGCCCGCTTGTCTGCCGCACGTCGTAAACGTCCGTCAGTACATACCCTTTGCCGAAAAGAGGAACGGGTGTAAATTTTCACGCCATTCTTTTTCCTCGGTCGGAGATACGCTGCGCATCAGACTTTTCCAGCGGTCTTTTGTTCCGAAAATAGTTGCACCCTGATCCTGCACCATAACGAGCGCAACATTGCCAGCGCTATAACTCGGATTGTCGGCCTGACAATTCAGATACCGCAAATAAGCGTCCGGGTCGCTGGTGATCTGAACAATACCTGCGTCCTGCATGGCGTTCGTGTTCTCGCGGTCTGCCTGACGCTGCGCCTGCCAGAGTTCGCTGCTCTGATTCTTTTCATTTACTAAATCTTCTAAATTTAAGATAATACTCACCCTATTACCTGATATGCGCCAGCTCGCGCTGGGGTTCTGGCCGCGTCCGCTCTGCGGCGGCGCGCAATGCTGCCAGCCGTCCGCGAACGGGCTGTTCTTTTCCTCATTGGTCGAAATCGGCCCCTGCGTCAAGCCACTCCTTTGCTTTTGCAAGGATGGATCTGATCGGGCAGGGTCTGCTCTTTTTGGCTGCGCGTCCTCCAACTGTCTGGGCTGGTATCCCATCTGCTCTAGGATATAATTTGCCTGTGAGAGATGGTCAATGTTGGTCAGAATTTCAATGTATGGGGCATCGCATTTCTTATCCACGATTGCCGAGAACAACAAGCCGACCTTTTTAGCCCGCTGTTTGAAATCATCAAAATCCTCCGTGCGCAAGGGTAGAACCTCAATGGGGCGCTGTTCACTTAAAAGGCGATTCATCCCGACCATGCCGTAGAGCTTCTTCTGGTCTTTTGCCAGTGCATACAACAGCGCCACGAGATTCTTTGCGCCCCGCGCAAGTAGTTTAATTGCTTCTTCGGATATTTGTACGCCCTCTTTCATTACGAGATCAGCAGCTTCGCCGCTTACCTCCATAGGCTGTGCCTCCTTTCTTTTGCCTTGTTTGGCAAATGATTTTCTGTTGATGGTGAAGTGCTTTCCTGCACCTGCCGCAGCATCCGCGGCGCATATTCCGCGATTTTTCTGCACAACCGCAGTTCCCGGCGCAAGGGCCTGAGCTGCGCGGTCAACGCATCAATGTCCGCGTTAAGCGGCTCAGGCGGCTGCTCCCGGCGCAATGTGTATAACTCCTTGCGCTGGTTTACTAAAATCTGCATCTCATTTGACAGCGCATCGGACAGCATTTCTAACTCTGGCTTTGTATCTATGTGATACTTCTGCAAAAGGAAGAATTGCTGCCGGTACTGCTTCGCACGACGAATTTCGGCCCGCGTTTCAAACGGGATTTTCTGCGGCTTCCGTTTGCGCGGTGACAACAAATATAGATAGTAAAGATACAGCGCCCGGAAGCTGCCGCGCTTGACGGGTAGATAGTGTCGCGGACGGCGGCGGATGGTATAGTAGCGTTTGGATTCACTTTGTTCCGGCGGCATGGCAGCGGTCACGCCGCGCTGCCTGCGCAATCGCTGCAAGATAGCTTCCTCAGTGTAATCCTCGCCCAGACTATCCAGCCGGAGAAACCGCGCTCCACCGGGCGGCTTGACGGCGGTGTACTTGACGTTAGAGCCGTATTTGACGGTATATCCGCGTTTCCTGAGAATATCCAGCAGCGACGCAAATGTGAAGCTGGCTGCAATGGCCGCGTCCAGATCCTGCCGGACAAGATCGCGGATGGTGGTCTTGCCGCTGCGCTCGGCGTTCCATTCTGCATAGTGCTGACCGCTGCCCTCCGGCTGAATGACAGAGAATCCGTACTTACGGCTGACCTCATTGGAAATGCCGCGAATATCTTCAAAGTAATCTTTGAACGCATTGCGATATTTCACTCCATCCACGAATGAAACAGAGTTGAATACAATATGGCAGTGCAGGTGTTCCTTTGTTGATATGGGTGCAAATGACGGCTTCATATTTGTCACCGAGCAGACGGCGTGCAAATTCCACTCCCGCTTCATGCGCCAGCTCTGGCGTTGTTTCACCCGGCACGTAGGAGTGGGCAAGATGATAGCCGACAACGCCGCCCGGTTTTCCAAACCGCTCTTTCGTGCGCTGCATATCCAGATAGCAATTTTCTACTGTGCAGTTGATCGCGCTCTGCAAAATCACTTCATCATCCAACGCAGTTTTGTTGAAATCTTCAATGTAGTCCAGCGCACGGGAGAGCGCGGTTTTATCGCCGTCCTGAATATAGCGCAGACAGTCATCCAGCCGTGCACGGATGGTAATGATTTTGTCATAGGCCATCAGAGTGTGTCCAGAATTGAACGGTACGCCTGCTTTACAAGGCTGGCCGCTTCGTGGATTTCTGCTTGCGTCGCATAGCCTTTCCGTTTGCCCAGAGCGCGATCTGGTTGATGTTGTTGCCGATGGCGGACAGCTCACGCAGAAGTGCTGCGTAAGCGTCGTCAGGTGGGCGCGGGCAGAGATGTTCGCCCATGATAAGTTTGCGGAGATAGGTGTTGGTATTCAGACCGGTAATCTGACATTGCTGTCTCAGATGTGTCAGCTCTGCATCGCTGAGCCACAGACCAACAGAATTGCGGCGTGTCCGCATAACGTGCTCCCTTCCTTATAATCATAGTTATTGCGTCCCAAGTTGGGACGTAATTCGTCGCGGGGTTTTAGGGTACACCCTAACAAGTGGCGTTTGTGGCACAAATGCCGTACTATTAAAGCAGCGCTGCCAAAGGCAACGCTGCCCGTTATCGCTGCGGCGCAGTAGATTTCGCCCGGCAAGAGCATTTCGTTTTCTGCTCCATCCGATGCTCCAGCATTAAAATGTGCTGCAATTCCGCTTCGCTTTCCGGCACATAACGAATATCGTGAATGGCTTCATCGTATGGCATGGAGCTGTTCATAAAGGCGTGATAGCTGTTCTCACAGAAAGAATCATCTTTATCGCGGTACTGAATTTTCGCAACAGGCAGCGCAGATTTTATGACGCGCTGCACCTGTTTGGCATAGTCGATGGGAATGACCCTTCCGGTCAGCTTGCCGTCGCGGATGCCTTCAATCACGATGCGGTATGCCAGAATCCCGTCCGGACAATCTGCATAATGTGTCCAGATGCAGTTTGCGTTCGTATCGTCGAGAAAGACCTCACGCTCCAGCACACACCATGTTCCGAGCAACCGGCACATCCAGAGAAAAGAACGGCGCTCCATATCGGTTTCCTGTGCGCTGTCCCAGAGTCTTTTTGCGTCAAAGTCAAAATCTGTGGTATAGGCGCGGGTGTTCTTCTGGACGATCTCAGCCAGATGGGAGAGAATGTCCGGCTGATAATTGTTACGCTGCGCCATATTCCTGTTCAAACTCCGCTGGTCTGCAATATCGGGATTCCATTGAAAATGCACCGTCCGGCACAATGCGGCTGCCGCGCGGAAGTTCGATCTTCTGCGTGGTCAGTACCGTGCCATAGAACAAATCTTCTGCCTGTTCTGCAAGCACAAAGACCTCATTTGGACTGTCCAAAAGCGCCTGCATATCATATTGATAAAGGCCAAAATGAACGGTCTCACGGCTGACGCGGTAAGGCGTAAACAATGCGGGAACGCCGAAAATCCAGCATACCCGCATCGGGGTCATATTTGCGTTGACGATACTCATGCGTTTTCCTCTAACGTTCATGCTCTTGCGGCTTCCGCTTCGGCTGGATTTTGATGGGGTCGCTGCCGTCAATCGGACGGATGGCCGCAATATGGCGTGCGGCATAAATGGCGTTGCCGGATAGCTGGCGCTGCCATGCGCCCTCGCTCCGCGCCCAGCGGAAACCGTGTCCTTTCAGTGCTTCGCGTACTTCGGCCGGTGGGATTGCATCAAAAGAAAACTTGCAGACGGTTGTTGTCGCTGTTGGCAACCACCTTGCCGCCCTCAAACTCCCAGCCTTGGAAACCGACCTCCCGATTTTGTGTCAGCGTTTCCAGCCGCTTTTTGATGCGGTGGATTTCCTGATTGTTGTTGGAAAGGACATAGGACGAATATGGTGCGGTTTCCCATGAATAGCCGTCTAACATACGCTTATCAAGTCTTGTAGCTTCTTCCTCCGTAACACCCTCACAGCCGCGGCAAGTCTGGTGCTTGCGATAATATGCGTTGATCGTTTTTCATTCTTGCCTGTGACTTTTCAAGCGCTGCCAGCTTTTCTTGCAGCTTTGCGCGGCATCCGGGTCGTCGGAAGAAATTGCGCGGTTGTTTGCTGCGGCGCGGGCCTTTGTTCTCGTAGTAGTCAGCTTTTTCATCGGCGGAAATAGACTGCCGCATTTTTGGTATCAATCCGGTCGCGGTATCGCTTGTCACTCTTATAGGAATAGTGATCGGGCAGCATCGGCTGACCGGGCGGAATTGCTGACAGTATGGTGTGCGCCTGTTGTGACAGTGCGCTGCTCTTTTCCGCGCGTGCTGTTTTTTCCCGGCTTTTCCAGATACGGCGGTCGATCCTGTCCTGTTTTCGCTGCTCATAGTCGTTCAATCGCAACACGGACATCCTCCTTTTCTTTGGCCAATTTTAAATCGCCTCGGATATTTCTTGGACAAACTCTCCGTTTGCTGACTACCGCATTTCCATAGGGTGTCGATGTCCATTTCAAGCGCCGCTTCAAATTCTTCCAGTTCACTTTGCTCCATGCTGTTCAGCTTGACGGCGAGATAGTTCAATTCGTCCAGATTTACAAACTCACCGAGCGCAGAGGATAGCCCGCGTACGCGGCTTTCATAAGCAGTGACAAACCATTCTTCGTATGGTACGCCGCAGGCATCCGGCTTGCCGATACCGATAGCAGAAAACACGCGCTGCAATTCTTCCGCTGTTGTTGGAAACGGAACCCATTGCCCGACCAACGCACCCTCGTTGTATTTGCCGAGGTTTTGTGATAAATGCAGAAATCAAATGATCTTCGTTCGGCATAGGCAGCTCCTATCGGTCGTGTCCGTGATGAATGTTCTTTGAGGGCAGGTCTTTTGACCTGCCCTCGGTTGTACTCGCGGTCTGCATCAGCTTGGCGCGAACAGATTGCTTTTTGAGGTGCAACCTCCCGTACCTGATATAGCTGCTTATAATTCGCGGCACGGTCTGTAAAGTCTGCTTCAGCGGCTTCACGCGTGTTGTGGTAGTGACCCCAAAAGTAATCTCGCGTACCGTTTTCCTGCTGAAAGCGCCATGTGACATACGGATTCGGTGCGTTGGGATTTTCGCCCAGCGCGACACCCGCACCGTTTTCAAAAAGCACGGTCTTTTGAATGGCGTAGCCATGAATCTTATCCATGTCGCCCGGCTTATTCACCGCCCCATTCCAGCACGAACACGACGGACAGAACCTCCTGCTCGGTGACTGCTTTGGAAACGGCGCTGACAATGGCATCATAGGAGAGCGGCAGTTTTCCATTTTCCGCAATCGTCCACGGTGAGGTCAGCGAGAATGTTTCTGCATCACCGGTTTTCGTCGTTTCAGAATCATTGATTTTGAAACCAAGCAGCCGTGCATCCACCTTTTCATGTGCCATGTCGGTAGCAAACGGAACGAGCTGCCAGCCATTCTTGGTAGAAATTGAAACACTGGACACGATGATATCACCGGTAGACGCATTGATGATCTCCGCTGCGCCAACATGAACTTCTCCACCTTCGTCTACGATGAGCGGCAGTGTAACAGGAACCGTGACCGAGAAAACCTCTGTAATTTCCCAATGCGCATAGTAGGTGCTGTCACCATCTGTCTTGTAGATGGTGTTGGCATCGACCTGCGTGCCGCCGTTCGCTTCCGTGAACCAGCCGAGGAATTCGGCGTTCTTGCGCGTCGGTTCGGTGGGGAGGACGAGTGCTTCGCCGTAGGTCTGCTTTGTCGTCTCTGTATTTCCATCACCGAGATCCCATGTGATCGAATAGCTATTGGCGGTAAATTGTGCATAGAATGTTTTTGCCGCCGTGATGGTCACGGTGTTGTACAGGCTGCCGCCAGAAGCGGACGTGTACCAGCCCTTGAAAGCATGACCGGCCTTGACCGGCGTGCTCGTCGGGGCGGTTGCCGTCGTGTTCGGCTTGCCTGTCGTGGTGATGCTGGCCTTGCCATCAATGGTGCCGCCATTCGCACCTGCATCCCATGTAACCGTCAGCGAAACAGTAGCCCCGCAGTCATCGCATTTCCCATCGTTGTCGGTATCTACATGGTCAGCGTATTCATAGCCAGAATCTCCACAAGCCGAGCACGTCTTGGAACGCTTATGCTGGGTTTCACTGTCAGATACCCATGAACCATAGCTATACGAATGGTCAGCATAGTCGTAGGTAGACGCACCGCAGCCGGAGCAGGTCTTTGTACGCCGGTGCTGGGTATCACTGTACTTGCTCCATGCACCGGTGGAATAGCTGTGATTACCATACTCCGTTGTGGAGTACCCGCAAGTGCGGCAGGAGGCCGTTCGGCTGTGCTGGCTGTCCGAATACTTGCTCCATGAGCCATAACTCATGCCGTGCGAAGCGTAGTCGTAGTCCGTTGCTCCGCAATTCCGGCAATAGGCTTCGCGCCGGTGCTGACTGCTGGAATATTCCTCCCAGCTTCCATAAGAATAGCTGTGACCGGTTGCGTAGATGGTCTCGCGCTTGCTCTGGCCGCAATCGCAGCTATATTCCCGATAGCCGTTCCGCGTACACGTTGCGTCCTGCTCATAGTCCAGCACCCAGGTGTGACTGCCGCAGTCCGGGCAAGTCCAAGAACCATACGAGCCGGAACCATGATCTTTATACACATAAGTGCCGAGATTTTTGAACATAATGACATTTATAGCACTCGTAGTACTCGGCATGGCCGCGCGAGGTGTGCGTTGTGGAAACGTAGGTGCCCTGCAAAGAATACTGTTTGCAGCTTGGGCAAGTGCCGACAATGCCGGTGGACGCGCGGGTGGAAACTTGTGCAGGCGCTTTCTTGATGCCGCCTGCGGTGGCGGCATCTGCGTTCTGATACACACCGTAAAGATCGTAGAAATATCGGTTGCTTCGATTGCTCGCTGCCCAATCATAGGTGTAGAACGGCACCGTTGCTTCCGGGTAGCCGATGATGTAGGCGATATAGAGCGTATCGCCGGAATCGGCTTCGCGCCAGAACGCATCCTCGCCGATGCTGTCCAGAACCGTTTCGCCATAGTACATGGTGATCGTGTTCAGCTTCGAGCAGCCATAAAAGGCGTGTGTACCAATGACCGGAGCCAGCGGCAATTCGGCGGTGGTCAACGCCGTGCATCCTCAAACCAGTACGCCAAGGTCTGGAATCGTCAACGCTTCCATATCGTCATACCAGACTTCCGTGATTTGCTCCCGATATTCCACCCACGGCTGGTCGTCCGCGCTTTGGAATACCGGCGCTTCGCCGCTGCCGGAAATGGTCAGCCAGCCATGAGAATCAAGTTCCCACTTGATTTTGCTGTCCGGGATCGTGCCGCTGGCGATCGTATCACTAGCCGCAAACGCCGAAATGCTCAGGGAGAGCATCATGCAGAGGGTGAGCATCAAAGCTGCAAATTTTCTCATTTTCATGTTTTACCCCTCCTCTGTAATCGCAGTAATGGTAAAGACGATTGTAGCGGCGTTGATGTTCGTCGCAGCTTCGCTGGCCGAAACTTTTGCTTTGTAGCGGATGGCGAGATTTTTCTCGGCGGCAATCGCCGGAAACGCTCCGTCCACAAGCGTCAGACTGCCTGCGCCTTTCGTGCTACAACCATTGATGCTAAGTGCGATGCTGTTCTTGCTTGCCGTAAAATCGTCAAAATTGCCGATTTCAAACGTTCCTGCCTGCACATCCACCTTGGTCACACGAATCGCGCTGTTTTTTCCGGTGTTGGTAATCATGGCATTATTGGCTGTCACAACATAGCCATCCACCAGTGAAACCGGCAAGCAAGCCGGAACCGTACACGAAATCGGCGTGACGGTATTGACTACCGTAAGGGTAATTGGCACTTTTGCTTCGGTCGTTTCAGCCGCCGACACACCCACGGACAGTGATAGGATCATTGCCAGTGTCAGGAGTAAAAGTGATAACTTTTTTCTTACTCATCACTGCACCTCCTTGGGCCAGAGATACGCGACATGGAGCGTCAACTCCGTCTGTACGGAACCGATCTGCTTGCCGTCGCGGAACGCCGTGATCGTTACGGTGCAATCCACGTTCCCAAACTCCGGCGCTTCCAACAGCGTGAGCGTCGAAATACTCTTGCCCGCAGCCAGCTCAAAAGCGTCCGCAATCAGCGTATCGTCCTTGTTGCGGCGAATCTCGATTTTATAGGTGTCCGATTTGCTGTTGTTGGAAAACTCAGCTTTTACACTGGATTCTCCGACCAGAGCATATAGATGAGCAGGAGCAGTAAGAGCAATCTGATTGTCCGCGACGATGGCGTTAAGCTGCTTCTGTGCTTCGCGCAGTCCTGAAACGTCATAAAAGATAATTTCAGTTTCTTTGAAAGCCTTTGCTCTGTCTGTGATTCTGGTTTTGATCGTATCAATGACTGCGAGGGTGGAATCTCTGTCATAGATCACCTTGACTGCATCATCCACACGCGCAACCACGACTTCCGGCATATTCGTGCCGTTATTGCAGTACACGGCTTTTGTACCGCCGCCCCAGACGAGCAGACGACCCTTGACGGTAACATTATCGAGCGTGATTTTTGCCATCTGCTGCGCCGCAGCCGATGATGAGGTCGCCGTCCACGGTCAGGTTTTTCAATTTTACATCGTCGGTGCGAATCAGGACGCTGCCCTTGATGTCCTTGTCATAGATTCCCTTGGACACAATGTAAGTGCCGATGATGTTATGGAAAATCTGCGCAAATTCCGCGCGGGTGATGTTGTCCAGCGGCGCAAGGATTTTGCCGCGCCCGTGAATGTAGTCCGCACCGACCATCGCGCGCACATAAGGCATCGCCCAGTTGGAAATCTCGCTACGGTCGGAAACGCGGACAGATCCGTTTTGGAATACGAATCGTAGTCCAACTCCAGCGCACGGGCAACGACCGTCAGGGCTTCCTGCCGTGTGATGGGCGCATCCGGGGCCATTGCCGTGTTCGATCTGCCGTTGTATGTTCCCATTTGCACGCCATGGCCACATCTTCAAAATACCATTTGTCTTTGGAAACATCCTTGTACTTGGAAATGTCAGCTTTGGCGTAGCAACCGAAAGACCTGTTGATGATTGCGGCCATCTCCGCGCGGGTCATTGCGCCATTCGGGTCGATAATGCTGCTGGATTTACCGTAAAGCAAGCCGTTATCCACAGCGGCGCTGACCGCTTCGGCATACCATGCGGTACGGTCGAAATCGCGGAAATCTGTGGCTTTGCGGTTGGGTGTGTTTGCCGCCGACGCGCTGACCGCCAGCGACAGGCACGATGCGACGGCGAGAATCATTGCGAGGATTCGTTTCTTTTTCACATGAATCCTCCTTCAATCTGGAAAGGGGAACGCTTTGCGCGTTCCCCTTTGCAATAGCGAATAGATCAGACTGCATCCCAAGCGATAATGAACAGCACGGAAGCAATCGCTGTGTTGGTAACTGCTTCCGAAACCGGGGTCACGATAGCATTGTAGGAGATTGCGACCGTATTGGCGCTGGTATCACCCGCACCGCTCATGTAGCAACCCTCAATGGCGTCGGTCAGAAGCGTCTGCTTGCTGGCGTTCTTGCCATCGGTGATCTGTGCAGCGCCATTGCCGAGGGAGATGGAGAAGCCAAACTTATTGCTGTTGACCTTTTCGTGCGCCAGAGATGCCTTGTCGCCGAACGCAGCCAGCGACCAACCCTGCGCGGCTTCGATGGAAATATTCGCAACTTTTACTGCACCAAACGAATTGTTGATGATCTTCGCGTCGGTCGCGGTGGAAACAGTGCCGTCAGCGCCAACAGCAACCGGGAGGACGGTAGGCACGACTACAGACATTTTGGTAGCTGCCGGGTCGCCACCGATGCTGCCGTCAGCGGTGGACGAGAGCGTGACGCTGGAAGTGCCGGTACCGCCGGATGCGTCAACGGTGTTGGCAGCGGAAGCGGAAATTGCGAGGGAAGCGATCATGCAGACCGCAAGGATGAGGGAAACGATTTTCTTAGTGTTCTTCATTGTAATTACTCCTTTGATTAAAATTAGTGTTGAATCGTAATTGTAATGATTGCCCCGGCTGTGCCGATGATTGCACCAGATTCCGGGTCAAGGTTATGAAAATAAGCGGTACATTCGTATGTACCCGCGGGAAGAACCACGTCCAGCCGCGCACGTTCAATCTTACTGCCAACGGCAATGGCGCCGGATTCATAAATCTGTTCGCCCGTATCATTACGGACGATCTGAACCATCTGCGGATAGTTATTGATGCTCTCATTCACGAGCATCAGATTTCCCTCAGATGCTCCATCCTCAAAGATCGGCGCGGTGTTGGCAGAAATGTTTATCATGCCCTCGGCTACTTTCTCATTTAACCGCGCTTCGATTTCCTCAGGCGAAAGGTTGTCCCAGCCGCCCTCAGTAGCAGACGAATCATAAACGATTCCGGCTTTGGCGCGAGCTTCTTCCTTTGTCGTGGGAGAGTGGAGCGTAACGATGATGAAAAGGAGTGCGCCGATGGCGACGGCGACGAGAACGCCAGCGCCGATCCAGACGGGCGTGCGCGAGTTGGACGTGTGCTTGGGATGGTAATTCATAGAGAATCCTCCTAAATCATAATTGTCAGGGCGGCACCACCAGACGGTGCAGTAATGCTCTGTGGTGCATATCAGTGTTCGGGCGATTTGATCGCGTCCTTTGCGGCCTGCCGTTTTGCTTGACGCTTATATAGGCTTCCTCCCGGATTTTCAGTGCATCAAAAACTACGCGCTTGACTTCTGCGACACTCGGCATTTCGCCAGGAAAGAAGTCCTTCAGTTCCGCGCCGGTAAATGTGACCTTCAATTCCGGGGCTTTCTTCGGCTTGATAATGGACGTGATCTTGTTTTCATCGACCTTGTGCGCGGGGGCCAGAGAGGGCAGGTTTTTCTGCATCGTGTCTGCATGGCGGCTGGCTTCCTTTAGTGCGGTGGCCTGTGCCATAGAGGGAACGATCTGCTCTTTCTTCATAACGTCAACGACCTTTGTTTGCTCGTCCGGCTTCAGATACGCAAGCTCGACCGCCGTGTTAAACGGCAGCTTTTTATCATCCACCTGCTGTTTCAGTTCTGGAACAAGGTCATTGATTTTGACAAGTCGGTTGACCTGATTGCGGCTGATACCCATATCCTCCGCAACGATCTGGTCGGTGCGCTTCTTCGGTTCCGGGCTTGTAAAGCTGCTCCATTTTGCTGCGTCGTCCGGCTTTTCGTGCAAGGGCCTCCATCTTCATTTTTCGCGGCGCGGGCAAGCTCGGACGTTGGAATGTCCATGCGGTGCAGATTGCCGTCAACGACTTCAACACGCGCAGTATCGTCGTCCACCTGCGCGATAATGACCGGCACAGGATAATTCAGGCGGCTTGCAATGTCGTGGCGGCGGTGGCCGGAGATCAGTTCAAGACCGCCTTTTCACGCGGCCTTGCCTTGACCGGCTCATTGATGCCGTTGTCGCGGATGGTTCGTACAGTTCGATGTAGTCCTTGACCTCGCGGTTAACCGAAAACGGATGATCGAGGAACTGATAGAAATAGGCCGGATGCAGGCGCATGGAAAAGCCTTCGCCCTCCTTCGGAATAGGCAGACTGTTCAGTGCTTTTTTCATCCGGGTAATCCAGACGGTCCTCGAAAATCTGCGTCACGCGCACACCCTTCTGCTCACCAAGACCTTTCGGCGGGTCTGCGGCTTTCGGCGGCGTGATGGGGTCATGCAGCTTTCCGCCCAGCATAATTTTTTGCGGACGGTTCCATTTTCTGCGCAGGCGGCGGCACTGGCTTATTCAGTGTCGACGTTTTCTCGTCGGCAGCCTTTGCGGGCGGCTTGACTGCTGCGCCGGACTTTTCTGCACCGCTCACAGGAGCGGTATCATTGCCGCTGACCTTGCCGGAAATATCCGTTGTTGCGTCCGGCTTTCTCGCTTCGGTCGCTGCTGGCGGGATGGCCGCGCCGTTTTTTTCCTTCTGGCTTTTTGGGACCATTTTCAGGGATGACCTTTGCAGCAGTTTTCTCCAGCGGCTTGGTTGTCATATCGGGCTTTTCTGCGCCGCTCACAGAAGCGGTGTCCTTGCTACTGACCTTGCCGGGGATATTCGCTGGTGCATCCGGCTTTTTCGCTTCGGCGGGTGCGGGCGGTGACTTGACCGACGCTTCGGGCTTTTTCACATCACTTGTCGGAACAGTGTCCTTGCGGCTGTCCTTGCCGGACGCATCTTTTTTGACTTCTGCGGGCGGCAGTGTGCCGGACTTATCCTCCTGTTTTTGGGGTTCAGCCGCAGAAGCGGGCTTTATGCCGTCGTTTTTATCCGGCGGTTTCTCTGTTTTGGGCGGTGCGTTTGGCAGCTTTGCAGCGTCAGGTTTCTTTTCCGGCGCTGGCTGTTTGCTGAGGGTTGCTTTTTCTTCGGGCATTGTATTTCCTCCTTCATCGAAAAATGGGTATAAAAAAATGCGCCCCAAGTTGGGACGCAAAAAACAACGCGCAGATTTACCGGTCGCAATCCGCTCGGACGGCGGCGCGATAGTAAGAATCTATCGTGGTCGGCGCCTGATACAGAGCGGCAAGCAGATATGCGCGGATGTTACGAATGGGTGTGCTGGTTTTCTGCATACAGTCCAGCACATAGGTGATATGGAAACGGTCAAGCTGACCAAGACGTTCCCGGACAGCGGCAATGGGAATTTCCTCGCCGCCGATACGAACGCTCGACTTTGCTGTGCAGAGCGTATCGGTCAGCAGCTCGATGATGGATTTGACGGATGTTTCGCCGTACTCGGTAATCAGAATTTCGTAGTCCAGCTTTTCATAGAGCTGCTTTCTGCAACCGAATCGGTCGTATCCATCCGGCGGCGCTTGCGCCGGATAGATAGATGGATCAGGATAGCTAAACTCAGGATAATTATTATCTAAATAACTTGCTTCCTGTTTTGGGAAGTCTTGACTTCCCAAAAGTGGAAGTCTGGAAGTTTGATTTTGGGAAGTCTGGATTTCCGAATCTGGGAAGTCTGAAATGGGCGCAGAACGGGGAGCATCTGGCACGTCAGTCGTGGTGAATTTCTTGACGTAAATTTTGCCGGACGGCCTTGCCCCTGCTTCACGCGCTCGATCAGGCCAAAACCATCTTTTCCGGTATCCAGCTCGGCCAACAGTCGGACCGCTTTGTTGTGTCCGCACATGAGATCGGTTTGTAACTCGTCGAGGGTGTAGTAGATATAGACGCGCCCCAGCTCTCGTCATACCACCCGTGCTTGGCAGATAGCCCCATGCGGTCGAGCATCAGGCCGTAGAGTAGCTTTGCTTCGGTGGAGAGCGTTTTGAACCTTTGCTGCGCACCAACAATCTGGGAATCCGGAAGTAGCTGAATTGCTCAGATTCTTCGCCGTAAAAGTAGGAGAAATTGACTTGCGCTTGCATGAAAATCACCTCGATATGCGGAATTTTGGAAATAAAAAATGGACATTCACGTTTTCACATAAATGTCCAATTTAGCAGCTCTTTACGAACTTTTTATTCAATTTTTGCGGGGTATGGCTGAAGTGGGTACAACCGCTGGGGGCGCAA
>VOFG01004035.1_pt1 | contig 43671 bp, 67 predicted proteins | sample 5384171 | NCBI WGS metagenome assembly VOFG01 (sample SAMN12384726, study PRJNA508395) | human gut metagenome | isolation source: healthy gut F | host: Homo sapiens
TATTTGATAGCAGTTCCACCGATATCAATACTTATATACCTTTTCATCTTGTAATCCCATTTTCATCTATTATATATACTCAAATGCATTCTCAAGTTGGCGCTTAATATGATTTATGTGAAAAGGCAAACCTCTGGTTTGCCCCTTCTTCAGCAGAATAAATGGCCTGCTAAAAATCTTAAATTCTCACTTTAAAAATTGCTTTTTTGATTGTCTCCGGTTTATCGCCTGCCCTGAACTGCGGCGGTCCGGTGTCCATCATTTGATAATGTATCAAAAAATCACCGTCTGTTATCACTATTGAAGAATTCTTATTTCCATCCATTGGAAGGAAATCATCTTTTTCTACAAATTCATTCAATTTCATATTCTGAATGAAATTGTGATCAATCTGCTCAGTTCCACGAAGCATCACATGGACATCCAGATATTTTTATATATGCTTCCTAGAATCTTTCTTCCGGAGTTGTGGGTTGTAGTAATCTTACCAATATTCACAAAAAAGGCGATCTCCATCAATCTCTGTGACTTCCTTTTTCAAAAAGAAGCAAAGATCATGAGTCTTGCATATTCAAAGCACTCCTTTTTATTCCCTTTTCAAGATACGGAAATCCTTCTACGCGATCCATATTTCCAAAAATCATTTCCATACACCCTTATTAGTTTTTATAAATCGTTGTGTTCGGTGCCGGCTCTGATTTATCACCTTTTATATTTCTCCAGATGATGCTTGCCGGAATTCCAACTACCAGTGAAACTGCAACTGAGATAATGGAATAGCTCCAAATCGTTACCTGTCCAGCAGGGAACAAAATATTTAATATATACCATCACTGCTGATGCTGCACAATGCAGCAGTTGCACCAAATGTGTTAGCCACTTTGGTAAATGCTCCAAGAATAAAGGTTCCGATAAAATTCCGAGTACCAAGCCCATAAAACCATTGAACCACTCGTATGCGGATTTCACACCTCCATTTGCAAGCACCATGGCAACAACGATGGAGAAAATACCAACAGCAAGAGAAACTCTCTGACCAATTTTTGTTTCCTTCTCAAATCCAAGTTCTTCTTTAGAAAGGTTAGATTGAATATCCAGCGCCCAGCTGGAAGCAACCGAATTACAGACCTGTAGAAAGAGTTGACTGCGCAGCTGCATAAATCGCTACTAACAAAAGCCCAGTCACACCAACCGGCAGTTCAAATGCAATATAAGAAGCGAAAATCTGGTCCTGTGCAGCTGCCGGCGGCAGTGCATTCTGCTTGTAAAATACAAATAAACCTGTTCCGATCAAATAAAATACAGTTGTAATAAAAATGGATAAAGCACCATTTGTCAGCATCATTTTATTTAATTTCTTCGTATCTGTAGTTGTTGTAAAACGCTGCACAATATCTGGCTGGATACATAAAAAAGATAAATCGGCTGATCCCATTGTATTAAAAACCAGCACCAACAATCAAAATAAATACGCTGTCTTTAAAAATATTTGGATTAAAAATCGGCTGATCAACAGCAAGGAATTTGTGTTCAGTGAAAATGCCTGGAAAATAGCTCCCATTCCACCATCAATATGTGCAATTAAGAACACCAGAGCAAATGTTACACCAATCAAAAGAACCGAACCTTGAATAAAGTCTGTCCAAAGAACAGATTTCAATCCACCCGTATAAGAGTAGATGATTGCAATCACGCCCATGATAATAATCAGGAGATTTACGCTGATACCAGTCAGACTTCCAAGTACCATACATGGAAGATACATAATAATAGACATACGGCCAATCTGGTAAATGATAAACATCACTGCTCCCAGAACACGAAGCCCTTTGCTGCCAAACCGCAATTCCAGATAATGATATGCTGTATCAATATCCAGTTTGCTGTAAATTGGAAGGAAAAACTTAATTGTAATGGAATTGCAAGCAGCATACCAAGCTGTGCAAACCACATGATCCAGGTACCTGCATAAGAATTACCTGCTAATGATAAAAATGAAATCAGGCTCAGCAATGTTGCGAAGATAGATACCCCCCGATGTAACCCACCACGGAACGGTTCCATCTCCTTTAAAAATATTCTTTCCCCTTTCATTTCCTTTTTGGCAAAAATGAAGACCCGCAAACAATACAGCTGCCAGATACACGACCAAAATGATGAGAGATCGATATAAGTAAATCCCTGCATCTTTTTCCTCCTAATTTCCCCAGTATTCTCTTTTTACACAATACCCGGCACACCATATGCCGGGTATTGTTTTTACCCTCTTATAAATATTTTTTCTTTGCGTCGCATATCATCTGTGCTGCTTCTTTTACAATGTCCATATCTGCTTCGACTAATGCCGGAAGAGGTTCTCTTACTCCGCCAAGTTCAAGGCCCTCATTGATTTTGAGAATTGCCTTAATGACTGCATACATATTTCCATGAGCGGAGCACATTTTGTAAATGATTGCATCGCAGGCATACTGAATCTCTTTGCTTTTTTCCATTTCTCCGGCTTTTTACATATTCATCCAGTTTCAGATAAAGTTCCGGCATAGCTCCATAGGTTCCTCCAATAGCGCCTTCCGCTCCAATCACGCGGCCACTCATAAACTGTTCATCCGGGCCATTAAAGATAATGTAGTCTGGGCCAGCTGCCTGTTTGAACATCTGAATATCCTGAACCGGCATGGATGAGTTTTTTACACCGATCACATTGGATTCTTTCTCATTTCTGCAAAAAAAGATTCTGAGTTAAAGCAACACCGGCAAGCTGCGGAATGTTATAGATAACAAAAATCAGTATGCGGTGCTGCAGCACTGATATCGTTCCAGTACTTTGCAATAATATTCTGGTAAGTGGAAATAGATCGGAGGAATTGCTGCAATTGCATCTACTCCTAAGCTCTCAGCATGCTTTGCCAATTCTGGCTGTCTTTTGTATTATTGCATGCAACATGCGCAATAACAGTAAGCTTACCCCTCTGCGGCCTTCACTTAACATTTTCCAGAATGATCTTACGATCCTCGACGCTCTGATAAATGCACTCTCCTGAAGAACCATTTACATAAACTCCCTTTACACCTTTCTCTACAAAGTATCTTGTCAGTGCCTGCACTCCTTCTGGGCTTACATTTCCCTCTTTGTCATAACATGCATAAAATGCAGGAATGACTCCTTTGTACTTTTCAAGATTTCTCATGATTATACTTCCTTTCTTTATATAAACTTCAATAGTTCCTTTTAACGTTCCATACCCTCAACAAATGATTTTGTAATCAGCTGAGGCCTTGTAATGATAGAGCCAACAACCACACTGTAAGCACCAAGTTCTATCACACGTCTTGCTTTTTTCAGGAGTATTGATATTTCCCTCAGCAATCACTCTGTGTTTTGCCTTATCTACAATTTTTCTAAGAATTTCAAAATCATTTGCCTCGATCTTGTCACCCTTGCTCTGCTTAGTGTATCCGACCATTGTTGTTCCAATAAAATCGAATCCTAACTCATCAGCGTGGAGGGCTTCTTCTACAGTCGAGCAATCGGCCATCCAAAGCTGATTCCGGATATTTTTCCTTTTTACTTCATGGAAAAATTCATCCAAACTCTTATTTCCAGGTCTTTTTGAAATCGTTGCATCCATAGCAATAATTTCCGGTTTGACCTCCATCAGCTCTTCTACCTCTTTCATTGTCGGAGTAATATAAATTTCGCTGTCCGCATAATCTCTTTTTACAATTCCGATAATTGGAGATCCACCTGAGACTGAATTTCTTTAATATCTTCTTTCGTATTCGCCCCGATTCGCTTGCGCCGCCGACTTTTTGCCGCCAGTGCCATTCTTCCCATAATAAAAGAGGAATGTAACGGTTCATCTGGTAACGCCTGACATGATACAATCAATTTTCCTTTCAAGTTTTTCTACTTTTGATTCATCATTCTGTCCTCCTCTGTTCATGTCCGTAGTATAGTCTTTTTATAAAACTATTTTCAAGATATTATCTGTTTATTTGTAACTAGTTTTTTTTTGTCCAAAACTTTTATTATCTCCAGAAATGTATTTTTCTTTTGAACAATATGCACAAACGCATGGCCTATTTTTCAATCTGTGAAACTAGTTTCTTTTGATCGATTTTCTATTGAATTTTTTTTTTTCTGGATATACTAAATTACAAACGATTAATAAATAAATTAAAGAAAAGGGGATTAAGAAAATGGTTATCTATAAGGCAAAGAATTACCAGGACATGAGCAGAAAAGCTGCAAATATTATTTTCCACAGATTATTATGAAACCGAACTGTGTACTCGGATTAGCAACCGGTTCCTCTCCAGTCGGCACTTATAAACAGCTGATTGAATGGTATAACAAAGGAGATCTGGACTTTTCAAGGTAACAAGCATTAATCTGGACGAATACAAAGGATTAAGCCCGGGAAAATGACCAGAGCTATCGTTACTTTATGAACTACAACCTATTCAATCATCAAACATCGATAAGTCCCGTACCTTTGTTCCGGACGGACTGGAAAGTGATTCCAAAAGGCATGTGATACTTATAACGAGATCATCCGGCAGCAGGGGTGGCATCGACCTGCAGCTTCTGGGCCTTGGTCACAACGGCCATATCGGTTTCAATGAACCGGGGCTGCATTTGAAAAGGAAACCCACTGTGGATCTGACCGAAAGCACCATCGAAGCAAACGCGCTTCTTGAGCTTCAGAAGATGATGTCCCGAGACAGGCTTACACCATGGGTATTAAGAACATCATGCAGGCCAAAAAGATCCTGGTTGTCGTAAGCGGAGAGGATAAGGCAGATATTTTAAAAAGAGGTCCTCTATGGTGCCATCACACCTCAAGTTCCTGCATCCATCTTACAGCTTCATAACGATGTGACCATCGTTGCAGATGAGGCAGCTCTTAGTAAAATTAAGTAAGCTCTTTGCATCCGATCAATATAAAATACCGGATAGGCATTTGGCATATTGCTAAGCGGCTGACCGGTATTTTTCATATTCATTATTACTTGCTTCGGCATTTCCCCTCAAAACCTCTGCACAATATAAAAACAACGACAGCCTTTATGCAACAAAAGTGCCGTATCCATACAAAAGGAGCCTTCACCCGCATATGCCAGGCAAAGGCCCATTCTTATTGCTTATTTCTTTTTTTTACTGAATCCAGGTTCCATCCGGTCTATTTTATAGCCGTTCTGGGTCATCTCATCTGCAGCCATGATACCATCCGGCTTCAGATAATACCAGTGTTCATTCCAGAACAGCCAGCCAGTGATCATATCTCGCCTGCATTTAAGTAGTACCAGTGGCCCATGTAAGATAACCCACTCGCTGTGTGCCATAATACCATCCGTCTTAAACCAGTACCAGTGACTGTCTTTCTGTACCCAGCAGTCTGCCGCAAGCTCCAGCGTAAGTACATTCTGTGCATTCTCATCGCTCATATACGGGGTTGCCGTAACGATCATCACTGTGATCACTGCTTTGGGTGCGGTATGCCGCAACGGCTATACTGTTTTTTTCTGCCCCTCATTTTCACCTCAAATGTCGTCCCCAAATGCTTATTTGACTTATCTACCCGGAAAACGGTTCAAAGATCTGGCTTCTTGACTTATCTCCTGAATGCGGTTCATCAATTCCATTTCCTGTATCCGAAACCGTCAGGACAACTTTGTTCTTCTCCCTTAGTGCTGATACCATAACGGTTCCATCTTTCCGATTATATTTAATCGCATTTTCCACAAGATTATATAGCATCCTGTAAATCAGAATATCACTTCCTGTCAAAAAATAATACTTCATCTGCCTTTTCCCTTACTTCCTGTGACTTCCGTATCAGTTCAACCTTCTTTTCCTGTGCCAGCGGTTCCAGATCTGTCAGCACTTCCTCGATCAGACTATGGAGCTCAATTCTGTCATTTCGCGATACGGTCTGTAATTCGCTCATATCCAAAAGCGTTCGGACCAACTTGCTAAGACGTTCATTCTGCTCCGTTACCATCTGAATTGTCTCTTCTGCCACTGCGGTACTCTCCGGATGTTCTGTTGTATGGTATAGATCCAGTTGTGCCTGGATTAAAGCCAGTGGCGTACGTAACTCATGTGCTGCATTTCCCGTAAACTGACGCTGCGTCTCAAATGATTCTGAAAGCCGCATGAGCATTTTATTGTAAGATATACGAAGTCTGTCCAACTCTGCAATCTTATTCTCTTCGATCGTATAATCTTTCAGATTCTGTGCCTGAACTTTTTCCACTGTCTCTGAAAATTTCCTAAGTGGTTTCAATGCCCGTCCACTGATAAAATAAGTCGCTGCGCCGCCAAACAGCGCTACAATAGCAGTAATCAGAAGGCTTCTGCTTCTATAATCTGATTTGGAGTTATAAACCTTCATGGAAAACTGTGCCACAAAAGTCATCCCACTCATTATCCGGAATATCAATGTACACCGATTCCGGCTCTGTGCCCTGATCCGTGATAGACTCCTGAAGCGTATCGAAATAATAGACTCCGTTTTTATATAAAAAAAAGGTAAGACATCCGCATAATATGGTGATCAACACGGTTGTAAGAAGTGTTAATTCCCACTGGAGCGATATTTTTCTCATGCTTTTCCATCTCCCCATATCTTATACCCCTCACCGATTTTGTTCACGATTGGATCATATCCGAGTCCTGCTTTCAGTTTTTTCTCAAAGAAGACATATGCACTCGGATCGAGCCGCTGAAACTATCTACAGAGAATCCCAGACATGCTCGATCAACTCTTCCTGACTGACCGGTCTTCCCTTGATTCAAAAGGAGATACTCCAGAATTCCATTCTCTTTTCTTGTTAATACAACCGGGTTATTTTCTGCATATGCAACCCCTTTCTCTTGTATCAAAACGAAGACTGCCACACTCCAGACAGACATTTTTCTGTACAAACTTTCTTCTTGTCAGGCTTCTCACGCGAGCCTCCAGTTCCTGAAATGAAATGGTTTTTCCATATAATCATTTGCACCAGAATCAATCCCTCAACCTTATCTGCAATCTGACTTCTCGCAGACAGGATCAATACTTTTGTCTCTTCATTTTCTTTACGAAGTTCCCGAAGGATCTCCATCCCATCCACCCCTGGCAGGTTAAGATCAAGCACGATCAGGTCATACAGTTCTGCATAGATCATCTCCAGTGCTCGCTCTCCATCATTACACATATCCACCTCATAACCTGCCATGATGCAGACTTTTCGCAATCATATCACATAATTTCTTTTCATCTTCAACAACTAATAATCTCAATTTATCTTTTCTCCATTTTCTTAACAGGAATTTACATCCCATATTATATAATGTAGCCACTGAACAGTCAATAAGCCGACTTTGAGCAATAACATCGAAAGGAGCAGTTACTGCTTACAGTAACAAGTGGTGTCTTAATGAAATCAGAAAAAGCAACACAAATTTTTTTACTTACAGCCGGTCTCTGCTTTTTTTCCTTGTTGGAATTTTTCCGTGGAGAAGCTGCAACTGTACTCAGTAAAGGCAATAAAATTATGTATGGAGTGTGTCGGAATTGGATAAAAATTAAAATCAAACAAGAACTTCCTGGTTGGTTTCCGCGGATGGTTTTCAGGCAACTGCAACACTGCTGACCAATCTTCATATTCCGAATCTGTTTAAAGGAAAACTTTATCAGGGAAAGGTAAAAACAATATGTGCACCAGGGACTGAACTGTTACTCTTGCCCGGCTGCCACAGGTGCCTGTCCGATTGGAGCTTTCAGGCTGTAGTCGGTTCATCAAAATTCAAGTTCACCTACTACATCACCGGATTCTTTATCTTACTGGGAGTTCTGTTAGGACGATTTATCTGCGGTTTTTCTCTGTCCGTTTGGATGGTTTCAGGATCTGTTACATAAAATTCCGGGTAAGAAACTATCTACTGCAAAACTAAAACCCCATGCGGTATCTGAAATACGCAGTTCTGGTCATCTTTGTTATACTGCTTCCGGCATTTGTAACTAATTCGCTGGGTATGGGGAGACCCATTCTTCTGCAAATACATATGTCCACAAGGCGTACTTGAAGGCGCAATTCCACTGTCACTTGTTAATTCAGGAATCCGTGCGGCACTCGGGCATTTATTTATGTTTCAAGTTTATAATCCTTGTATTTGTAATCATTTTAAGCATTCTGTTTTACCGTCCATTCTGTAAGTGGATCTGTCCACTTGGCGCTACCTACTCGCTGTTTAACAACATATCATTTCTTAAGATTAGGGTAGATTCTGAAAAATGTGTTAGCTGTCAAAAAATGTAGTCATTCCTGCAAAATGGATGTAAATGTAGTAGACACCAAATCATCCGGAATGTATTCGATGTGGGGCATGTGTGAAGGCCTGTCCAACACGAATGCGATCTGCTATCATTACGGATTTTCAAAGAAGAAACAGCTGACAATAGATAAACTAAAATGAATCAAATAATATTCAAAAGGAGATTAAAAATTATGAAAAACAAAACAAGTAGAGTAAACAAAATGAAATTAAAAAAAGCAATTGTGGCATCTCTTGCCATTTTTATTCTTCTTGCATTCACAGGTTGCGGAACTTCATCTAGTTTGGCAACAACTGAACACACAAAGCAGGAAAATCCTTCTTCTAAAACAGATTCAAACATGTCGGCTGAACCGAATGAAAAGCTGAATGACCTTTTCAACAGGAAAACCAGATCTTTGCAAATCACAAAAATGTATGGGACAAGGCATTTGACCTTTATGAGCAAGAACATTGACGATGATCCCAAGAATGAAAACTATGCAGACTTTCTTGCAAATACAATAGAATCAAACAAAGATTCTTTCTCCAAAGAAGAATATGTTACTCTGAGTAAAGACATCAAAACGATTCGTGGCATTGAAGAAGAGATTGCAAAACTAGAAAAAAGAAATTGCCGCATCTGCTTCTTCCAGCAGTAGTTCCTCCAGCTCAGCTGACTCTGCTGGTGTGTTCCACGGTTTCAAAGGGAAAGATCTGGATGGTAACGATGTAGATGAAAACCTATTCTCCAAAAATAAAGTTACGGTTGTAAACTTCTGGTTCAGTGGATGCAAGCCTTGCGTTGAAGAACTTTCTAAACTGAATGAATTAAATGATAAAATTAAAAAAATGGGCGGCGAAGTTGTTGGTATCAATACAGATACATTAGATAACAATCAGGATGGTATCAAAGAAGCGAAAGAAATCTTGAAGGCCAAGGGAGCTTCCTACAAAAACCTGACTTTCGACTCCGATTCAACAGTTGGAAAATATGCAGGAAACATTATAGCATTTCCAACAACAGTTCTCGTAGATAAAGGCGGAAATATCATTAGCGAACCTTTCATGGGCGGAATCGACAGTCCATACTGATCGGGAATAATTCATTTACTGAAGATTTATGCTTTTTATGTTATATATGAATGCTTGATTCTGATGTTGTCAAGATTGGTTGACACATTTTTCTCAAGGACATCATGGACTATGCTGCTATACGCAGAGAATCATAGTATCTCTGTCGCTTGAGCATGGGAGGAAAGACCACCATTGGTGGTGCAAATCCCTCCGATTGTTCCAATAACTGATAAAGTATCTCCAGATTAGAGACTTCAGTTCGGACACAGTCAGGTTTTCACTGTTGTATCGGTCATACAATAATTCTGTCTTTAGACGCGCCCACATGCTTTCACAACGGGCATTGTCATGGCATCGACCACCGGCACTGTTCATACTTTGGATGATTTCATATTTTCTCAGGGTGCTGCGGTAAAGCTCACTGGTATATTGGCTACCTCAATCGGAGTGAAGCACTGCTCCTTGAATTTCAGGATATGCGATAAAAGCGTTTTCTACCGTATGCTGGCAAAGCGTTGCCTTCATCGTGGTTTCCATTGCCAGCCCCAGTACTGCTGAATCAAAACAATCGAAGATTGCCGAAACATAGAGTTTTCCATCTTTGCTTTGATTTCGGTGATATCTGTCACGCATTTTTCAAGAGGCTTTTCTGATGTGAAATTTCTCTTAAGAAGATCATCCGATTTACGAGCCTCACGGTCTGCTTTCGTAATTCCTTTCGGATTACGCTTAGGACGATGACTGAGACCGATTTTTTCCATGACTCTATAAACGGTACGCTCACTGGGGATAGGAATGCCATCAGGTCGTTTAAGAGTTAATGCCTGGAACATACGTACATCGTCCATAGGTGTCGTTGCAGACATCCTCAGCATGGATTTCAAGCATGGTATCTGCAAGCGTCTGGTATTTCCACGGACGGTCTTTACGGACAGATATTTTATAAAATCACGGCGGCTCACATGTAACATACGACAGTAAAAGCCAGTTTTCCTTGATGGTGCCATCGTCAGTCTTAATCGCAATGAATTTCATTCTTTCGGTCTTAGAGACTTCCGACGGCTCGCGCTGCGAAAAAAGCGCTGGCTTCTTCCAGAAACTCGTTTTCTTCTTTCAGACGACGAATTTCTTTATCCTGATCTTTCACGCGTTTTCGAAGCATGGTTAATTCCTCCGCAAGGCTCATGGCAGATTCTGGAGTATGGGCACCTTCTCCAATATCCAGTTGTCCGGTTCTTACGGCTTTAAGCCAGGTATGGATAGTCCCTTCAGGAATTCCTTAATTCTTTAGCGGCTTTCGCACCACCGATTTCTTTTTGCAAGCTTAACTGCCTGCACTTTGTATTCATTCGTTTGACTTCGTGCCATAGTTGGGCACCCTCCTTATTCTCTTGATTATACTATGAAATCCTTGAGAATAGGCTGTCAACTTTATTTATACACCATCACCTGCAAGCATATAAATATCCAAATCACCCATCATCATTGCCGCTGTAATAAAATAGACGATCTTTTCCATCCTTTTTTTTCTCTCTGTTTTCAGAGCTTTCACATTACCGGATGAAAAAACAATATAGGTATTTAATGCAAGACACCACAATGCAATAAAAGGGTACATACCGGCTCATCATGACCTGCATATATACGCCCTCTTATAGTTGGCCATAAAATCGCTTTTATTGCAAGGCCTGCCATAAAATATCCCTGAAGGCTGTCCGCCCCCATTTTCTCCATTTCCCGGGCGCCATTCCCCTTGTTCGATTCCCCTCAATACATATCTTAGCATTGACACTGTGTATCATTGTAATGATGCTTTTTAATAACTCGTAATCTCTTTGTCCGTTCATGGCTTTTGCCGTAAAATCACGATATCTTGATATAATCCGGTTTTATGTCATTGATGCAGTGGAGATTTGAATACCCTGTGCCAAAGTCATCTATTGCCAAATCGTATTCTGCTGTCCTTCAGCTTGTGGCGAAACCTGATAAACGGTATCGTCATATCTATAAGTCTGCTCTCCGTCATCTCTACGCAGATATTCTAAGGATCTAAGGCATGTTCTTTTTATTGTCTCAATGATGTCATCTCAACATTTCCCTGATCGCATAAGAAACATTTATATTCATCTGGAAACACGGAATAAACGCCGAATCTCAAAACACATCTTTGCTGCTTCTTTTTTGGACAAATTTCCTGCCGGAACGATCGAGCCGGTTTCCTCCAGCAGCGGGATAAATTCTATCGGCGAAATCACTTCCCGGCCCTTCTTCTGAATCCATCGTAAATCTCGACCTCCGCCCGGTGATACCGTTTCTGTTGCGCAATCCATGATGGGCTGATAATACACGTTAAATCCCTTATACTGCTCCGCGATTGAGCAGCGAAGCGCGCTTATGATTTTTTCTTTTCGCAAAAAGGCATTATAGTCCTCTTGTTGGAAAGAATAAAAACTATTTTTCCCCCATCGCCTTGGCATATCGCAGGGAAAAGTCAAACTTTCTTCTGCATTCTTCATAGCCTTCAGCGCAAATCGTGCATCTATGGTCCGGCAGAGACAGTAAAGCACTGCTTTTATATTGTCTGACACACAATAAACTCATATATTTTTTTGCTGATCTTTTTTTCAAGCTGCCGCGTCTTCCATGCTATGGCTCCGTAAATCTACAATGATATATTGGTCTCCCACAAGACGATACAGGCGCTGTTGATCCGAAATACATTCTTTTCATACAGTCTGCCACGCGTTTAAGCACATAGTCACCATAATCATATCCACAGGAACTGTTGATCCCTCGAAAATCGTCAATGCTTATGTGCATTAAAAAGCCTGCTGAAATAGGCTCCTTTTGCGAATACAGATACGCGCGGAACTCGCTCTCACCCAAAAGCCCGGTAACATTATCCGCTCTCTGCTGATTTCCCGTCTCATTCAAGCAGCCGACCAGATAAGCCGGTTTCCTTCATCGTCATCTACCACAACACCCCGGCAGTTGATCCAGACAGGTCTTCCCTCTTGTCAATCCATCTGTAATGAAGATCATGTTTTTTCCTTTCCTGCGGCCACTTCGGAAGGTCCTTCATAAGCATCTCACGGTCTTCCCCTCATAGACTGCCGACAAAGGATCGTCCAAAAATCTGCCGGGTATCATAAAGCGATCCACCGCAGCCTCAGAAAGCTCCAATTTACTATTCTGTATGTCAAATATATAGAGGAAATCGTCCATGCTCTTCGAAATAGCTTCCATCAGTTTTCCCGTTGTCACTTTTTCAAATAGCGTAAATCTATCCTGACTCATAGCTCTCTCACCCACACTGCTCTTTTTTATTGCAATGATACTCTCTTTTTATTTTTATCAAAAACTCTTTTCTTCGTCAACATTTTCTTGATTTTGCGCTCAAATATCCTCGGCGGATATATCGGTCATGACCTTGTTTCTGCCATTCCGCTTGCTTTGATACATGAGGGAGTCCGCTCTTTTTTGAGCATAGTTTCAAGTGTGTCCTGCGGCCGTGATGTGGTGATGCCCACACCGATCGTGACCTTGAGCTCTTGACCATCTGTATTTGTGATCACTGTGTTTTGACCAGATGCTTGGGATCCGTTCCGCGACGATGGTTGCCTCATACTCTCTGTTGATGGCAAAGACACCTACAAATTCTTCCCCGCCCCATCTTCCAAACATATCGTCCTTCTTAATGGTATGTGATATGCTCTTCGCGATATCGGTCAAAACCAAATCGCCAACATCATGTCCGTATGTATTATTAAAGACCCTAAAGTGGTCAATGTCGGCAAAAGCAGAGCAAACTTCTTCCCAAAGCGCTGATACTCGGACAATTTATAGTTCAAAAGCTCTCCAGATAAGACCGGTTGGGCAGATGGGTCAGAGAATCGTGCATCGCCTTCTCTGTCAGGTTTTTCAATGAGATCGTTCCATAGGCTTTGGGCGAGTTGCTGGTGGTGAACACTTCCACAGACCCCTATGACGCCCCATTTTCCTTAATTGGATATACCGTTGTCAAAAATGGGGAATCCGATATCCGTCTTTGTGCCTTACGAACACTTTTTTCCGTGCGGACAATGCCGTCACTGTTCGTCGCAAACAGCGGGCACCCCGTGATGCACAGGTGATTGCCAAATTCGTCAATATGGTTCAGTTTCGTCGACGGACAGTCTTGTCCTACTATCTCATCTGCCTTATAACCGGTTATCTGTTCCGCGCCTTGTTCCAGAATTCTATCTTTCGGTGTATATCCACATAATACACACCATCCTGAATGTGATTCAGTATGCTCAAATATAACTCTTCCCGCGTCATTTTTTTCTTCAACCTCCATCAAATTGATATCCGTATGTACTTCAGCGTGTCGCTAAACCCGTCCCCCGCCGTTCAGGTAATTCGTATTCGTAGTATTATACATGATATCACTTTGTTTTTCAAGGAAACGGAAAACTTGTAGACTGCGGCAAAATCGTTAGTTTTTAGGGGACCCAAAAGTCCGCCTTAAAATAGGTTGATTTTTACCCATAATTTGCATATAATAAGTGCTGCAAGGAGGTGTTCCTACGACCATTGATACGAACACGCATCGTTTCCGTGACGGAGGCCAATCAGAATTTTTCCCCGCGTGACGCGCATCGCCGAAACGAATGGACAGGCTGTGATTTTCAAAAAATAACCGCCCTAAATATATATGTTGGTCGATTTGGACAATTCGCCCTCGATCGACATGACAGATGACGAGAAGATCGACTTTGTGGCGGCAAGAATTTTGAAGAAATATAAGCCCGCATCTGTATGACAGACGTATCGTTTCGTATGTTATTGGTGACCGCAACGACAACCCGATTGTGTTCAACACATTCAAAGCTGCTGTGAAGGCCAATCCGACGCACATCCGCTGTTCCACAGTGACTATGCCGAATTCCGGGATAATTCAGACAGGGGAAGCCAGTATACCAGCCCGCTTTACCGGGAAGCGATACAGAAATATGACATACAACAAAGTATGAACAGCGCAGGTGGCAGGTGCCACGATAATGCCCGGTGTGAGAGCATGTGGGCAAGAATGAAAACAGAACTGCTATATGATCGTTATGATACAGAAAAAATGACTACGGATGAACTTAAGACAATCATCTGGAGATATTTCACCAGTTACTGGAATATCAGGAGGATCTGCTCCACTAATAGAGGTCTTCCCCAATGATCAAAAGACAACACATTACGCTTCCCTGAAGGAAGCAGCATAGGGTTCAAAATCCTTGAGGAAAAATGTGTCAACTAATATTGACAATATCATTCATAGTTGCAGACATTCCAGAGTTTGGTAGCAGCATAACACATATGCCCTATAATATTAGAATATTCCGCTCGGATATTGACCGATGTTCTGTGTGACAGCATTCCTCTTCCCCTTCAGACAGTCATGCATATGAATATTTACACCACATTGAATTAATACGATTTACTCTGATGTTCAATATAACGGCGAATATTTTCCTCAGATGCATCCGATCGTTTCCACATAATAGGAATGGTTCCACAGTTCTCCTTCCACAACTGGTTTTTATTTCCGAAACGTTCGAATAATTTCCTGCGCCCATCCCTTCAGATACTTGATAATGGCTGTTATTGACAGTTTTGGTGGGAGCTGATACAAAACAATGAATATGGTCTCCTTCACCCATTCAAATAAATGAACGGTAAAGCCTTTATCGTCAGCTATCTGCTGCACGAGTTCCTCGCAGGTATTTCTCAACTTCTGGGGTTAATATCTTCCGTCTGTATTTCACCGACCAAACCATATGGTAGTTAATATTACACACGCAAGTCCTATAATGTATCAGATTTTCTTTCATACATATAGTATATCATATTGAAGTGTAATACGCAATTATTTTTCGAACATATTTTCGTTTTTATTGTATGCTGGTTACGGCGTTAATATCAAAGGATGAGAATTATTATATTATTTACTTTGTGCAGATATGCACACTCCCTGAGCTTTCATCTCGGTAATTGAATTGCCGAGGATTCCCGCTTATTGTCCTAAAGGAACACACGTTATAGGATCTGGCAAAATCATCCTGCATCCTAAAAAAATACAATCAATTTCTGATTTATTTCTGGGATTTTTTCATGCCAAAAAAGGCAGGGCATTTGTTGCACCTGCCTTGCCTTTTACGTTTTGTCGCCTCGCGCCAAAAGTTCTTGTGTATCCATCTTCACAGAAATAATGAATCTGATATCCGTAGAATGTTGGATCCTCCTCAGAGGGTCGAATAACAAAAAACTGACCTGCTTTCAGTTTTACTGTCGTTCCATCTTTGTACTTAAGCGTATCAGAAATGTTCTTCCATATTTCTATGTTCCTTTGCAGCTTATTCCATCTCCGCATTCTGTTTCGATACTGCTGTGGGGGAGTATCCCCTTCTTACTGCGGAATGCACGGCTGAAATAGGATGGATTGCTGTATCCTACAATCTGCGAAATTTCATTGACTGAATAAGCCGTTGTTTCTAATAAAATTTGTGCATTCATGATACGCGCTGATGTAATAAACTGTATGGGTGTTTCCCTGTATATTTTTTTAAAGTTGCGAATGAACCAGCTTGTGCTCATTCCCTTTGAATATGCATATTCTTTAACATTAATCACCAGATTGTATGAGGAACTGAAATAAGAAATAGCCACTTCCATTTCGCGATCCATATATTCATCCTTCAGGACATGCTCTCTTGTCAGTTCCCGTTCAAATTCGATCAAAAGAAAGCTGCAGCAAATGAACAAGCGTCTCTTCGTACTCTTCCCGGCACTTTTGCAGTTCCAGGATAATCCTCTTTAAAAAGTCGCTCATATTCTGGTGATGTTCCTACAGGAAGGATTCTCTTCTTATCCGCGAATCCATACCTTCTGAGAAGATTCTTTATATTGCTTCCAGTGAAATGGATCCAGTACACCTCAGTCTTATCTTTTTCCATAGTATTCATACTTTTTGAAGTTCCTTCGGTCGAAACAACACGATATTGCCAGCCGGGAACAATCGTTTCATTTTCTGGAGAATCAAAATGAAAGTATCCCTTTCCTGAAGCAATATAAATAATCTGATAATCCAGACGGCCTCGTGGCCGATACGTTGGCAGTTTCGGATATGTTGATAAGCGGTAACAGCCACAGCTGCCAACAACGAGTGGCTGCCGTTTATCCTTAAAATCCTCGGCGGGACTGGTTCAGATACCCAGTATTCATGTACATTTGCATACCCCCTTTGTAATAGTATATCATTTTGTGCATATTTCGTCTATTTCTATTCATGTACATGCACAGCATAATTCTGTAGAATATCCTTATACGATTGCAGAACTATATAATCCGCCTTCTTTTTGAAGAAGGCCCACAGCACATCAGGAGGGGTTAACCATGATGATACCGCGTTATTATGAAGATTTAAGCATCCTGCATGATAACACAATGCCGATGAGGTCCTACTATATTCCGGCATCGCAGAAAATGAACACGCTGATCGAACACCGGGAAGATTCCGACCGCTTTCAGTTATTAAATGGAGTCTGGAAATTCCAGTATTATAAAAGTGTTTATGACCTGAAAGAAGCATTTTACAGGACCAGCTTTAATGCAAAGATTTTGATGACATTACTGTTCCCGGAGTCTGGCAGATTGCCGGATATGATTCACCCCAGTACACCAACATCCGCTACCCTTTTCCATTTGATCCGCCTTATCTCCCGCAGGATATTCCTGTGGAGCCTACGTCCGGGTACTTACCATGAAAATATCGATGCGCCAAAAATTTATCTGAATTTTGAAGGCGTTGACAGCTGCTTTTTGTCTGGCTCAATGGAAAATATACCGGCTACAGCCAGGTTCCTCATGCAACCGCAGAATTTGATGTTACAGAATTTCTGAAAGAGGGAGAAAATACCATTGCAGTTCTGGTCTTAAAATGGTGCGATGGCTCATATCTGGAAGACCAGGACAAATTTCGCATGAACGGCATTTTCCGGGATGTTTACCTCTTAAAACGCCCAGAGCGGGCCATCTGGGATTATCATATCACTACCCAGATCAAGGAAAATACTGCAAAAGATCAAACTGAATGTGACCTTTGATTTTTCAATCGGTCTCTGTTACCATTGAAGACCAGGCCAGAGCCGTAGTTGCTACCGGCACAATCTCAGATGACGGATCCATAGAATTTAAGATTCCAAATCCTACTCTGTGGAATACAGAGCATCCATATATTTACACTCTCACCTTACAAAGCAGCTATGAAACCATCGTCGATTACATTGCTCTTAGGACCATTGAAATCCGTGATAAAGTGATTTACTTCAACGGACAAAAAAATCAAATTCCGGGGTGTAAACCGCCACGATTCCGATCCAGAAACCGGTTTTACCGTTAGTGTGCCACAGATCAAAAAGGACCTGTCTCTGATGAAGCAGCACAATTTCAATTCCATACGCTCCAGCCATTATCCAAATGCCCCTTACTTCTATCAGATGTGCGATCTATATGGTTTTATGGTCATTGAAGAAGCAGATATCGAAGCACATGGCCCATACATGCTGTACCGGAAAGAAGATACCGATTATAACCGTTTCAAGCGCTGGAATGAAAAGATCGCGGATGATCCAATCTGGGAGGAAATCAATTCTTGACCGTGTTCAGCATATGGTCCAGCGCGATAAGAACCGCTTCTGTATCGTGATGTGGTCCATGGGTAATGAAAGTGCGTATGGATGCAATTTTGAAAAAGCGCTGCGGTGGACCAAAAAAAAAATTTGATCCATGCCGGCTCACCCAATACGAAAGCGCCAGATACCGCAATTATGACGTGACCTACGATTATTCCAATCTGGACCTGTACAGCCGTATGTATCCGGCCATGAACGAAATCGAAGAATATCTTGAAGAAGACGGAAGCAAACCATTCCTTCTTGTGGAATACTGCCATGCCATGGGAAACGGCCCTGGCGATTTAGAGGATTATTTCCAGCTCATCCAGAAAGACGACCGTATGTGCGGAGGATTTGTCTGGGAATGGTGTGATCATGCCATTGCCCACGGAAAAACGGAAAGCGGTAAAACCATTTATTATTATGGTGGCGACCACGATGAAGAACTTCACGATGGAAATTTTTGTATGGATGGCCTGGTATTCCCAGACCGTACTCCCTCATACTGGGATTTTAGAATACAAAAATGTTTACCGACCAGTGCGGGTTGTCTCTTATGATCAGGAAACTGGAAAACTGGTTTTACATAATTACCTGGATTTTGATGATCTAAAAGATTATCTGGATATTCGCTTTGAGGTAATCAAGGACGGGCTGTCCACCGTACAAAAAGGAAAACTTTCTCCATTCTCTGTAATGCCACATACAGACGGCGTGACCGAGTTAAACGTAACCATTCCCAACGAAGGAAAAATCTATTTGAAACTGATATACCGTTTAAAGAAGGAAACACCTTTCCTGAAAAGAAAATTTCATTCTTGGATTTGATGAGATCCTGCTTAAAAATGAAGACGGAAGAAACCAAATGGCTTTAAGCTGGCTAAAAAAACGGACCAGGTAAAAGAGATCCGGGTACATGAAACAAACACAGAAGTGACTATAAACTCAAAAGATTTCACTTATACACTGGACAGAAGGACCGGTCTTTTGAACAGATGCAGTTTTCCGGCCGCAACTATCTTATCCATCCAATGGAACTAAATATCTGGAGAGCCCCTACGGATAATGATATGTACCTGAAGTCCAAATGGAAAAAGGCACGCTATGATAAAGCATACACAGGGCCTACACCGTAGAAACCATTCAGAATATGCATGGTATCTTTATCGTTTCTCATGTTGCTGTTGTTGCTGACTCCATTCAAAAAATCCTGGATATCACGATCAACTGGAAGATCGACAACGATGGAAAGCTCAGTTCTGTAATGTATGCGGAAAAAGATGATGAATTCCCGGTACTGCCAAGGTTTGGCATCCGGATGTTTTTAGATAAAAGACTGAAAAATGTGAGTTTTATGGTATGGGGCCACAGGAAAGCTATCGTGATAAGCACCAAGGAGCTTACCATGCCTTATTCCGTACCAAAATAAACGATTTGCATGAAGATTATATCAGGCCTCAGGAAAATGGATCCCATTTTGATTGTGATTATGTGGTGTTCTCAGCAGCCCAGTTTGGTATTGCTGCAGCAGCAGAAAAGCCATTCTCCTTCAATGCATCCTGCTACACACACAGGAGAAGTTGGAGGACACCGCGCATAACTATGAACTGGAGGAATCCGACAGCATCGTATTCTGTCTTGACTATGCATTAAATGGCATTGGCTCCAACAGCTGTGGTCCTGCTCTTCTGGAAAAATATCAGTTTGATGATACTTCTTTCCAGCTAGAATTTACTTTGGTTCCATTTTCCAAAGGCTAAAAAAATGATTATTTTCTGATTATGGGGCATTGTTATTTCGGATTACCGATACAGTAACAGTGTCCTTTTACGCACGATATAAAATGATTGAAAAAATCTGCATAAAACATTAAAAGCTCCGTTGATATAATTATGAATTCTATTCATCCTAAATATCCCCCTTTCTTTTTTGTTTGCAGGTTCATTATAAAAACCATTTCACTTTGCGAGCTTTGTCAAATCGCAGTAACTATTAGCCAAATCTTGCATCAGGGCGATACGCTTCTTATCTTAATTTAGGAGAATTTTGAAATGCATTTAGTATACGAAAATACAAAGGAAGAGATTATTGCAATAAAAAAACACCGGTCCACCGGCCACCGCATCTACATAATGCGCTGGAAATTGTATATGTTACAGGGATGCGTTGAACTCGGTGTTGGAGAAGAACTTTTCCATATGAATCAGGGCGACATTGGTTTTATTCTTTCCAAATATCATTCACCACTATCAAGTATTTTCATGTCAGCGCAATCAGGCAATTTATTTTAAACGCTTCTCCATTCCTGGTTGACCGGTTTACAGATATTTTGGAAAAACAAAGCGCCAAAGCCACCCGTAATAAAAGCTTCCTCTATAGAACCTGATGTTTATCATGCATTTAATTCCATTCTCGGCACAAAAAGGACGACATTACATTGGTCCAGGCGTATCTTAAGATTATACTGGCAAGATGTATCCCAAAATTTCAGCTGGTTGAGAAGAAGTCTGTCGGAAGCACGGACCTGATCTACTGCACGGTATCTTATGTCTCCGGAAATTTTAAGCATTCCATTACGCTGGAAAGCATGGCCAGAGATCTGGGTGTCAGCAAGTATGTTCTGTCTAGGATTTTTCTAAAACATTCCATAAAAACTTCAACCAGTACTTTCGAATGATGCCCGGTTGGGATATGCATGTCAGCGACTTGAAATACCAATGATACAATCACGGAGCTCTGCCTTGACAGTGGATTTAAAAGTTTGCGCACCTTTAACCGTGCGTTTAAGGAAAAGTTCAAAACTTCCCCAGTGAATACCGGAAAACATTTGTTAGAAATTGGAATATGATGTGATGTCAAGAAATTGGAATATGATATGATTGCCGAGCGCATGATCCTATGATATACTGATGGGACGGCAAGTCAGAGCACATTAATATGACCAGACAATATATGCAGAGAAGATATTCGAATATCTGGAGTATCACTTGATACAGAAAAGAAAGTTTCCTGATCTTCGCGGAAGTAATTCTATACATATTAACATATTGTCTAGTGAATGATAAAACCGTGGGACACAAGTGGATAGCTCGCTTATGCTTTGCCCTATCAAACAATCGAACAAAAATCCCCCACTTCAAGCGTTTGCTAAGTGGGAGGTATGTCGCATATAGGATTTTTTTTGTTCATACTTGATTTTCATATTGTCCATGACATTAAATTCACATGTACATGCAGATAGGCACTTTCGATTCCAAAAGTGCCTGCTGTTTGTCAAACTCTACATTTTTCTTTATCTTTATAGTATAACTCTATGGACTGATCAAATGCATTTTCCTCATAACACATTTTTCCTGTCCGCGGCCTACAGCCCCGCCTTTTCTGGCATCCATCTTAGGGTCTGTGTAACGATCAAACCACTCTTCCATTTCAGACTTTAAGCGCTGGATCTGCTCTTCCCAGACTGGGTTTCCATAAAGGTTATTTTCTTCATCTGGATCCGTGGAAAGATCGTAAAATTCGCAGGGGCCATCACCGTAGCGGTGGATATATTTTAATTTTCCCTTCTTGATCATACGGGTCTTGCTGTATTCATCAAAAACTACGATACGATCCTCATATTCAGCAGTTGGATGATGATCTGTTCCAGCAGACTCCTTCCCAGGTTGCTTCAACTCCAATTCATATTCACAGCCGGCCAGGGACAGAATGGTTGGGAAAATATCGTACTGTCCTGCCATAGCAGAGCAAGTGCTTCCTGGTGCCTCGCAGCCAGGTACTTTGATGATGAACGGTACCTTTACAGAAGAATCATACATATTTGGTGGATAGGTTCCGTTTCCTTTACCCCAGATACCATGCTGTCCTAAGTTCATACCATTGTCAGAAGCAAAGATGATCACCGTATCGTCCTCCAAGCCATGGCCCTCTACCCAATCCATGATCTTGCCGACACCCGCATCCATGGCAGAAATTGCCGCATAGTAGCCGGTCAGGTATTCCCGTCTCTTCTCCGGTGTATCCCCGATCGGACAGGTATTTGCCTGCCACGGGTGAATCGGCGATCCGGCGTATCCTTAAATTCGCAGTCCTTGTAAAGATCCCTAAATTCCTTTGGATGTTCATTTTTCTTCCCACGGGCTGTGTGGCGCTGTGTAATGGACACTTAAATAAAACGGTGCGCCTTCACCGGACATTTTATCCAGATACTCAAGAGCATGGTTTGTAATGGTGTCAGTGATATATTCATGAGAAATGGAAAGCACTCCGTTTTCAAAAATATCTGCATCATAATAATGGCAGCCGCCTCTTCCAACGGTGAAATAGTACTCAAATCCTTTTTTTTTCTTGTTGATGTTATCACCCATGTGCCATTTTCCACTTAACGCACAATGGTAACCATTTTCAGCCAGATACTCCATATAAGTCTTGTGGCCTTTTAAATAATCAATGGCTTTATCTTCCATGTCGAAACCGTCCATCACAGCCATATGGGGGTATTTCCATGCATCCAGATTGCCTTTTTCAGCCAGTCCTGGATACCATGGCAGGAAGGGATTTTTCAGTTACAATGCTGGCTCTGGCCGGTGAACACACCGGAGATGTGCAGTAAAACTCATCAAAAGTGGTTCCCTGCGCTGCCAACCGTGTTAAATTCGGAGTCTTAATGTCATGGTTTGTCTCCGATTCTACTGCCCATGCCCCCTGATCATCCGTAATGATAAAAATGATATTTGGTTTCTTTTTTTCATAATCAATCCTTTATCCTTTCCTTTATCCTTTCACACCACCTGCTGTAAGACCGCCGATATAATACTTCTGCGCTGCCAGGAAAATGGCAAAGATCGGTAAAATGGAGATAACGCTGGCAGCCATGATCAGGCTGTATTTTAATCCAGTTTCATCCATGAAGTTTACCAGTCCCAGGTTGATGGTGTAGATTTTTTTTATTATTGATGAAGATAAGTGCATTATCATAATCATTCCAACTCCATGTAAAGAACAGAATGACCAGTGTTACCAGCGCCGGCTTGCAAAGGGGTGCTATAATCTGGAAACAGATGCGCATATCTCCCGCCCCGTCAATGCGAGCTGCTTCAGAAAGTTCCTCCGGTATCTGCAGCATGTACTGGCGCACCATAAACACGCCGTAAATGGAAAATGCAGCCGGAAGGATCAGTGCCCAATGGGTATTGTAAATGCCCATTTCCTTAAACATCAACATTTTGGGCACCATTAAAAGCTGATGGGGAATCATCATGGTCGCCAGATAAAGAAGAAAGATCTTATCCCTTCCCGGAAACTTTATCTTGGAAAATCCATATCCCGCAAGGATGGAAGTTGTTGCTGCAAACACAACGGAAAGCAGTGTTACCTTCGCTGAGTTTAAAAACATCAATGAATAACTGTATTTACCAAACCAGACTTCTTTGAAATTCTGAAGGTTCAGATAATCCGGAATCAGTCGGAATGGCACTGCGAATATATCCGCCTCTCTCTTAAAACTGGCAGAAACCATCCAGATAAAGGAACAATACACAGCAGTACTAGCAACCAGAGACAGAGGCTACATATTATTTTGCGATTCTTTTATTGTTCTTCATTTCATCATGCCCCCTTACTCTTCATTACGCTTCTGGATGCGGAACTGCAGCCAGGTAATGAAGAAGATGATCGCTAACAGGACGATTCCCTGAGCAGATGCGAATTCCAGTTTACCAAACTGGAAAGCTGTACGGTAAATGTTGTATACCAACATGGTTGTGGCCGTTCCAGGTCCACCGTGGGTCATCAGGTTGATCGGTCAAACACCTTGAAAGAGTTGATCGCCGATGTGATGACGATAAAAAAGGTGGTTCCTGAAAGCATGGGGATAGTTACATACCAGATACGGGCAAGCCCGTTTGCTCCGTCAATGGCAGCTGCTTCATACAGATCTTTTTAGATACATTGATCGTACCGGAAAGGAACAGGATCGCGGTATAGCCCATGTTCTGCCATACACAGATCATCACAATCGTCGGCAATGCCCAGTGAAGATGCGAAATAAAGACCGGCGGATTTGACATTCCAAGTTTTCTAAGTAAATTCAAAATCGGTCCATTATTAGAAAAAGAGCCAGCCATACCGCGGAGATCGCTACAATATTTACGATATATGGCAGATACAGTCCCAACTGTACAAATTTCTTTCCGACTACATATTCATTTAAGAGATAAGCCACAATGAAAGACAGTACGATTAAAATCACCACATAGCTAACCGTGAACACAATGTTATTGATGGGGAAGCGCGAAACCACGCATCCCTCCATATTTCAATGTAGTTGGAAAATCCTACGATCTTAATGCCTTTAAATCCTTTGGAAAAGTCCCACTTCGAGATACTTATAATAAAGCTGAAAAGCATGGGAACGGTCCAGAATATAAGCACACCAATCAGGTTGATGCCGATAAAAGCATAGCCCTTTGCGGCAGTTTTAAGTTTCTTGCGCTTTTGTTTATCCATAGGTCATCACCTGCACTACTGTTCCTGAGCGATTTTCTCATCCGCTCTCTTTTGGGCATTTTGTAAGGTCTCTTCTACAGACTGGGCACCTGCAAATACCTTATCAAATTCCTCAGTCAGAATAGTATTGATCTCTGTTGCAACTGGCATGTTCTTACGTACATAAAAGTCAGTTGGTGTCAGATAGATATTTTAGCACTTTCCATATCAAACAGATCAGAGACTGCTCTCCAAAGATCAGAGAAGCCACTTTATCTGCATCATATTTCTTGCACGCTGGGATTCTTGCATATGGCGCAACATAATCCATACCTTCTTCCAGATACCATTTTATGAACTTCATAGCTTCCTGTGGATGCTGAGATTTGGAATTGATGCTTAAGTCATCGCTGTAAGAAGTGGTATAGTTATTTTCCTGATCTGCAGACAGTCTTGGCATTCTTGCAAAACCAACCTTGAAATCGTGAGGATAATTGTCTGTATCCTTTACATTTCTTACGACCCAGTCACCAAATACCATGGCAGCCTTGCCAGTTAAGAGCATATTTGCAGGCTCCATTTTCTGTGTGGTTACATCTACATAACTTGGCTCAATTCCTTCTTCTACACGCTGTAAGTACTTCTCGGTAAGATTTTACATCTTCTGTATCAATGGCTGCGGATTTTCCATCTGGAGCATACATCCAGTCAAGCCCCAGCTTGCTCTCAATCATACGAAGAGCCGGCTGACCTGCATCATATCCTGGGAAAAACCAGCCATAAACCTTATCGTTTCCTTCTCCCTTTGTCAGCTTTCTGGCTGTATCTAAGAATTCATCATAGGTCCAATCATCACTTGGATAAAGGAATCCCTGCATCATCAAACATCTGCTGGTTGTAAAGGATGGGTGGATGTGATACGTTTTGCCGGAAGGCTGTAATAATGACCGTTTATTTCTTTCTGGGTAATATTTTCATCATAATCATCTTCCAGACTGAAGCCGGCGCCTTCAAACAGTTCGTCTAACGGATACATATATCCGTTCTCGATTCTCTTCATTAAAGAACGTCATTCATGTTTAAAAACACATCAATGGAATCATCAGACATCAGTGTCATATCCAGTTTTGTATTTCCGGCATCATCATTGACATATCTTGTATACTCTACCTGGAGATTGGGATCTATTTTATTAAAAGCTTCACATACCTGCTCCGGCCCCATATTCTCTGCAAAAGATCCCCACCAGTGAAGTACGACCGGCCCTGTGGAGTTTTCTGCGGATGCATTGCTTTTCCCCTTTGTATCTGCTGTCGTGCTAGAACTGGAACTTCCGCAGCCGGACAGTACGGAAACTGCCATCACTGCTGATAACCCCAATGCAACTGTTCTTCTTGTTTTCATAATAGCTTCCTCCTTTTTACTTGTTGGCTTTATTATAGACCCGATACCCCTTGTTTTTGAACGGAGAATAAAAAGGCAAATTGGTATTTTTTACGCTTGTGGTAATATTTTTGAAAAATGGTACTTTTTACGCAATTTTCAAAGATACTTTTTTTTGAACTTTCACTATTGTATACTTTAAACACAAGATACCGCTTTAAAATCTCAACAATATAAGGAAGAGGAAGGATTTATTATGATAAAACATATTTTATGAAACTAAACCTGTCCTGCCGTTTATTCCTTATTATTATTGTTCTGTTCCTCGTTCCTTATCTGACCCTATTTTCATGGGTGTACAAAAAGCTGAAACCATTATCGAGACAAGGCTCAGTCACTGGAACGAGAAAATCTGAACCAAACAAAAAATGACATTGAGAGTCTCTGCCTAAACATGATTCAGGCTTCTGATTATCTGATATCCTTAAATAATTACGGTGTTCTTTACCGTGAAGCCTCAACAAAGGGATATTCCTATTTAAAATGCTGGCAGGATGCCAATGAGCAGATCCAGAATGTAAATAATTCCCCTGTTAAGTTCCAATGCTGACATCAGTGTTTTATCCAATGACCAACTGCTCTACTCCACGCTTCCCCAACAGAAATTCCGCTTTGAGGATTTTTTTTTTTTTGCGGAGCAGATAGTTCCGTCGGTATATTTTACGAACGCCCACCAGAGTTACCGCCGTTTTGAAAGCAATCAGACTTTCGTTTCCTATATTAGAAAGCCTCCCGCCATTTTCACCGAAAAGCTTTATCTGGTCATCTCCTTCCTGCCAGCAGCTTTTTTCCAACCTGTTAGGGTCCACTGCAGGAACCATGGGACTATGTGATTCTTCCGGCTATACCATCTGCGGGATCCATACCCCAAAAGGCAGTAAAGATTTCCAGGAAGAAATCTCCATTCATCTTTCAGGCTGGCGCCTGACGGATACCATTTCTACGGAATTTCTCTATCAGGATATCTATGAACTGCGCACTTTCATGTTTGTTGTATCCCTGGGACTATTAATGATATGTCTTCTGGCCACATTTTTCGCTATTTATTCGCAGCTGCGTCCACTTTTAAGCTGAAAGAACAGATGCAGCAGGTTATGGCTGGGAACCTGAATGCCGAAATCGCCACTACCGATTCCAAAGATGAGATCAGCAGTCTTTCCCGAACCTTCAACAACATGGTTACAGAGATTGGCCATCTGATTGAGGAAATACAGGTCACCCAGAAACGGGAAAGTGAGCTGCGCTTTGAAATGCTTCTGGCCCAGATTAATCCCCATTTTTCTCTTTAATACCCTAAACTCCATCAAATGGATGTCCGTAATGTCCGGGACAGAACACATCACCAACACCATTACCGCCCTTGGCCGGCTTCTTGAGATCAGCATGAATAAGGTCAATGACGTGCTTCCTATTGAAGAAGAGCTGGAAAACATCAAAAGTTATATCCAGATCCAGCAGGTGCGCTATCCTGGCCGTTTCGATGTGACCTACCACATAGAAAAAGGGAATTTTAAAAAGAACACACCTTAAAAACTGATTCTACAGCCCCTGGTGGAAAATTCCATTCTCCACAATATTGAAGCACGGGATTTTCATGATTGATATTTCCGGCCGGTGTGAAAACGGCATTATCATCCTGCAGGTTCAGGATAATGGAACAGGCATGGATGCAGATACTATGAAAGAAACCTAAAGCCCAAAAAGCAGGGTAAAAAGGGTATGTCTTCTGGTCTCGGCGTGAGCAATGTCCAGGAACGCATACAGCTGGCTTATGGTCCTGATTACGGCTTACAATATGACAGTGACGGCAACTCTTTTACAACCGTGACGATCCGCTTCCCGCAACATAAACAGATAGACAGCCTTCTGTCCAAAAGGAGAGAGAACAATGATAAAGGTACTGATTGCAGATGATGAACCATTAGTAAGGGCCGGCATCAAACCGTCCTTCCATGGAATATGTATGGTTTTGATGTGATTGCAGGCCGATGGCAAAGAAGCTTACGAAAAATCTTAAAACTCAAACCCGATATTCTGATTACCGACATCAAAATGCCGGGAATGGACGGAATAACTTTACTCAAACGCCTGAAACAGGAAAAATATCCATCCAGTCTCTAGTCCTAAGCTGCTTTGATGAGTTTGAACTGGTCCGTGAAGCTATGAAGTACGGTGCCCATGATTATATCCGAAAGCTTTCTATTGATCCGCCAAACTGCTGGAAGTCTTAAAGGAAATGAAAGAGGCCATCTCTGATCAGCCGGAACAGAACACTTCCTTTTCTTTTAAATACAGACGATCTGAAATATCTTTTTATCAAGCGCCTTCAAAATCAGGGGTTTGAGGATCATGAGCAGGTGGAGAATGTACTCCATAACATCAAACTGGATATTTCCATTCAGGATTATCACCTGATCCGTTTTTCCTTTGAACCAGATACTGCTCCGATTACGGATACCAATCGCAAAACTTGATCTATAACCTGTTAAACCAGGTCTGCGAACGTTACCCAGGACAGGAACTGTTTTTCCTTGATGAAAAAGGATACCTTCTTATATCAACACAAAGAAAGATCTTCTCCTCTGCCGCCAGATTGAGCTGCCATGAAACAATACGTCAATCAGACCGTATATTTCGGTATCAGTCCTTTATTAAAGGATGAAACTTCTTTTAAAGCCGGAATGAAACAGGCCGAAGAAGCCCTTTCTGCCTGCATTTTTTTATGAGCGAAGTGAACCGCTACCTTATCCGCTACTTACCTCCGTAGGCTTTCCATTCATTACGGATTCCCAGGCCCAGGAACTTTATATTGCCCTTTCCTCCGGAAACAGTGAAAAAATCTTCGAACTGGTCCAGCGCTTTTTTACTATGGCTTAAAAGCGGCCTATTCTATCCTTTTCAGTGTTACTCTTATATGGAAGAGATCCTGAACATTTTCATCCGGGTTGCCAGGGAACTGAATTTTTCCCTTTACCAGATGACAGCGGATGAAAACAACATTCTAAGGCGCATCCGCCAGGCCCATACCTTACGGACCTGCCAGAAAATCCTGTCTGATTTTATTATGGAGTTTTCAGAATTGGTCCGCGATAAGCATTCCGGAGAGGTCTGAAATTTTGAAGATAAAGGAATATGTCCAGCTTCACTATAGCGAAAATATCGACTTAAACCTTGTTGCCGGTCTCGTGAATGTCACTCCATCCCATTTAAGCAATCTTTTTAAGAAAGAGACCGGTACCAACTTCTCTTCCTACCTCACCGATGTGCGGATGCAGGCAGCAGGCAAACTTTTAAAATCCCCAGACATGCTCATTTATGAAGTTGCTGAAAAAGACGGATATTCCAATGGCGGATACTTCGGAAAAGCTTTTAAAAAATACTGGGGCGTCTCCCCGGAAGAATATAAAAAAGAAAAACGTTAGGAGTTTTTATCATGCCACCAATCAGCGTACTTATGAAACCATCCTCCGGCATGTGCAACATGCACTGCGACTATTGCTTTATTGTGATGAGGCCCAGAAACGCCTGCAGAAATCCTACGGGTTCATGTCGGAAGAAACACTAAAAAATGTAATACGAAAGACCATCCTGCGGGCGGAAGGCGTTGTTTCCTATGCTTTTCAGGGTGGCGAACCTACCCTTCGGGGACTCGATTTTTTCAAGAAGGCGGGTGCCTATGAAAAACAGTATAACCGCAATCACATCAAGGTGCAGAATGCTTTTCAGACAAATGGGTATCTTTTGGATGATGAATGGTGTGCATTTTCAAGGAAAACCACTTTTTAGTTGGGCTTTCCTTAGACGGTATCCGGGAGACCAATGATATTTACCGCCATGCTGCCGGGTATGAATCCGTGTTTGAGCGCATTTTCGGTGCTGCCAGACTTCTGCAAAAGCATGGCGTAGACTTTAATATTCTTACCGTTGTAACGGGAAATACCGCGGCACATATCACTGAAATCTATGATTTTACCGCAAAAATGGCTTAGGATATCAGCAGTATATCGCCTGTCTGGATCTTTAGAGGAACCTCATGGGCAAAAATCCTTATGCTCTCTCACCGAAACAGTATGGGAGTTTCTGATCACACTATTCCACCTATGGTATAAAGACTGGAAAAGGGGCCGCCAGCCGTACATCCGCCAGTTTGAAAACTACATCGGCATCCTAATGGGATACCGCCCGGAGGCCTGCGACCAGTGCGGTATCTGCAACATACACAAAAATGCCGTGGAAGCAGACGGCAGTGTGTATCCCCTGCGACTTCTATGTACTGGATGAGAGTATAAACTAGGAAATTTTAATACAGATCAGCTGGATGCGATTGACAGGAAGCGGGTGGAAATCGGTTTTATTGAACGCTCAAAAAGCTGAAGAAGAGCTGCCTGTCCTGTCCATATTTTTCCATCTGTCGCGGCGGATGCCAGAGAAACCGTGATCTGGATATGGCAAGTGGACTTTATGTAAATTATTTCTGCGAAAGTTATAAAATGTTTTCGACGCCTGTCTCCCGCTCATGAAAGAAGTTGCTGCAGCCGCGCAATGATTGTTACCCAAAAGAAAAAACTCTAAATATTCCTTTTCTCTTCAGAATTTATGGAATATTTAGAGTTTCTTTATTTCAGACTTACTAATGTATTTTATCTGACTTACCGGGCATTGAATGTTCTTTCAGAAGAATGTGATCTGATTCAGTCAGAGCTATATCGCAATCAAAGTCTGTTTTAAAACGTAACGATGGAGTTCTTTACTACGACTGTACCAACTACTACTTTGAGATTGAACAAGAAGATGGAGATAAAAAATACGGAAAAAGTAAAGAACACCGTCCAAACTCTATCGTGCAGATAGGACTCTTTACCGACGAGATGGAATCCCACTGGCTTTCAGCATATTTCCAGGAAATCAAAATGAACAGACATCTTTGAAACCGCTCGAGAAAAATCATAAAATCTATTCTCCATATCTGATTCAGAAAAAAAGACTATATAGTAAAAACGAAACTACACCGCTGAAAAACTAGATAGAATAAGGCTTTCAGCGGTGTTTGATAAATTTGACTGTCAAAGATGGGATTTTATCGTAAAACGTATCGTTTGTCAACAGTGATTTTAAATTTTTTGAAAAGTTTTAATTTCTGTATAAACAAAAAAAATGTACAATTACAACAATGGCAGATTCTCATCTGTGATCTCACCTTTGATAACTACATTTGTAGGTCCTGTAATGAAAATACCGTGAACGCAAAAGATCGCTATCCTTCACGTCATTGATCTCTTCAATATCTATATAAAGATTTCCTCCAGGAACATTAAACTTTACATTATTTCCGGAAACCTTTCCAAAATATGCAAGAACTGCTGCCCACAGCCTGTTCCGGTTCCACAGGCATAAGTAAAACTCTTCAACGCCGCGCTCAAATGTACGTTCACACACCTCATCATTACCAATGACTTCAACAAAATTTACATTCGCCCCTTTTTGAAGTGCGCTGTTCCATCTTAAGGCACGTCCAAGTTCACGAAGTACATTTTTTCATTGGCATCCATAAGATGCTCAGCTCACAAATGCGGGAAACATTTCCTGATACTCAACAACCAGATGAGGAATTCCTGGATCGCCAAGTTCAAAATAGCTGCCTTTTTTATTGCAAAATTCCCCGCACCATTCCAAATATTATATTGATCATCCAGCCTGTATTCTCTGTTAAGCTCAACCACACTGGGATCATTTAACCGGATACGGTAAAGCTGCTTATTAATACGTTTTCCGGTAATAATACCTGCCGTTGTTTCAACAACAGGTTCTTCACCTGCAAATCCATTTTCATATCCATAACGGCAAATGCATCGGGCTCCATTTCCACACATCTCTCCTGCCATGCCATCTGCATTATAAAAGCGCATACGATAGTCAGCCTTCACACCGGCACTTGGCTTGTCAACTGCCATAAAACCATCAGCACCTGGACATGTGCCTTTTGCAAAGTATTCTTGCGCACTCTGAAAGTTGTTCTGCCGAAAGCTGTTCTTTTTATATTATTAATAATAATAAAATCATTTCCAGCACCATTCATTTTCCAAAACTCCATAGAATTCCTCCTTCCAAAGGTTTTGCACAATATTACTTATTCTTTCCGTCAAGAATATCCACAATAGTCTTCTCCGTTCCTGTCATACCAGGTGATGCGATCAGCCCCATATTGTGCATGGTCTCTTCTGGGGTTGTACCATTAATGCCGTGGGCATTGTAAATATATACGCCGTCCATAGCCAGTTCTACAGAGTCAAAGGCTGCATCTACTGCCACAATGCCTTTCATGGCACATCCCTGATTGCCGCCGTCACAGATCATACCTGTAATACTGCTTGCCATATTATTGATAACTTTTTCCATAGTCTCTGCACCGGCGCCTTTTAACCATGCCAGTGCACAGGCCATTCCTGTTCCCTGCTGCAATAGCACAGCCGCAGAATGCAGACAGCTTGCCGGAATATTCCTTAATGTACATACATACCAGATAGCTTAGTGCAGTAGCACGAAGAAGCTGCTCATCTGTATAGTTATTGATCTTGTATACAGCATATAACGGCATGGTTGCAATAATACCATGGGCACCGGAACCGGTGATGCTCATAGCTGGTTTTGAAAGACCGATGACTCTCGCCTCAATCGCTCCATTGCAGAATAATGAAGCAGTCTTTCTTTCATCTTCTGATACCAGAAACCCACCATTCTTCTTTAACAGATATGGTCCGTAGGTAGTCTTTGGACTCTTTAAGCCTTCCTGAAGCAGCTCATAGTTTACTTTATATGCTTCTTTGATAAAATCCAGTTCCTGTGCAGAAACAGTATTTACATACTCTACCATCTGCGCCAGGGTATACTGATGGATCAGCGGTGTAGCCTCTTTGCTCTCCTGTGCTGCTTTTTGCTTCCTTTTTCAAATACTACAGTTCCATTTTCTGTGATCTTTGTAATATTTGTGTGGGCATCCTGAATAGTAACAACTGCCTCTGAGTCTTCTCCTGTTACAGTTGCTTCAATGAAAATGCGGCTGGTAATACTGCTCATGGAAACTGATATCATTCCCGCTTTGATCATTTCGCCTGCAACATCTTCCTCTGCCTTTCCAATACCTTCCAGACATTCCAAGCCCTTCTTTGGATCTGCAGCAACAGCACCTAAAGCTGCAGCATAATAATTTCCCACCTCACTTGTTCCCGGAATGCCGCAGGTAAAGGCATTTTTATACATACCGCTGTTTAATCTTAAACCTACCCTTTTTACAGTGCCTTTTATATGAGCTTTTGCTGTGGATACAGCAAAAAGCAATGGCTCCCGGTTCTGTAACACCAAGAGCTGGTTTCATATCACTTTTTATCAGTTCTGTTAATGCATGCATCATATTTTCTCCTAAATCCTATATACAACAGATTTCGCAAAAAGGATGCTGCAAAATGTTGTTCTCATTTCACAGCACCCCTCCTTTACATTCTCCCTTACCGCTTATACGGTGACTTACATTTTTATACTGTATCTTAATGAACGATCACAAAAGAAAATTTCCCTGATCACTTTAAAACTTCTGATAATCTAAGGTGACATTTCCATCTTCTTTTATGAAGCACGGGATTCCAAGACGCTCTGTACCGCGGATCGTGCATACGATCAGAGTTATCACGCAGGTTTAAGTATGCTTTAAGATCTGCATGGCAGGATAAAATATCCTTAAAATCAATTTCAGCCCCTGCTGCAGCAAGCTGATGTAAAAGCATAAAGAGTGTCTGGGCAAAGATGACTTCCAACTACTGTAACTTTCATAGTGATTTTTCCTCGTCTTTTATGTGTTTTTTGTATGTATATTCAAAATCCCGTGCTGATGCGCTCCACTACATGCCAGTGCAGGCGCCTTATCCGTTAAATAAATCAACCATTGATCTTTTTATTGATCCAGTCCTTTACCTTCTACAACACGTGTGATGCATCATAGAAGCAAGCATCACCAGATGCATTTAAGCAGGTAGCCATTGGGTCTACTAAGAAACCAATGGTTGCGATCAGTGGGAATGCTTCTCTGGGAAACCGAACAGGCTGACAATGAGCATTTTTCTACAAGGCCGCCGCCTGAGCTCCAGATAATACGAATGCACTTAAAACTGCTACTGCGATTGCCATTGCATAGGTTCCAACACCTGTAAACTGCATGTTGAATACACCGTACAGGAAAGCGATTTTGTAATAGCGGATAATACAGAACCGTCCATATGCATGGTAGCACCCATAGGAAGAACGATATTACTGATATCCTGAGGCACCCATCTTATCACATGCTTCCGGTTTACAGGGATGGTTGTAACATGAACTCTGTGTTGCAAATGCAGTAATAGCTGGGTTGAAGATGTTCTTTGCCATGGCTTTTACGCCTTTCTTTTCCGCCTGCAAAGTAAGCATATAACGGGAAGAATACAACGCCGTAAACAATACACATCGGATAGTAGATCAGCATGCAGCGGCCATAATCACCGATCAGCTGAGGACCAAATTCACCTACCAGGTTTGCAAAATATGCGCCAAGACCAAGAGGAGCAAATTTCATGATCATATCAACAATCTTCATGATAATGTCATTTAAGTTGCACATTACTTTTACCAAATGGGCTTTCCTGTCCGCCGCACTTTGCTACTGCAAGACCGGTAAAGATAGCTGCAACAATGATCGGAAGCATATTCTTTCTGCTCATCAGACCGGAGAAATCATCTACAGTCAGTGTACTAACGATCATATCACCAACACTTGCCATTTCTCCCATTTCGCCGCTAGTCATCTCAATAGTAGTATTTGCAGCTGGTGGGGAATACATTTACAACTACCAGTACCAGAATAGATGCGATCAATCTGGTTACAATAAATACACCGATCAGGGAACCAAGGATCTTTCCAAGACGGTTCATATTTAACATACTTCCTACTGCATTAACAATAGAAACGAAAACCATAGGGACTACAACCATAAACAGCAGGTTGATGAATACATTACCAATTGGTGCAAGTATATTTGCTTTCTCCTAAAATTGCTCCAAGGATCGCTCCTAAAATAATTCCTCCTAAAGGGATCAGCGGAAAGGGTAGTTTTCCCAGATTTTCTTCTGTCCATAATTTCCCCAAAATTATCTCGTTTTTGCACTGTTTTAAATTATATTGTTTTAAATTGTACTGTTTAAAATTACACTGTATTTTATTTGTCCAGTGCATCTACAGCATCTTTTAACTGTCCCAGAGCTTTTTTCCAGTACGCTGCGTGGGCATGCTACATTCAGACGCATAAATCCAGTCAGGCTTCTTCCAAAGGTATATCCTTCATTTAATCCGATCTTAGCCTTCTTCGATCATAAACTTTCTTAATTTTTCATTGCTCATTCCCAGATCACGGCAGTCTAACCATACAAGGTAAGTTGCATCCGGGATGTTTGGCTTGATCTGAGGAATGTTCTTCTGCAGTATTCTTAACAAAATCAAAGTTTGCAGACAGATAAGGAAGCAACTGGTCTAACCACTCGCGGCCTTCTGTAAGCAGCTTCAATAGCAACAGAGCTGAATGCATTATTTCTGTGGATATCCATTGAGCTCCAGTAACGGTCAAAATCTGCCTTCATTCTCAGATTTGGGAAAATGGTGGTAGATGCCTGAAGACCAGCCAGGTTGAAGGTCTTTGTTACGGAAACACAGGTTACTACATAATCATGGATCTCTTTGGAAATAGTAGCAGTTCTGGTATGCTTCTTTCCGTGGAAGATCGATCAGAATGGATCTCATCAGAAATGAGCATTACCTCATTTTCCATACAGATCTTTGCCATTTTTTCCAGGTCTTCTTTATCCCACACAAGACCTAATGGGTTGTGAGGATTACACAACAAAAATACTTTACACTTTTACCTACGTTCGAAGTCCTCGTAATCTACATGCCAGCTTCCATTTTCTTCTACCAGAGGATTTTCTACTACTACACGGCCAATTGCCTCTGGAATGTCATAAAACTCCAGAATATACAGGAGTCTGGATCAGAATCTTATCTCCCTGGCATTGTGTAGATCTTCATCAGGGCTGCCATGGTCTGAACAACACCAAGGCACCAGCTCATGTGCGAAGTTTCCGGCTTCCAACCATAATATTTTCTTCCCATTCCTGTACTGCCTCAAAGTAACTTGCCGGTCTGGATGTATATCCCCATATACCTTCCTCCGCTTTTTTGCATGCATCGATGATCGGCTGGGCAGTTTTGAAATCCATATCAGCTACCCATAACGGATCACATCTTCGGTTCCGAACTTTAAGTCGTTCATCATACTTAGAAGAACGTTTGTTGCTTCTGTCGATCACTTCATCAAAGTTGTACTTCATTACGATTTCTATCCTTTCTTTTTTCCTGTTTCCGGTTGATGCTTATATATAAAGCAAATCCCTGTGCCAACTTTTATTTTTCCGCTTTTTTTATTGAAAAAAATAATTTCCTTTAGTTTTTATGTCGCTTTTTCTGAAAAATTCTGGTATTTTTATTAGGTCGATTTTCGTAATTGATCATTTTATTGGTTGTATTTATAGGTTTTTCAGGTTTTTAATTGGTTGTCAATTGGTTTTCAACCCATTTTAAATCTGTTTTTAATTAATCTTTAATTTATTTAACCCTTTTTCTGTAATTTTACTTCCCCTCTGCCTCTGCCAACCTGGATCAATCCCCTCTTTTGCCAGTTCATCTAATAAATCCCGCACCTGTTTCTGTGTCATAGAGATATGATCCTTTTAGCTGCCTCCAGTATCTTCTCTCTTCCTGCTGTTTTTCCTTCTTTCCAGGCTAGTGCCAGCTGATTTAATACAAACTGTTTTTTATCTACTGCAGCCTGATAGGCCATGTCTGCTTCTTTGTCATCTGCTGCATTGTCATTTACTTCCCTTCGCTGTCATCTGATCCGTCATCCACAAACCGGGTCATTGTAGGCGGCATCTGAAAGTCCGATCACCGGCTTTTGCCAGATAATTAAAATACTCTACTGCATTCTGAAGTTCTCTGATATTTCCCGGCCATGGATGCCTGCGTAAAATGCCTTAACACCTTCTGACAAAGTAAAATCCCCGCCCATTTTTCGCATAAAATAATCCAACAGCAAAAAAATATCATCCCCTTTCTTAAAGGCGGTATTTCCACTGTCAGTGCATTTAAACGATAATACAGGTCTTTCCTGAAACTTCCATCCTGTATCTTTTCTTCCAGGGATTCATTGGTAGCTGCCACAATACGCACATCCACACGGATAATGCTGCCGCCGCCTACACGCATGATCTCCCTTCCTGAAGGACACGCAGAAGTTTCACCTGCATGGAAAGGCTCATTCCTTCCACTTCATCTAAAAAAAAAGGTTCCCTGGTGGGCAAATTCAAAAAGTCCCGGACGGCCTCCCTTTTTTGCTCCTGTAAAAGCGCCTTCCTCATAACCAAAAGTTCACTTTCCAGAAGATTTTCCGGCATAGCAGCCACATTAATGGCGATAAATGGTCCATCTGCCCGTCTGGAAGCCTGATGGAGCGCATGAGCCATCAGTTCTTTTCCTGTACCAGTCTCACCCATAAGAAGGACCGGGCTGTCTGTTGCCGCCATTTTCCGCAGAATATTTTTTGTTTCTGTAATCGCTGTGGGAAATACCTATCACGTCATCCAGCGTATATCTGGCATAATGGCCTTTCTGCATCATCTGCCTTCGAAGGGCATTCTGACGGGACTCCTGCTCATTAAACTTCTGGAGCATGGCAAAGGCACCTATGCAGTTTTTCCTTCCGCACAACCGGCACTACTGGGGAAATATCGGTTCCAAACAGACGGATTATCTTCTCAGGAACCGCTTTTTTTCTCACGAAGGACCTGATAAAAGGAATATAAGGAAAAACCTCTTCCCCTTTTTTCCCCATAGTAAGTTCTTCAGAAATGCGGGCGATCTGACATGCCTTTTTATTGCATACAAAAATATCTCCTGTTTCATTCACACCGATCAGACCTTCATCCAGGCTTTCCGCCAGAATATGCATCTGGCTTTCCTGCCTGCGGCTTTTAGCATACATCAGGTCAAAGCTGTAGTGATTGGAGGCCACTACCTTGGCATAATTCATGAAACTTTCTGTTTCCGGCAGGTATTCCCAGCCCATACGCAGGGCAATCTCCACCATCATTCCATAAGAACAGGGCCGGTGATCGCAGTCGATCACTGTTTTTACAGAAGGCGGCACAAAACGGGATTCACCGGGAGTTACCGCAATATCCACCGGTTCTTCTAAAACAGCGCCGGGATAATAAGGAATGAACTGCAGATGGTTTTACTCTAAGAGAGCTTAACTGGGTAATAGCCCTCTTGCCATATTACTGGTAACATTCACAAACAACACTTTCGTTCCTTGTGGTATCTCAAACAGTTTTTTAGGGTTTCCCAGTAAAAAAGTAACCTCAATGGACATGATCTGACTATCAATAGGCACATGGCGGGCCTCTTCTTCTGCAGAACCATAGGCATCTGTAGATATAGCAAACAGGTCTGCTCTTGGAAGCATCCCCGCTGCAGATCCATCTCTTACGCTATAACCCACTACTTCCGCATATTCACCAAAAGGTCTCTTACTTCTTTTGTATAGGAAGCACCGGCCAACGGATCCAGCGCCACAACTGCAATTTTCTTCATCGTATTTTACACCAACCCTTTTATGTACTATCAAACTGTTTTTAAAATTCAGCCAAAACATATTCTTGTTTTATTCACGAAAACATATCTGTTTTTTTCCTTCATTTATGATACCATTAATATTATCCCTAAAACAAACGGTTCTGTTTTACCGTTTTGTTTTAAATGCAAAAACTTTGGAGGCATTTTATGACATTTACATATAAGATCCCCTGCTTTGACTTAGAACAGACCGCCAGATCAGGACAGGTTTTCAGAATGATCCCGGCACCTGACACTACAAATACCTGGCAGGTCATAAGCCATGGGCATGTTTGCTTCATCCGCCAGGAAAATAATACTTTTTTTTCTGGAATGTGAACCAGATTTTGAGGTTTTCTGGAAAAACTATTTTGACATGGATACCGATTATGAGCAAATGATAGCATCCGTTGCTCCAAACGATACTTACCTGAAAGCAGCTGCCCAGGCAGGAAAAGGCATCCGCATCCTGCGCCAGGATACCTGGGAGATGATCATTACCTTTGTTATTTCCCAGCAGAAAACCATTCCTGCCATCCGGGCGTTGGTGGAAGCACTTTGCAGCCGGTATGGGACAAAACTTTTATTTACTGACGATACATGCGATACAGAAAATGATACCAATTGTCACCAGCTTTATGCATTTCCTACTCCTGAGCAGTTATGTCAGGCCTCTTTCGAGGATCTTCTGGCTTTAAAACTGGGCTACCGGGCAAAATACATCTACCGCCTCTGCCACGATGCAACTGACGGCCATCTGGATCTCGCCTATTTAAGCACACTGGACTATGAAGCTGCCATGGATTATCTTACCGGCTTTTACGGCATTGGCAAAAAAAGTAGCCAACTGCGTATGCCTTTTCGGTCTGCATCACATTAATGCTTTCCCTGTGGATACCTGGATCGAGAAGATCTTAAATGAGCATTATTATAACGCTGCAAAATACAAGGATCTGCCCAAAAAGAAACTATACGACCAGATGATCACTGATTCCTTTGGCTGCTATAAGGGCTATGCCGGGGTAATGCAGCAGTATATCTTTAATTATGAACGCAATGTGATACATGGTAAATAGCTTACAGTCCAGTGAACACATCAACAGCACGCCTGTACATGGCACTGGCAGAGTGGTACATGGCAACAAAAAACGAGAAGCGGTATACCTCATCCGCTTCTCGTTTTAATCTATAATTTATTTCTCTGTGATCGCAAATATCTTCCAGTTTTTCCGGCTCCGCCCCACTGCATACTGCCTTGTCACATTTTCCTTTATTTCATCCGGCCACTGCTCATCTAAGGAAACCTGGACTACTTTATAGGAAGTATAACCAAGAAGTGTAGCCTGGTTGTCATACAGGGATTTTTCTTCCCCATATTCCTCTTCAGATAAAGTCTTAAAACCATGTACCAGAACATCCAGTGGATAAATGCCGTTCTCAAAATCAGCCTTCATAACATCAAAGGAACATTTTTTGTCTGGTCGGCAGAAAGGAGCTTCTCACTTTCCTCATACTGGGCCATTGCATTATAGCGCAGATACATTCCCACTGCCTGCTCTGCTTCACCTACAGGCATAGACTCAAACTTAATATGCCTTGGCTTTCCCTCATCTGTAATGGTATATTCTGATTTAAGCGGTTTAATGCCTCGTCCCGGCTGTGGGATGCAATAGCAAGCATTAACCCGAAACCTACCACTGTCAGAATGAATATCTTCCAGGGCGGCACTGTATTTTTTCTCTTTTGATCAGCATCCTGCAGCAGTTCTCCTTTTTTAACCCTTGTTAGTCTATTTAAAAAGTCCTTTTTTCTTTGGCTTCTCTTCTTCCGGTTCAATTCCATTCATCAGGTCATCATAGCGCTTTAAGGCATCCTTCTGGGCCTGGTTCATACGCTCTGGCACTTTAACTACCAGTGTTACATAATGATCGCCGCGCACATTGCGGTTGCGCAGAGAAGGAACACCTTTGCCCTTTAAACGTACCTTGGTATCTGTCTGAGTGCCTGGTTTTACTTCGTACTCTACTTCGCCGTCTACGGTCTTAATACGGATCGGGCCGCCTAACGCAGCCTTTGCAAAGGAAATCGGTACAGTAGAATAAATACTGGTGTCCTGACGTTTGAAGATCGGATGCTGGGATACAACTGCCTCTACTAACAGGTCACCTCTCTCGCCGCCATTTGTTCCCGGCTCACCGCCGCCAGCCATACGGATGCACTGGCCATTGTCAATACCTGCAGGAATAGAAACTTTAAATTTCTTACGGACAGTCTTGTATCCGGTACCATAACAGTTAGGGCATTTTTTCCTTAATGACTTTACCTGTACCATTACACTCCGGACAGGTCTGCACATTCTGGACCTGACCAAAAAGAAAGACTGCTGTGTATACATGATCTTTTACCTTTACCATTACACTTGGTACAGGTCTGTGGGGGAAGTACCTGGCTTTGCGCCAGTCCGTTACAGCTTGAACATACTTCCTTATAGTTGATCTCAATCTCTTTTTTCGCAGCCAAATACAGCTTCCTCAAAGGTAATGCGGACTGCTGTTCTTACATTTGCACCCTTCATAGGACCGCTTCTTGATCTGGAACGACCGCCACCGAAAATATCACCGAAAATATCCCCAAAGATATCTCCCATATCTCCGCCATTGAAATCAAAGCCGCCGAAACCGCCGCCATAACCGGCACCACCGCCCTGCTCAAATGCAGCATGGCCGAACTGGTCGTACTGCTGACGTTTCTGAGGATCGCTCAGTACGCTGTATGCCTCTGAAGCTTCCTTAAACTTTGCCTCTGCCTCCTTATCACCAGGATTTGCATCAGGATGGTATTTCTTGGCAAGTTTTCTGTATGCTTTTTCAGGGTATCTTCATCAGCGTCTTTTGAAACACCCAGAACTTCATAGTAATCTCTTTTATTCTCTGCCATGTTGTTTACCTCTTATCACTGCTATTCTTTCTCGATCAGGCTGAATTTTTGCCCTTTGTTTAAACAGACGGTAAGGCCCGGAAGGGGATTTATCCCCTCGGACCCGTCCGTTAATTCAGACATGCTGGCTTGCAATACACTTTCCCGTCAAAATGGCGCATGTCTGAACTGTTATATAATCTTACACTTCTTTGAAGTCAGCGTCAACTACATCATCATCTGGCTTGGAGCTTCCTGCATTGCCTGCATTTGCGCCACCCATGTTTGGACCTGCACCTGCACCAGCCTGCTGTGCCTGCTCATAAACCTTTTGCAAACAGCTTCTGGGCACTGTTCATCAGTTTTTCTTTACCTGACTTGATATCTTCAACCTGGGCATCAGTCATCTGATCGACCGGTGCTCTGTTGATAGCTTCTTTCAGTGCATTTAAATCAGCCTCAACCTCAGCCTTATCGTTAGCATCAAGCTTGTCGCCTGCCTCATCCATAGCCTTCTGTGTCTGGAATACCATAGAATCAGCATCATTTCTTGCATCGATCGCTTCCTTACGCTTCTTATCCTGAGCCTCATACTCAGCAGCCTCTTTAACAGCCTTATCAATATCTGAATCAGACATATTAGATCGGAAGTAATGGTAATATGTTGCTCTTTGCCTGTTCCAAGGTCCTTAGCAGATACATTTACAATACCATTGGCATCGATATCAAATGTAACTTCAATCTGTGGAACACCTCTTCTTGCTGGTGGGATACCATCCAGACGGAACTGGCCTAAGGTCTTGTTATCTCTTACGCAAACTGACGCTCGCCCTGTACAACATGGATATCAACAGCGGTCTGATTATCAGTTGCAGTAGAGAAGATCTGGCTCTTTTTGGTAGGAATGGTTGTATTTCTCTCGATCAGTCTGGTTGCTACGCCCCATGGTCTCAATTGACAGGGACAGTGGAGTTACATCCAGAAGAAGGATATCTCCGGCACCGCCTCGCCTGCTAATTTACCACCCTGAATAGCTGCACCAATTGCAACACACTCATCTGGGTTAAAGAGATTTGCTAGGCTCTTTGCCGGTTAACTGTTTTTACTTTCTCCTGTGCGGAGATCATACGTGTAGAACCACCAACTAACAGTACCTGCCAAGCTCCAGCTGCGGTAATGCCAGCATCCTTTAATGCATTCTGTACCGGAATAGCTGTACGCTCGATCAGGTCATGTGTCAATTCATCGAATTTAGCTCTTGTCAGGTTCATATCCAGATGCTTAGGACCTTCAGCAGTAGCTGTGATGAATGGCAGGTTGATATTGGTAGTAGTAGCTGTAGACAGCTCCTTTCTTAGCCTTTTCAGCTGCTTCTTTTAATCTCTGAAGAGCCATTTTATCATTGGAAAGATCTACACCTTCAGCCTTTTTTTTAAATTCAGCGATCATCCAGTTGGTAATTGCATTATCAAAGTCATCACCACCAAGACGTGTATCACCATTGGTAGAAAGAACCTCAATGACACCATCACCGATCTCGATGATAGATACGTCAAATGTACCACCACCTAAGTCATAAACCATGATTTTCTGTTCATTTTCGTTATCAAGACCGTAAGCTAAAGCTGCTGCTGTAGGTTCGTTAATGATACGTTTACATCAAGACCTGCGATCTTACCAGCATCCTTGGTTGCCTGACGCTGTGCATCGTTGAAATATGCAGGAACAGTGATAACTGCTTCTAACTGTCTCACCCAGATAGCTCTCAGCATCTGCTTTCAGCTTCTGAAGGATCATAGCGGAAATCTCCTGTGGAGTATATTTCTTTCCATCGATGTCTACTTTATAGTCAGTACCCATATGACGCTTGATAGAAGAAATAGTTCTGTCTGCATTGGTAACTGCCTGACGTTTAGCAGGTTCACCTACCAGTCTCTCTCTCCTTTTTTGTAAATGCCACAACAGATGGTGTGGTTCTTACGCCTTCTGCGTTAGCG
>VOFG01004164.1_pt1 | contig 43630 bp, 81 predicted proteins | sample 5384171 | NCBI WGS metagenome assembly VOFG01 (sample SAMN12384726, study PRJNA508395) | human gut metagenome | isolation source: healthy gut F | host: Homo sapiens
CGGTTTTATTTGTTTACAGATCTATTTAAGACTGTTTAATGATGTCTCTTTAAGATTTATTAAGACTGTTAATTTAATATTATTTATTTAAGGATATACATAACCTAAAAAAATAGGCTCTGCTGTTTTTATTTTGGTTACTTCTATATATGGTTGAGCACGACCGTGGAAGTCTCGTGTAGATACTTTGCCTTCGATAGAAACCCATTGTTCATTAGCTAAACTATCGCCATCTGTTTTATAAGCTGTCATGCCAATGGGTGCTACGTCAGCGATGCAACAAGACATGGCCATACGAGAGATGGTAAATTCATTAGATTTTAGCGTATTATCATCGCGATTTACATAACCTGTCATATATACAGTGTAGTCCTTGTATTGGTCTACATTAGATCCAACCTTACGATGGTTTGATAGAAGTTATCGGAGTTTAGTACGATTTCTTTTTTGTCTTTAGAAATGCCAGGCTCTTTGCTTTCACTATTAACGGTAATAACCTCACCTATAGCATCATATGTAAAATCAAAATTGTTCGTATCATCATTAACCCGTGCTGCGCCGTGAACACCAGTATTAGGAACTAGGACAGGGGGCACAATGAGCAAAACTACGGGGATAATAATAGGTACGATAGAACGTAAATTGTGCTTGTAATAGCGGGATGGAGCCCAAATGATAGTTGCTAATCCACCTAATATGAGAGCTATGCTACTGATGCCGAGCAGTAGTTCATATCGGGGTGCAATATAGTTCAAATAACGGCCCGTCAGAATTAGGTATACACAGCAGATACCTAAGATGAGATAGAGAGCGCCTTTCACAATTGAAAAGCGATCTTTCAGTCCTAATTTCATAGAATCATCTCCTTTTATATTTATTACGAACTGAAATGGTAATGACTAAAATTAGCCTACAAAGAATTGAAAACCTAATGCTGTTATATAAGACATAATTACAATAGTTATGCCTAGACGAAGTATGAATGAAGTTGGCATATATTGTTTTAAAATATATACATTTTTAATATCGAGCATTGGTCCTAAGATGAGGAAGCCCATAACTGAGCTTATAGGAAATAGGGTGCTCAAGGATTTGCCTATAATAGCATCTGATGTAGAACAGATTGAGAAGAAGAAAGCTAATACTAGCAAGATTGGAATAGCGCACACGATAGGTAATGTGATACCCGCATTGATGAGCCAAGGTTTTCCATATACTTGGACTACTGATAAAACAGAGGCTGCCATGGAGAAATAGAATAAGAGTTGGGAAAACTCTTTTTCCATATGAATTAACAATCTTTTTTGTTGATGTGTTTACTCCTAGATGACTCTATTAAAACCTCTTCGTAGCTAAGATTCTGGGTATTTCTAGCTTTCATTAGTTCCTTTGAAGGTGGATAGAAGCGAAAAGATAATGCCACTAATAAAGCTACGCCAAGTCCAAGGACGATACGCCATACAGAAATCATGGGATTATCTGGAAAGGCATACCAAGTGGAGAGAATGGTAATAGGATTGATGATTGGGCTGGCGAGCATAAATAGGAGGGCCACAGATAATGGTACGCCTCTATCTGTGAGTGCTTTAAATAATGGAATAATGGCACAGTCACATACAGGTAAGGCTAGGCCACTAACCATGGCGGCACCATAGCTCTTCCAAGAATAATCTCCTAATAGTTTTAGTAGTACGCTCTGTGGTACAAAATAGCGTATAACGGTTGAGCCAATAGTTCCTAATAAAAGGAATGGGACCGCTTCGATAATGAGTCCTGTAATGATAGCAAAGCATTGATGAATGGAGTAAGGAATGTCATGACGGAACGCGGTAACTAAAAGTATGTAGGCGGTAATGCCGATAACTAATAGATTTGGTATGAGGCCCCACGTAGAATTGCGACATAATTGCTCTACCTTTTCTGGCGTTGGCGCTGTTACAATCTTGGCCTCTCTATTATAGGTCCGTAATAAGGTATGATGTGTATCGGTCTCCGTGATGATGCAATCTGCACTGTATAATTGGCTTGTTACGTCATTACCTAAACCAGGTAACATCGATGCGACGAATTGATCCGTACAAATATATAATACCTTTTCGATTTGTAACATGTGACGCAGCTTATCACTGTATAGCAAGGATTCTAGTTGATGAAAGCTGACCATACCATTCCATTCAATCCATATTTCTTTGGGATTTGTCTTATTGATATAGGTTGCGATTTCGTCTGCTATAGAACTATAGGTGTCAGGTTGATTAGGCGTGATTGCACTGAGTTTATCAGGGCTAAGTTGTAAAGCATCTTTAATAAGTGATACAGAACCTTGTTCGGCACTGATACATGCTGTGCCGCCCAGCTTTTTACGGTATTGTAATTGTTCATTTATAAATGTACTTTTACCAGAACCGATAAATCCGGTAACGATATAAACAGGTATCATGATTGACACACTTCGTTATGTACCATTGGCACATTAAAATCAGTACCAATAACGACTAAGCTGTAGTCAGTGGATTCGCTAGGTACTAGGGAGCAGTAATGCGTACCGTATTGCAACTCATGGGGACCTTCGGTGGTCGGTACAATACCTTTAGCGCGGAGCACACCGTCTGGCATACCTTCTAAAATTGTTTTCCACTGTAATACAGTGAGTGTACGCAAGTCTTTAAAGGTATGACTCATAAATAGATGCTCATCATGTAATGAATTGTCATCATGACAGTGATAGAGGCGTTTAATATAGTCTCGTAAGGAAATGGTATCCCATGACTCTTCGTGAATAGGTGTGTTGGGAGCTAAGTCGTGAATCATGCGCTTTGTAATACTTGTTTGTTGAACATCTTCGGTGTGACTCAAGAAGATAGCGTCACTGTTTGTGATTTGATCTTTAAAGAATAAACCAAAGTTTTTGATAAACATAGGTGCTTGCATAGCATCCACCGTTGTTACTGAGGCGTGAACATAGGCGGATTTCGCAATGTCTTCATCTTCACATGTATGGATGATTTCGCTCAATTTGCTGACCCCAGATGGTTCAATATAAATAATATCTACATCATAATTTTGAAGAATATCGAGTAATGCTTGTTGGAAATTTCCTTGTAGGCTGCAGCAAATACAACCAGACGTTACTTCACGAATAGTAGCACCTGTTTTAGCAAGATTTGCCGCATCAAGACTAGTTTCGCCAAAATCATTTTCTATAATTAAAACCTTGTCTGTAGGTTTATGTTCTTTTTAGTATATGTTGTAAAAATGTTGTTTTTCCCGAACCTAGAAATCCGGATATGATAATAATAGGAATCATATGTGCCTCCTGAGTAAGATAAACACAGTATACACCTATAGGATAACACAGAAAATACATCCTAGGGTATATGCATAGTTATGAGATTTCTATTATTCTTAAAATTCTCTTTAAATATATGGATTATATACATTATATGAGTATATTAACAGCTGTATTTAATATTCATAATTAATTGTGAAAAACGTAGGAATTATCAATTTCTCCATATATGAATAAATACTCCTGTTTGAATATATATTAATTTTATATTTTTTTGAAAAACATAAAAATCCTCCTATAGAAGGCTCAGTCAGGAAGAGTTGACTGAAGCCCTCATAGGAGGGGGGGAAGAGAATTCGTTATATAAATCTCTAATTAGATTACTTTTTAGTATACCAAATTATATATAAAGTATGTAGTCATTATTTAATATAGTATATTTATTGTAACTTAGCTAACAATGCTTTGAGGTATACATACACGTTTTCAACGGATGGTAAATGAACGCGTTCCATTGGTGTATGTGGACTTACGATAGTAGGGCCAAAGCTAATCATTTGTGTGTTTGGTAATACGCCTTTCAACAAGCCGCATTCAAGACCTGCATGAATAGCGTTTACATTAGCTGGTGTATCAAACATTTCGTTATGTAAGGAAATAGCTTGTTCTTCAAGTTTGGAGCCTTTATCGTATTCCCATGCAGGATAACCACCAGTACGCTCTGCAGATACACCTAGTGTTTTAGCAAGTAATATCATTTTCTTAGCCAAGAATTCAAGACTGTTGCTATTGGAGCTACGGATGGAAATGAGTATTTCAATAGTATGTTCGTTTTCTCGTACGATAGCGATGTTGTCAGAAGTTTCCACAAGATTTGGGATAGATTTGCTTACAGAATGAACACCATCTTGTGCAAGATAGATGTAAGTAATAAGAGCTTCTGTTGTGTCATCTGCATATACTACATCAGGAGTAGCGACATCTTCTACAACAAATTTAAGACCTGGATCTTGGATACCATATTCATGGAGATATTGCTTTTCTTGGTAGGCAATTAATGTTTTAATGGCCGCTACATCTTCAGCGCGTACGGATAATACAGCAACTGCTTTAGAAGGAATGGCATTATGTTTTACGCCACCTTCAAAGGATGCTAAGCATACAGGATATTGTTGTTGAATATCATAGAGTACACGTGTTAATACTTGGTTAGCATTAGCTCGTTGTTCGTTGATTTCGATGCCGGAGTGGCCACCTTTAAGGCCTGTTACGGTAAAAGATAAGCCTGCATCATAACCAGGTTGGTTGTTTTCGCGCAATAATGGAATGTTTACGTGAACATGACAACCGCCAGCACAGCTAACAGTGAAGTCGTGTTCTACCTCTGTATCGAGATTGAGTAGGTAATCGCCACTTACTTGGCCTTCTTTAATGGCGAAAGCGCCATCCATGCCAGTTTCTTCATTGGTAGTGAACAATAATTGCATAGGTCCATGTTGTTGACTATCATCTTCGAGGATGGCAAGCATCATCGCACCACCCATACCGTTGTCCGCACCTAGTGTAGTGTGGTCTGCGTGCATCCATTCACCTTCGATGATGTTTGCAATAGGATCCTTGGAGAAGTCATGATTGGAGTCATGATCTCGTACACAAACCATATCGATATGGCCTTGTAAGATGATAGAAGGTCGGTTTTCATAACCTGGAGACGCTGGCTTTTTGATGACTACATTAAATTGATCGTCTTGATGAACCTCAAGCCCCAAGTTTTTAGCGAAGTTTACGATATAATCGCTGATGCCTTTTTCGTTTCCTGATTCACGAGGAATTTGGCTCATTTCTTTAAATATTTCTAATACGCGTTTTGCTTGAACGATTGATTCCATAATGGTTCCTTTCATTCTCATGTAAATAATAGATATATATGTTGATTGATTATACGGAATACTTAGTGTTTTTATTAGTATCTGAATTTGTAATACTAATAAAAGAGTTTATTCCAGTGATAACTTTCACAGACATATATATGGAATATATAAATAGTTAGTATATATATAGTTATATCACAAGAATGATTATTAGGATAGTTAATGAAAATTGTAGTATATGTATGTACTAGCTATATAGGAATAATAATGTATAATGAGGATATACGATTAACGATTAATTAAATCCATTAGATTTTAGAAGGTTGGTGAACCGATGCAACACGACAGTCGCAATATTAGTATGCTTATGGATTTTTATGAGATGACCATGGCACACGGCTATTTTACACAACATGAAAATACGGATCGAGTGGCTTTTGATGTGTTCTTTAGACGTAATCCAGATAAGGGTGGTTTCGCCATTTTTTGTGGTCTTGAACAAATCGTTGAGTACATTTTAAATCTACACTTTGATGAAAGTGATATCGATTTTTACGGAATCAAAGGGATCTTTAGTGAGGAATTTCTAAACTATCTTAAAGATTTCTCCTTTACTGGTGATGTATATGCGTTCCCAGAAGGTTCTATTATTTATCCAAACGAACCAGTTATAACCATCGTAGCCCCTCTCATAGACGCACAAATCGTAGAAACTGCAGTGCTAACTATGATGAACCATCAGTCCCTTATCGCTACAAAGGCTAATCGCATCGTTCGTGCTGCGGATGGGCGTGTAGTAGCCGATTTTGGGGCTCGTCGAGCTCATAATGTGGATGCCGCTGTATATGGTGCGAGAGCAGCCTACATCGGTGGGGTACAGTCTACGGCAACTGTTTTAGCGGGCCAACAATTTGGTATTCCTGTGAGTGGTACCATGGCTCATAGTTGGGTTATGTATCATGATTCTGAATACGAAGCTTTCAAAGCTTACGCTGAAGTGTATCCGGATGGAGCTGTATTCCTTGTTGATACCTATGATGTATTAAACTCTGGGGTTCCTAATGCTATTAAAGTAGCTAAAGAGGTATTAGAACCTATGGGAAAACGCTTAAAAGGTATACGCCTTGATTCTGGTGACCTTGCGTACTTAGCTAAAAAAAGCGCGCCGTATGCTCGACAAGGCAGGATTAGAAGATTGCAAAATTATGGCTTCCAATAGTCTTGATGAATATACAATAACCTCTTTATTGGGACAGGGGGGGCCCATTGATATCTTTGGTGTAGGTGAAAGACTGATTACCTCTAAGAGTGACCCTGTATTTGGCGCCGTATACAAGATTGCTGGCGTCGAAAAGAATGGTGTGTGGGAGCCTCGCATCAAGATTTCTGAATCTGTTGAAAAGATTACGAACCCAGGCTTTAAAAGGTGTATCGCGTATACAATGATAAAGGGCGTGCTATTGCAGATTTATTAACATTGTTAGAAGAGGTGCCAGATACGACAGAACCATATCGTTATATCGATCCAGAACAACCATGGCGTGAATTGTACTTTGAAAATTGCACCTTTAAAGAGATGAAACAACTCATTATTAAAGATGGCAAAATTATCGTAAAATTGCCGACACTAGATGAGCTTCGTCAATATGTTAAAGACCAATTAGAACCGCGAAATTTGGTTAGAAGAACAGCGCTTTGAAAATCCACATCGTCATTACCTTGATATGAGTCCAGGATACTATCAAATGAAAATGGATTTATTAAATCGTATTTTCCGGAAGAAATAGGAGGGCTTATGTTAGACAATCCAGAAGTAACAAAAAGAGGCTCTCGTTCAATGGATTAGAGATTATTTTAGTCAAAATGGACCTAGCTGTAGCGCCGTAGTAGGTATTTCAGGTGGTAAGGATTCCACAATTGTGGCGGCTTTATGTAAAGAAGCCCTTGGGGCAGAACGCGTAGTAGGTGTTCTTATGCCGAATGGAATTCAGACTGATATCGATGATGCCAAGGCTGTAGTGGCACATTTGGGGATTCCACATATCATAGTGAATATTGGAACTGCCTATGAAGCTTTGACGAACGCTATCATTCAAGGTGAAGGTTATAAAGCAGTTACTGGTAGAACTGATATATCCAAGGATGCAGGAATTAATACACCACCGCGTCTTCGCATGACAACGCTATATGCAGTAGGACAAAATTTGCCAAATGGGGCACGCGTAGCTAATACATGTAATGGATCTGAAGATTATGTAGGGTATTCTACAAAATATGGCGATAGTGCGGGAGATTTTAGTCCTCTTGCCAATCTTGTCGTAGAAGAGGTACGCCAAATAGGTCGATTACTTGATATTCCAAAATATCTTGTAGATAAGACGCCTAGTGATGGACTCAGCGGTCTATCTGATGAGGATAAATTAGGTTTTACCTATGCTGTATTAGATCGTTATATTAGGACTGGTCAGATTGACAATTTAGAGACAAAAGAACGTATTGATCATTTGAATCGTATTAATAAGCATAAATTAGAATTGATGCTTTTAAATGTTAGAGTTGATTGTTTTTCTAGTCTAATTCATGCTAATGTTGATTAACACAAAGTTTATTATTTCTTATGTATTTTATGATGGAGGTAATATGGAGACAAAAATAGCGTTGATTGGTACGGGCGGTACAATTGCTGGACAAGGCGCATCCGATACAGATTTGACGGGCTATACTGCAGGTGTACTAGGCCTCGATGAAATTTTAGACTCCGTACCAGGCACAGAACCATATGGTCCATATACATATACTCAGTTTAGTAATATTGAAAGTTCCGATATTACGGTCCAGCATTGGTTGGATTTATCTAAGTTAGTACAAGAATTAGTAAATCAAGAGGATATAGGCGGGGTTGTTATTACTCATGGAACAGATAGCATGGAGGAGACAGCTTATTTTCTTAATCTTACTGTTCGTACAGATAAACCCATCGTTATTACTGGCTCGATGAGACCTGCTGGGGCAATTAGTGCAGATGGTCCTATTAATTTATTACAAGCGATTCAAGTGGCAAGAACACCTGCATCTGTAGGTAAAGGTGTTCTTGTTGTTCTAAATGGCTATGTTGATGGGGCGCGTGATGTGTCCAAACGGAATACAACTAATGTGGCTACCTTTGACAGTCCATTAGTAGGGCATCTTGGTATCGTCCAGGATGGTGTAGCTCATTATTATAAAGCCTCTACTCGTCGTCATACGAAAGAATCCATCTTTGAAGTACATGACTTAAAGGAATTGCCTCGTGTAGTCATTTTGACTTGCTATGGCGGTATGGATGACATGGTGCCAATGAGTGTAGTTGCCACTAATCCTGATGGGCTCATCTTGACTGGATTGGGTCATGGTACAATTCCTCAAAATGTACGTCAAATAACACAAAATACAGCATTTCCAACTGTACGTGCCTCTCGTACAGGGAGTGGCATGGTATCTGCTGTACCACAAGATGCACTAGCAGGCTATCTCGTAAGTGATACATTGAGCCCACAAAAGCTCGTATTTTATTGATGCTGGGGCTTACAAAAACTAAAAATCTTAAAAAGTTACAACAGTTCTTCTATAAATATTAATTAGAAAAAAAAAAATATTTGAGAAAAACTCTCAAATCTTAATTTGATATTCATTTTCAAGTATTATACTATGTGTAACAGTTTTATATGCAATGAACCGCACATCCCGATCGCCTAGATGTGCGGATTTGCCGCGTTTTTTATTCGGCGCCAATAGCATTTTCTAAGGCCCGTTGTATACCTACATAAACAGCTTTAGCTAATGTATCCCCGAATAGGGAGAAGGAGCCTGCATCTGTTAACACATCACCATTTGGTATCTATGGTGAGAATGACACCATCTGTGGATGTTCCCGGTAGCAGAAGTCTTGCGTTCTTTTGTAATTGTTTCAGGAATATCTTCGTTGATAAATGGATAGAGGCGTACACTTTCAACACCCCAATCTTGGAGGGCTGCGCTTTTAGCCTCCGTAATTGTCATCATGATAGCTTTCACCATGGCGCTGTCAGTTAAGGCCTTATTCGTAAAGACTAGTATGTTGATTGTGCCAGGCGTACAAACGCTCCGTCCCGTTCTTCATAGCAATATCCTGTACCTGCACGATGGGCCGTTTTTTCATAGCCTGCAGTAACGATGGTCTCTACAATCGTATCGTGTCCTCTCACTTGGCGTATGCGTGAAGGTTCATTGTAGCAGACGTGAGCAGTGCTGTACTAAAATGAACAGGTGTATCGATGTGTTCAAACTCTTGTGCTAAATAATTTGCTACAGAGCCGCCAGGCAAATCTTTTTCTGTTTCAATTTGATACGTCAGTTGCTGATTTCGTACGGCCAAAGTATGGTGATATCCGCCATTGAGTTGACCACTAGATAAGGAATAATGGATGTCATCAAAGTGTACGGTAACGGAATTTAACTCTTTTGTTACATGACCTCCTGTTGCAAGCTCTTGTGGTGCTTCATATGGATTGTTAAACATATAAGTCTCCCTAGGTTTAGATTGTTATATATATAATATAAGGATATAATAGTTTTACTAAATTATTGTAAAATACATATGTTAGATTATAACACATATGTTTATTTCGAATATATTTCCGATTCTACCGAATGAGCGTTATATTTTATTCATGGAGGTTAGTATGAGTGATCTTTTAAATAGGGCTTCTGAATTACTGTTTAAAGATGCGAATGTATTGATTCAATTTCGAGATTGGTTCTTTTCTCAAGCAGGTAATATATTATTAGCTCTTATTATATTTTGGGTAGGTCGTTATGCTATTAAATGGGTGAAAACCTTTGCTGTCCGTATTATGACTAAGGCCTCTTATGACTCTGCTGCGATGAGCTTTATTACGCAGATCATCAATTATGCATTGCTAGTAGGTCTAATATTGATTTGCTTAAATCAAATTGGTGTTCCTACTACATCCTTTGTAGCTGCCTTTGGTGCCTTTGGTTTAGGTATTGGTTTGGCCTTACAAAGCAACTTATCTAACTTGGCATCAGGCTTATTAATTCTTATATTTAAGCCTTTTAGAGCCGGTCATGTTATTCAAGTTGGAGATACTGTAGGTAGTGTTAAGTCTATTCAATTTATGTATACTATTATCACTACTAAAGATCAAAAAATGTGTATATACCAAACTCTATCCTTACCTCCCAAGCCATAACTAATATTGCTTATACCCACGAAAGGGTTATCCCGTTCGTCTTTGATATTGGTTATAACAATAATCATCATGAAGCAATTAAAATCTTAAAAATATTTTTGCTGCTGATAAACGTGTACTCAATCCTAAAAACATGGAAATTGGTATTTCTGAATTTGGCGATAACTCTGTACGCATTGCTGCCTATGCACGCGTTAAGTCGAAAGACTTCTTAGATGTGCAATATGGAATTATGTCTGATGTAAAAGATGCGTTCGATAAATATGGTATCGACATTCCATATCCTCAACGTGTTGTATATCTTCAAAATGTAGATAACTCTACTGGTGAAATTAAGGGAACTAAGAAAAAGGCAAGTGGAACGGATGTTGCCATTGATGATAACCCTGAAAGTTAATATGTGATACAGAAAGTGAGATATATGATATCTTTAACAACTAATGTTTGTATAGTTTGGAAACGACTTATTTTGATGATAGCCTTTATAGGCGCTATTATTTTCGGTACTAGTGTTTCTCATGCGGCGTATATTGCGCCACCATCTACGATAGGTGAGGCTGTTGTTCTCATTGATGCGGATACAAAAGAAATCCTATTTGCAAAGAATCCTGATAAGTGGATGCATCCTGCGAGTACTACGAAAATGGTTACATTGTTAACAGCTCTAGAACTCAAAGGTACACAACTTGATGAACTGGCGACTATTAGTAGTTATGCCACTAGTATGGAGGAATCCAATCTGGGGGGTTCGTGTTGGTGATCAAATTACCTTGAAGGTGTTCTTGAAGGCATGATGGTTGCCAGCGGTAATGATGCGGCCGTTGTAGTAGCAGAAAGTGTAAGTGGCTCTGTAGAGAACTTTGCAAAGGACATGAATCGCGTTGCTGCAAAAGCAGGGGCAAAAAATAGCGTGATTTTTAAATCCTCATGGTTTGACACAAATGGGCCATCACTCTACGGCTCGTGACTTGGCGATGATTGCAGCGTATGGTATGAAATACCAAATGTTCCGCGATAAAGTAGCCAATGATTATTATAAGGTGCCTTATCAAAACCGTACGCCAGAAACAATTCGCACCACCAACCATTTCATTCGCAATAAATATCCCGGTGCTAATGGTTTAAAACTGGCTTTACGAATGCTGGGGGAATGCTTGATTGCATCGGCTACCCGTAATGGTCATACTATGATTGTAGTTATGCTTAACGATGATAACCGTTGGGATGAAGCAGTACAATTCCTTGACTATGGCTTTAAACTTCGTGGAGTTATTTAGGGGAACTATTGTGTAATGGGGATATATGAGTTCATTCTTTGCATTTTTAAAACGCATGCGCTTTATCAATCGATGGAGCCTCATGCGCAATACAGAAACAGAAAATATTCAAGAACATAGCCTCGAAGTAGCTATGGTAGCTCACAATTTAGCAGCTCTCAAAAATGAATATTTTGGTGGTAATGTGGACATTAATAAGGTAGCTGTCATTGCCATGTACCATGAGGTGAGTGAAATCTTCACAGGCGACATGCCAACACCGATTAAATATTTTGATCCAAAACTTCGTGAACTGTAGTTGGTGAAGTTGAAACATTAGCACAAGAGAAAATGTTATCTACCTTGCCAGAACGATTACAAGCTGTTTATAAGCCTTTCATAGTAGATGCAGAGGATAATCCTGAGTGGCCTATCGTTAAGGCGGCAGATACAATTTCGGCCTATATGAAATGTGTAAACGAACTCAAGGCAGGGAACGATGAGTTTAAAGAAGCACATGACTCCATTTTGGCTAAACTGAAAGCACTCAACATGCCAGAGGTAGATATGTTCCTTGAGACTTATATGCCTGCTCTTGGTAAAAGCTTGGATGAGCTAAATTACTACGAAATCAAATAATGATTAAAAAAGAGACGACGGATGGTCGTCTCTTTTTATTCTATAAAAATAGCCATAACATCTTAATAGACGTCACAGCCATTTTACATCTCAAATACAAATTATAATATCTATTTTTCTTCAATAATATTTTGGTTTCTTATTAATATTTTCTTCCCCCTGCCACGAGAATGCCCGGTGCCCATATTTAGCTTTGAACTCTTTGTTTGTAAGCATTTCTAGTTCATTAATATCGATGTGTGGTTCGATTTGTTGGAACTCGGGAATTGGTGTTGTAGGAATACCTTGATTATGGGGGCACACCTCTTGGCATACATCGCAACCAAACAATAATGGAGTTTTAGCTATAATATGTTGTTCTTGGTCGGTGAGTTCGCCTTTTTCTGTGTTAAGTAGCTTTTACAAGTATCATATTTGAATTCTTCGTGCCCTAAGCATTGACCTAGACAAGCGGTAATACAACGGTTACAACCCATGCAAGATTGTTCAAGTGGTGTGTTCGACTCAAATTCTAATGTGGTTAATATCGTTCCTATTACTACGTAGGATCCCCATTTAGGACTGATAAAACAATTGTTTTTGCCATAAAAGCCAAGGCCCGCTAAGTATGCCATGTAACGGTCTGCCAAGGGAGAGGTGTCACAATGTATAGAAAACTGAGCTGAAGTATTCATTTTTTGTAATTTTTCAATAAGTTTTTCTAAATATTCATTAATGACCAGGTGATAATCTGTGCCCCATGTATAGCGGGATAGATTGGATGGACCGTTATGTTCTACGTAGTATGGAAAGAGACAGACAATAGCACTTTTAGGTGTGAACTCAGTTGTTCCTAGTAGTCGTTCCTCCACATCTGCAGCTGTAAATGGACAGGGGATTAGTTTCGTACAAAATGGTTTTTGCATTTTCAGGTAGAGGCCAAGGGGCAATCCCAAATTCATAAATTTGTAATTCTTTGCAAAATTCCTGTAAATTTATATCTTTCATCATAGATTTAGTGGCGAATAATTGGTAAAATAAAAGTATAAGAAACGTGAGGAATTCTATAGATTCCTGCTAAGTTTGTAGTTCGGTGATGTCTGTATTTTTGTGGTTATCATCCAGTTCTGTTAGTATTAGTATACCATTGAGAGGACAGATTATGTTAGCATTTATGAAAGTATTACAACCGAAGACGGTGGAAGAGGCTTATGAATTAGCCATAAAAAACAAAACTGCCCCAATGCTAGCTGGTGGCTGCTGGTTGCGTTTAGGTCGGCGCACATGGCCTGCAGTGATTGATATGGCTAGTCTTGATTTGCGTTATGTTCGCGAAGAGGAGAACGAATTTGTCATTGGTGCTATGGCAACGCAAGGCGACGTGGAACGTTTTGAGCCATTACAACAATTCTGTGGTGGTGCTGTTGTTAAAGGTGTTAAAGAAATTCTTGGCATTCAATTCCGCAACACTGCTACTATGGGTGGATCTGTAGCAAGCCGCTTCGGCTTCTCCGACATTATTCCTGCATTAATGGCAGTACATGCAGACATCGTTACTTTTAAAGGCGGTCGCATGTCCATACATGACTATATGAAATACAGAGAACGTGATATCCTCGTGGAAATTCGTATTCCTAAAGTAGATGTGCCTGTAGCTGTAGAGGCTCTTCGCATCTCTCGTGGTGACTTCCCAGTGTTGACAGGTGCTCTTCGCCGTGATGACAAAGGCGTTGAAGTGTACATCGGTACAAGACCTGGCGTGCCTCAATTAGCAGAAAAAGCAAGTGCTCTGCTTTCAGAAAAAGGATTGTCTGCAGCAAAGAAGCAGGTCAATTAGCATCTGAAGAATTAGTTTATCAATCTAACTCTCATGCTTCCAAAGAATATCGCATGGAAATGGTAAAAGCTATGGTTCAACGCTTGTCTAAGGAGGTGGCACAATAATGGAACTCGTACTTAATATTAATAATAAAAATGTAACTGTTAATGTGCCAACTGATGAAATGTTATTGGATACATTGCGTAATCTTGGTTACTATAGCGTACGTTGTGGCTGTGACACAACAAACTGTGGTCTTTGCACTGTATGGGTAGATGACGAAATTATCTTGTCTTGTGCATATCCTACATTCCGTGCGCCTGGTCATAAAATCACTACATTAGAAGGCTTGCAAGAAGAGGCTGAATTATTAGCGGCTTGTATTGCTAGCGAAGGCGCTGACCAATGTGGCTTCTGTACAACTGGTATGATGATGAGTGCTATCAACTTGAAACGTAAAAATCCAAAGGCTAGTGATGATGAGATTCGTGAATACCTCATCGGTAACTTGTGCCGTTGTACTGGCTATGAATCACAACTTCGAGGGGTTCGTAAATTCTAGAAGGAGGCCTAAAATAATGAATAAGCACATTGGTAAATCTTATGACAAGGTTGACTCTAAAGGTATTTTGACGGGTAAACCGTCTTATACTGGCGATTTTGTTCCAAAAGATGCGCTCGTTATTAAGGTTCTTCGTAGTCCTCATGCACAGGCGCGCATTAAATCAATCGATACATCTAAAGCTAAATTGATTCCTGGCGTAGAAGCGATCTTTACACATGAAGATGTCCCTAATACTCGTTTTACATTGGCTGGTCAAACCTACCCAGAGCCATCTGCTTATGATGCGCTTATCTTAGACCCTGTAGTTCGCTATGTAGGCGATGAAGTGGCTCTTGTTGTTGCAAAAGATGAAGCTACAGCACTTAAAGCGATGCCTCTTATCAAGGTTGAATACGAAGTACAAAAACCTGTGCTCGATATGCATACGGCTATCGACCATGAAACAGTAGTCCATCCTGAAGATGATATTCATAATAATATCCCTGTAGGTCAAGATTATAAACGCAATATTTGCGTATCTTATCATAAACGAGTAGGCGATATTGAAGCTGAACTTGCAAAATGTGATTATGTAGTAGATGGTACTTACTTTGACCAGGCTACACGGCAAACAGCAATGGAACCATTCCAAAGTTATGGTTACGTTGATGCATTGGGCCGCGTAGTTATCGTATCTTCTACACAAATCGTATTCCATGTACGCCGTCATATTGCGCGTGCATTAGGAATTCCAGCTGCAAAGGTTCGCGTAATCAAACCTCGTATCGGCGGTGGTTTTGGTTCTAAAACAAACGGCTTGCACAGAAATTATGACAGCTTTTGTGGCGTGGACATTGAAGAAACCTTGTTACCTCTTATACGATCGTACTGAAGCACAAACTTGCTCCTACTACACGTCATGCTCGTGAATGGAAAATCCGTGTAGGTGCTACAAAGATGGAATTATCAAAGTAATTGATATGGACTCCATTACTGATGCAGGTGCTCATGCAACTCACTGTTTCACTACAACTACAGCTGGTGAGCATAAGTCCATTCCTTTATACAATAAAGCGACAGCTATTCACTACGGTACAGAAGGCGTATACATGAACCATACACCAGGCGGTGCATTCCGTGGGTATGGTGCTACAGAAGCGTTATGGCCATTAGAGGGTGCTGTTAATAATTTGGCGGATAAAATGGGTGTTGACCCTGCTGAATTGCGTCAAAAGAACTTGATTGCTCAAGGTGAACAAAGCTTGGTATATGCTCCAGATGAATACCTTGACTCTGGTCTATTCCAAGATACAGTAAACCGCGTAAAAGAAATGGCTCGTTGGGATGAACGTCCTCATTCTTGGGATATTGACGAACGTTATCGCGGTGGTCTTTGGCATGGCATTAGCGTTACAAGGTTCTGGTGTTGCTAACATTGACGTAGCATCTGTAGAAATTCGTCTTGGCGATGATGGTAACTACACATTGTATACGGGCTCTTCCGATATGGGCATGGGTGCTAATACTGTATTGACTCAAATGGCTTGTGAAATCATTGGCTGTCCTATGGAATACATGACTGTTGTTGAATCTGATACAGACATCGTACCATTTGATCCAGGTTCCTATGCATCTAGTACAACATACGTAACTGGTACGGCGGCGAAAATGGCTGCTGAAGAATTACGCACTAAGATTATTGCTAAGTTTGCTCAATTCTTCGATACAGATATAGAAAATATCGACTTTGATGGCGTTGTAGCTACCACAAAAGATGGTTCTCAAACTATGGATATCCATCAATTAGCTCCAAAATTATTAGTAGGCGTTAATGCAGAACAATTGTCTGGTTTCGCTACATGGGGCAGTCATACGTCCCCACCTCCATTCATGGCAACTATTGCAGAGGTAAAAGTAGACAAACAAACTGGCAAGGTTATTCCGCTTCATACATATTCCTGCATCGATTGCGGTACTGTTATTAATCCTAAATTGGCTCGTGTTCAAGTTGAAGGTGGCGTAGTACAAGCTATCGGCATGGCATTTGTATGAAGATGTACGCTATTCTAATAATGGTCGCTTAGAGACTAATAACCTTATGACTTATAAAATTCCAACCCGTCAAGATATTGGCGAGTTACATGTAGACTTTGTAGAGTCTTATGAGCCGACAGGCGGATTTGGTGCCAAATCTATTGGTGAAGTTGTTATTAATACGGCTAGTCCAGCTATTCAACATGCTATTAAAAAATGCAGTTGGTGCGGACGTTCGTACATTACCTATGACACCAGAGAAGGTATTTATGGGGATGGACGAGAAATATAAAGTATAGAGATTTCTATTTACTTTTCCTTTTCTAAGGAGGCCTGGTTTTATGACATCACAAACATCCTATTGGAATCGATTGATCCAACCTGGGGAATTGTGGCCCTTGTTGGGGCAGGCGGCAAAACGACTGTCTTTCAAAATTAGTAGAATATGGAAGGCTGAAAGGTCAGCCCATCGTAGTTACGACTACGACTCGACTCTATGAATCACAAGTGGCTCAATATGAACCTATTTATACTCGAAATATCAACGATGTTGATGAATATTGTACAAAAACGTATTTTGCGTGGATATTGTGGTGCGTGGTTTAATGGTATTACAGGAACAAAAGTTGATCCTTAGATTGTGAAATCTTATCGATGGTTTAGCAAAAATTGCATCCGAACTGGCAAATCGTTGTTGAAGCGGGATGGAGCCAAAGAGAAATGGCTTAAGGCACCTAAAACATACGGAACCTGTTATCCCAAGTCAAACAAAGACGACTATAGGTCTGGTGAATTTACAAATGTTAGAGCGCCGCTTGATGAAGAGCACGTGCATAATCGAGAATTCGTTCAAGATATTGTGAAACGCGAATGGTGCCATTGTAACGCCACATATGCTTGCTCAAATCTGTGCTCCACAAAACAAGGGTTTATTCCATATAGTAAGGGCAAGAAAATCTTGTTCTGCACGGGTTATGACACGGTACAACATCGTATTATTGATGATTTCATAAGTCATGTGGTAGATAGCGATATCACGGCCATTGTGTTGGCTGATGGGTATAAGGCTAGTTGTGAAATTCGTCGCATTATTCAATGTCGCTAGGTAGCAAAAATGGAATATAAGACAGGTGAAAGCGCTCCCTTAGGGGGCGCCCTTTCACGAGAAACACCTCGTATTGGCCTTGTTTTGTTAGCAGCAGGTCAGTCTCAACGAATGGGAACAAATAAGCAATTACTTCCGTGGCGCGGAAAGACGATTCTTGACGCGGTATGTCATGCATTACAAATTGATGGAAACGAACTAATCCTTCATGGAATTTAAAAACCTATCCAATGGTTGCCGTTACAGGTGGGGACCATGATATTGACCATATTGCTAGCAGTTATGGATTCTTCGTTATTCATAACGAATGTTCTGATTTAGGTCAAGGCACATCCATCGCATTAGGCGTGAAATACTTGATGAATAAATTTGGCATACGCGCTTTTAGATGGTATCATTTGCTCTGTGTCTGATCAACCGTTACTGAATCCAATGGTTGTTGAACAACTCATTACTAGCTTTCAACAGCATAGGGATGAAATAAATAGAACAATCGTAGTACCTAAATATGGAATAACTCAACACCCTGGCAATCCAGTTTTGTTTGGTGCCCATTGGTTTGAGGACTTGCAACACATCGAGGGTGACCAAGGTGGACGAACGATCATTCGTGGGTGTGGGGCATAATTTTGTAGAATATGTAAGTATTATTCCTGAGTGGGGATTTGATATAGATACGCCAGAGGATTATAACGATATGCAACATCGTGATAGTGAGGGGGTGTATGAAGCCTTTAATACTTGTGCGCGGAGGCGGCGATATCGCTTCCGGGGTGCAATTTATAGATTGAGACGTGCAGGGTACCCTGTAGTAGTTAATGAAATTGCTATACCTACTATGATTCGCAGAGAGGTGAGTTATGGTAATGCTGTTCATTGCGGTGAAATGATTCTTGAACGGTTGGTTGCACGTCATGTGTGTATCGGTGAAATTCAGGATACGTTATCACAAGGTGTGATTCCTGTTGTAACATCGTCCTATGAAGAGATATTAGATCAACTGCATCCGGATGTTGTTGTAGATGCCATTTTGGCTAAAAAGAATCTTAGGAACTACTAGACTCGATGCGCCCTTTGTTATTGGTGTAGGTCCTGGATTTAGCGCTGGCCGCGATGTGAATGTAGTCATCGAAACTATGCGTGGCCATAATTTAGGACGCTGCATTTATGATGGTGAAGCGGAACCGAATACGGGGATTCCTGGCAATGTGGGTGGTTATACCCATGAACGGTGATTCATTCGCCAAAGGCAGGGGTATTTACAGCTAAACGTCATATTGGTGACGAGGTGCAAGCTAACGAAGTGATTGGTTATGTTGATGAAGAACCGGTGCGGGCTAAGATTACCGGTACATTACGGGGCATTTTAAAAACGGGACTTATCGTATCTGATCATTTTAAATTGGCTGATGTGGATGCTCGTTGTGAGGAATCGCATTGTTATAGTATTTCTGACAAATCCCTCGCTGTTGGCGGCGGTGTCTTAGAGGCCGTTACTGCATGGGACTATGAAAGGAATAAAGATGGAAAGCATTTATGAGATTATGAAAGACCGATTACAGGTGACGGAGCCAACATTTTGGTGACCATCCTATCGGGGCCTCGCCAAGGGATAGAACTATCTATAATCAGGATGGGGATATATTATATGGTGACGCTATAGAAGGCTTTACACTAAATAGAGTCAAGACGAATTTTTATGTGTATTTGGTAGCACTGAATGTTTTGTTGAACCTGTTGAAAAGGATCCATCTGTACTTGTCCTTGGGGCAGGCCATGTAAGCCGTGCCATTACGGATTTATTATTATTTATCGGATGTCGTGCTAACGGTTGTTGATGATCGACCTGAATATGTGGTGCCTGAATTCTTTGATGAGCGTGTAACAAAGAAAATGTTTGCCTTTGGATGATTTTAGAGACAAGTTACCTCTTGATGAATATAATGGATTTATTATCGTTACGAGAGCACATGAATTCGATAACACATGCCTTGAACAATTGAGATCAACTGCCTACTTATATGGGGGTTATGGGCAGTCAACAACGCATTCATTATGCATTAGAAAATTTGAAAGCCAAAGGTTGGACGCAAGAGGAACTCGATATGATCTATGCCCTATTGGCCTCCAGATTTAGGTGCTCAAACACCAGAGAAATTGCTTTATCTATCGTCAGTGAGTATCTTGCTGTTGTACGAGGTAAACAAGGTCAGTTTTTACGCAGAAAGAGAGTTGTAAGTCATGAATCGTGAGTTTGTAGAATATTTAAGTCAACGCACAGATGAAACACTAGCAGTGGCAACAATTCTTCATACGGTGGTTCTACGCCTCGTAAAGCAGGTACCTCGATGGTTGTATTCCCTGATGGATCTATTTTTTGGCACTATTGGCGGTGGCCGCAGCAGAAAATGAAATACGCCTCAGTGCTATTGATTCCATGAAGAAGAAGGAGCAACATCGACGTATTGAAGTAAAATTAAATGATGATATAGCCGTAAAGAAGGCATGGTCTGTGGCGGTTGCATGGATGTGTGGATTAAAACGCAAAATGTATAACCCTGTTTTAAATTTGCAGTGCTCATAAAATGCGATAAAATATAAGGTACAGCTAATGTAATGGCTGTACCTTATTATTTTGTATAAGGAGTCGCACATATGCATTTTGAAGCCCTCATACATACCTTTAGAATCCTTTGATCTCATCGATATCTTGACGGTTGCTATCGGTATTTATTATATGTATAAACTCTTAAAGGATACACGTGCTGTAGCCTTGTTGAAAGGGTTATTATTTTTTGGCTATTTTGAATGTTTTAAGCCATGTAATGAATCTGTATGTTATTAACTGGATTCTCCAACAAGGGATGACCGTTATCCTCTTTGCGTTACCTGTCGTGTTCCAACCGGAATTACGTCGTGCCCTAGAGCAACTTGGGCGTGGCCGTATTTTTAGTAAAGCAACAGAATGTAAACGAAGAAGAAATGGACATGGCTATCAATGAAGTGATGGCTGCTGCACGCGTTATGTCTCGTGAACATGCAGGGGCCCTCATCGTATTTGAACGCGAGGTAGGCTTAAACGACTTTATTGATACAGGCATTATCGTAGACGCCGTACTTAGTCGGGAATTGATTAAAAATATTTTCGTTCCTAGTACACCTCTTCATGATGGGGCTATGATTATCCGTAATGGCGCATTCAGGTCTGCAGGTTGTCTATTGCCGCTTACCGAGGACCGTACATTGAGTACCGAACTTGGTACACGTCATCAGCGCGGCTATCGGTCTGTCTGAACAAACAGATGCAGTTGTCGTTGTTGTCAGCGAAGAAACAGGGTGTCATTTCTATATACCTATGGCGGACATATTTTTATCGTCACTTACCAGAAGATCAAATTAAAGAGGCCCCTTCGTACATTTATGGAAAAGACCTCGTCAAAATATTACGAGCATGTGGAAATGGGGTGGCAAGAAATGATGATTCATTTGAAACGCACAACTGGCCTGACAAAAATACTTTCATTATTGGCAGCCATCGTCATGTGGTTTTTTTATTATGCGCGACCAAAATCCTGTGATGGAGGGTTTCCTATACGGTGCCTGTACAGGCAAAATTTGCTAAACATCATAGGGATGCACCTCAATATGTACGCGTTACGCTTAGTGGGCCACGCGATACGATTATTAACTTAAAGTCTGAAAAAAGGCTTATATAGATGCGTCAGGGGTTTCGACGGGACAAAATAATGTAACCATCCATTTCAATCCACCATCGGGGATGAGCATAGTTGAGATTAAACCTGATACAGTAACGATTAATGTTGATGAATATGCATCAAAGAAATTACCTGTTGAAATTGTACCAATTGACAAATTCCGGATAATGGGCATTAAAACGGTTACAAATCATTCCGAAGGAAGTTACCGTATCCGGTCGTAAACAACAAGTAATGGTTCCGCCACAGGTTGTCATGCGAAGGTTAATGTGGTCGGTCAAACTAAAACTTTAGTGTTTCTGTTGCTGATTTTTGGAAGCTTGGGATAATGCGGCAATGTGCTCGATGCAAATATTAGCCCAACACAAGGCCAAGCACAGTATGAATTAAATTTACTTAGAAAAGATAAAGCTGCCTTATTTCGGCAATAACTGCAGGTCAAGTAGCGGGATGGTTATGAAGTCAAAGGTATTACGATTAAGCCTGTACAAGTAACAATTACAGGTCGTGAAGAAATGGTGGATTCTGTTTCGGATCTTAAGACGGAATCTATTGATATAAGTAATGCTACGGCACCTATTGATGGTACTTATAATATAGTAATTCCTGATGGCCTTACTAGTAAGATGACTACGGTTCATGTAACAGTGGATATACAAAGAAAAGCATAGATATGATAAGAATAATAATCTTCGCGTAGCTGTTACCGTAAAGGCTAGTTGATTGAGGAAATAGTAGAAAAGAAATACCTCAACTAAAGGGATATACAGAAAATTCCATGTGGTGACGTGCTGTTGATGCTCGTAGTAAGAAACCCAATATTGTATTTGTGTATACCCTTTTTGTAGAGGCTCAACATGAAGAAAAAATCATTAAGAAACTAGGTAAGCAAAAAGGATGTTACCTTATTTACACCTGAGGATCCAGAACCGATTGCCATTGGTGATAGACCCTAGTACATAGACCTGTTGTGATGGGCTTTTGGTCCCGCAGGTATGATGGCGTTTTTTACTTAGCCCGTGAAGGCTATCGCCCCTATCGTGTTAGAACGGGGACAAGATGTAGATACTCGTGCAAAGGATGTGGAAACATTTTGGAAAAACGGATCCTTTAAACCGGAATCAAATGTTCAATTCGGTGAAGGTGGGGGCCGGTACATTTTTCTGATGGTAAATTGACTACGCGCGTCACACACCCACGGTTGCATGAAATTTCAAAATACTTTTGTAGAATTTGGGCACCGGAAGAAATCCTTATACAAGCATAAACCTCACGTAGGAACAGATAAATTACGTCATATGGTAAAAGCCATGCGTGAGCGCATTATCGAATGGGGGCGGCAGAAGTCCGCTTTGGAGCTAAGGTAACCGATGTATTTGTTGATCAGGACCATGTGGTCGGTATCGAGGTGAATGGTGCGGAACGTATTGATACGACTCTAGTTTTATCTGGTGTAGGTCATAGCGCACGAGATATGTATGAAATGTTATTTAAACGCGGTGTCGATATGGTGGCTAAACCATTTGCTATCGGTGTTCGCATTGAGCATCCTCAAGATGTCATAGATCAATCTCAGTACGGTGTGGATCCAAAGAGCCTAGGACTAGGCTGCTGAGTATTCTTTTGGTATATCATGATAAAGAATCGGGACGTACGGCCTATAGCTTCTGTATGTGTCCTGGTGGGCAAGTGGTCGCATCTGCGTCCGAACCGGGCGGTGTTGTAACCAATGGTATGAGCTTGTATGCCCGTGACAGTGGCGTGGCAAATAGTGCTATCGTCGTAAACGTAGGCCCTGATGATTTTGGTACCCATCCTCTAGATGGCGTGGCATTTCAACGAGAATGGGAACACAAGGCTTATAAATTGGGTGGTTCAAACTTTAATGCACCGGCTCAAACGGTAGGTTCTTTCTTAGGCCAGGCTGATGCGCCGTCTGTTGAAAGCAGTATACATAGTTATGAACCTCATATCGTAGATTGCGATTTGCACCAGTGTTTACCTGATTATGTATCGTCTGTTTTAGAACGGGCCTTACCGTATTGGGGACGCCGTATCAAAGGCTTTGATAACCCTGAAATCTGTATGACCGGCGTTGAAACGCGCACATCTTCACCGCTTCGTATGGGACGTGATGATAATCGCGTATCCACTACAGTCGGTGGCTTTTACCCGATGGGGGAAGGTGCAGGCTATGCGGGTGGCATCATGAGTGCCGCCTTGGATGGTGCAGAAACGGCGATTGCGTGCATGAGCATGTATGCAAAACCTAATGAATGATACTTTCACAAATAGATTTATACATTTACGTGCTATGGTGAAAGCTCAACCTGGAATTTATAAATTGTACAAACTCGTGTGATATAATACACACAACATAGATTGAAATACATTCGTTTGTAGACGGAGGAGAATATGGCTCGATTATTTGGTACTGATGGTGTACGTGGCGTTGTTAATGAATTTTTAACACCTGAATTGGCATACCATTTGGGGCGTGCAGCGGCAACACATTTTGGTAAAGAAAAAAGAACATCCTACATTTTTAATTGGTAGAGATACGCGTATCTCTGGTTCCATGTTGGAATGCGCGTTGGCATCTGGCATCTGTTCTGTAGGCGGTAATGTAGTTATGGCGGGAGTCATTCCTACACCTGCTGTAGCATACCTTGTAAAGCAACAAGGTTTTGATGCGGGCGCTGTTATTTCTGCATCTCATAACCCATTCCCAGATAATGGTATTAAATTCTTTGATGGTAGTGGTTTTAAATTACCAGATGAAGTAGAAGATCAATTAGAAGTATATGTACGTCAAAGTGCAGATAACGAATTACCTCGTCCTACAGGTGCTTTGGCATTGGTCGTGTAGAGTATAATGCAAATCTTGCACATCACTATGCTCACTTTGTTCGTCATACAATCGATACATCCCTTGAAGGTTTAACGATTGTCTATGATGGCGCGAATGGTGCCGCTTCTAGCGTAGGTCCTGAAATTTTGTCTGGTCTTGGTGCAAAGGTTATCAATATCAATGTCGATCCAGATGGTTTGAACATCAATCATCATTGCGGTTCTACCCATATCGAAGGCTTGTAAGTAGCTGTTCAACAACACCATGCTGATTTAGGTATTGCCAATGATGGTGATGCAGATCGTTGCTTGTTAGTAGACGAAAAAGGTCAAGTCCTCGATGGCGACCAAATCATGCTATTATGCGCTCGTAAATTGAAAGAAGAAGGTAAGCTCAAAGGCGATACCGTAGTTGGTACCGTTATGAGTAATATTGGCTTCCACAAAGCAGCTGAAAGAACTTGGTATGAAAACCGTTTCTACTGCTGTTGGTGACCGCTATGTATTGGAATATATGCGTGAACACGACCTTTCCATTGGCGGTGAACAATCTGGTCACGTCATTTTCCTCGATCATAACACAACTGGTGATGGCATGTTGACTGCTGTTCAAGTGGCGGCTCTTGTAAAGAAAAAGGCCAACCACTTTCTGAATTGGCTGGCATCATGACAAAATACCCACAAGTTCTTATAAACGTACGCGTTGCTACAAAGACTGGTTGGGAAGAAAACGACATTATTAAGGCTGCTATCGTAACAGCTGAAGGTGAACTTGGTGACGAAGGTCGCGTATTGGTACGTGCATCTGGTACAGAACCACTCATCCGTGTAATGGCTGAAGGTCCAGATCAAGAAGCACTACAAGCCTTATGTCAAGAAATTGCTGATATTATCGGTAGAGAACAAGGATTGGCTGAATAGCTATATAATTTTGATAAAAAAAGCACTACTTTGAATTGTAATTATTCAGAGTAGTGCTTTTTGTCATTATTTATCAGCTACAACGAGTTTGTATCCATTCAAGTGAATGTTTTCACCTGTTGTATCTTCGTTCGTTAAGGATTTTATATAGCTATCGCCTGTAAGTGTCCAAGTGGAATCTTTGCTGAGTTTCAATGTAATTTCTTTTGCCGTATTGTCAGTGTTTATAGCGCCAACTAAACTAGATTCATTTGTCATGTCTAGCGCAATGGTGCTAATTGCATCGGCTACAATATTGCCGTTTAAGGCTTGGTTGGAGGCGCGAAGTGTAAGGTGACCGCCATTTTCACCGGTTTTGCCCCAACGGGAGTCGGCCGCTGCTTTCACTAGTGTTGTAGTATTGGGAGTAGAGATAGCATTGCCAGTAAGGTCTACCTCTGCAGTGGTGTTGTTCACATAGATGAAAGCGCCTGTAGCATGGGTGGTGAGTGAGTTGTTTTCTGCTTTGAGACGAGCAATACCGTTTTCAGCATCACCAGAGAAGCTTTGATATAGCATGAAGCCATTATCTTTGTAGCCTGTTACATTGGAGTTTGTAAGAGTTATGGAATTTTTACCTCTACGACACCAATTTCACTGTTTTTAGCTTCGCCCGTAATATAGTCAGCTGTGATATTACCAGTAGAGTAGATAATAGGACTACCTTCACCAGATGTTGTTAATTTGGCAGCCTCTGCTGTAATGGTACCTTCGCCACGGTCTGTAGCTAATGTAGCAGAGTGAGCACCTTCGGTTGTAATAGTAAGATTTTTGCCATTTACAGTACCTTTGTAAGTAGCATCTAAACCACGAGAGGAATCGCTTTTGTGTGAATATTAGTATTTTCTACGTTGATAACCGAGCTCTTCACCAGTGGCAAATACTGCATTCGAGCCATTGGAATTGATGTAATATTGCTGCCTTTTGATACTGATTTGACTACCGTCGATACCGAGTATTACTGCGTTTTGACCACGGAAATTACTATTGTCATCGCTTGTCGTATTGCCTGTTTTATCGAATACGCTGTTTTCGATGGTTATGACTGCTTTATCTTTGCCGATGAACGCATTTTGATCTGATGTTGTATTAGATATCAATTCATGCACAATGGCTTTATTTTCGGTTACTACCGTAGTACCTGTGAAAGTATTAGGATTAGCTTCAGCTTTTGAACTGGCCCATTAGGTGCACTCATAGGTGGATTTCCAGCTGGTGGTGCACTTGGTATGTCTTCTGCAAAGGTTGGAATGAAAGCCAATGTAGATAAGGCGGCACCTAATACGGCAGGTAGTACCCAACGACGTAATTTTCTATATGAGTGTTTATGGTTTAGAGATGTTGTCTTTTTATGTGTTTTATTATTTTGTGTATTCATTGTAATCTCTCCTGTTAGACAATAAATATATATCATATAAATTTTGATAAATATGATTGTATAAAATTTTTATAATAAGTAGTATAATGATGGTGTATGATGTGATCTATGAAATCGTTTGGCTTTATGTACCCCTATGAAAATAAGCGTTATATCTCGTGTTTAATGCTTTCATAAGGCCTAGATTCTTTACATTCATTACATCGATTTAGTATAATATAATTTAGTATGATTACAATTGTACTAGTTCTGCCACATATGAGTGAATGGAGTTCCAAATTCGTAAAGGCGAATAGCGCAAGTACCCGCGAAGGCAGTCGTTAGGGTAGACGAGGTGAAGAGTGATCGAATCATCAGCGGATGCTCTTCCGGCATATTCATGTCGTAACAGATACTAAAAAGCCCATTGGTAACAATGGAGACAAAGTGTATCTGAATGAATTGTATTAAAGTAATAATTAATACATAATTGAAACATTAATCTAGAACATTAATCTAGAACATTAATTAGTTAGCCTTAGTTGTTGGCTGGGGCTAGAATGCCCCCAGTTATAGGAGGATATACTTATGTGCGGTATCGTAGGATACATTGGCTTTAATCAAGCATCTGATTTCTTGTTGGACGGTATGGCGAAATTAGAATACCGTGGTTATGACTCTGCAGGTATTGCTGTTATCGGCCCTGAAAATGTAATTAAAATTCAAAAAAAGGTTGGCCGTCTAGCTAATCTTGAGGCGATTGTAAAAGCAGATCCTAATGAAGGAACTGTAGGTATTGGTCATACTCGTTGGGCTACTCATGGTCGTCCATCCGATATGAACGCCCATCCTCACTCCTCTGAAGATGGTAAATTTGCTGTTGTTCACAATGGTATCATCGAAAACTACATGCCTTTAAAAGAAGAGCTCATCGAAAAAGGGTACCATTTCAAATCTGAAACTGATACAGAAGTAGTAGCTCATTTATTAGAGGATATGTACGATGGCGATTTCGTAAGTACTGTTCGTCGCATGCTTGATCGTGTTGATGGTGCGTATGCGCTTGAAATCATCTGTGCCGATGAACCGGATAAAATCATTTGTACTAAAAGAAAGAAAACCCTTTGGTTATCGGCCTCGGCAAAGGGGAAAACTTTGTTGCTTCCGATATTCCAAAGCAATCATTAACTACACACGTGATACATACATCTTAAACGATGGTGAATTGGCTATCGTTACACGCGATAATGTATCTGTATTTGACCGTAAAGGCAATACTATTGATAAAGAAGTGTTCCACGTAAGCTGGAATGCAGAGGCTGCTGAAAAAGGTGGTTATGAACACTTCATGTTGAAAGAAATTCATGATCAACCAAAAGCTGTGCGCGATACATTCGGTACACATATTTCCGAAGACGGTAAGACAGCTATCTTTGATGAGTTGAATTGGACTGCTGACGATGTAGCAGCTTTCAATAAAATCCTCATCGTTGCATGTGGTACAGCATACCATGCAGGTCTTGTAACAAAACAATATATTGAAAACTTGGCGCGCATTCCTGTAAATGTGGAAATTGCATCTGAGTATCGTTATAGCAATCCGTTGACTGATGATAAGACATTATGTATCGTTATCAGTCAATCCGGTGAAACATCTGATACATTGGCTGCTTTGAAAGAGGCTAAACGTCATGGCGCTAAATCCTTGGCAATTACAAACGTAGTAGGTTCCAGTATTTCCCGTGAAGCAGATAACACTGTGTACACATGGGCAGGACCTGAAATCTCTGTAGCGTCTACAAAAGCGTATACTACTCAATTAGTAGCAGGCTTGTTGTTTGCTGTATATCTTGGCCAATTAAATGGTAAAATGGATCCGGCTTTAGGCGGAGAAATCCTTTGCGGTGTTAAAAAGCTTGCCTACATTGATTCATGAAATCTTTTGAAGTAGACGAAGATATGAAAGCCTTTGCAAAACATTATGGCTTCAAATCTGATGCGTTCTTCTTAGGCCGTGCTATCGATTATGCAGTAGCGATGGAAGGTGCTTTGAAATTGAAAGAAATTTCTTACATCCATGCTGAAGCATATGCTGGTGGCGAGTTGAAACATGGTACATTGGCTCTTATTGAAGAAGGCGTACCTGTTATCGCATTGGCTACACAAGAAGATGTGTACGATAAGATGATCAGCAACATCCGTGAAGTAAAAGCGCGTGAAGCTGTTGTAATCGGTATCGGCATGAAAGGTGACGACGAATTATCTAAACACGTTGACCATACGATTTATGTACCTCGTGCGAATAAATTCATCGCTCCAATCCTCGCTGTTGTACCATTGCAATTATTGGCGTACTACGCAGCGATTACACGCGGCGCAGATGTAGATAAACCACGTAACTTAGCTAAATCTGTAACCGTAGAATAATATATATAACCAACAGTGCCTTGGCACTGTTGGTTTATTTCAATATAGGGAGACTATTATGGCAGTTATATTTTCCGGCATCCAACCAAGTGGTGAATTGACACTTGGTAACTATTTGGGAGCTTTTACGTAATTTCTTAGACTATCAAGATACTGATGAATGTTACTATTGTATCGTTAATCAACATGCGATTACAGTACCACAAGATCCAAAAGAATTATTTCAAAATACTCGTAATTTGGCAGCCTTGTATCTTGCTGTTGGCCTAGATCCTAAAAGGTAACTTTTATTTGTTCAATCCGAAGTACCTGAACATGTAAAACTCGGTTGGGTTATGCAATCTATTAGCTATGTAGGCGAATTAGAACGTATGACACAATATAAGGATAAATCTCAAAAGCAAGGTGACTCTATTCCTACAGCGTTGCTTACGTATCCACCATTGATGGCGGCAGATATTTTGTTATATGGTACTAACTATGTTCCAGTAGGTGAGGACCAAAAACAACATCTTGAGTTGACTCGTAATTTGGCAGAGCGTTTTAACCGTAGATTTGGCGAAACTTTCGTAGTACCTGATATCAAGGTAGGCGAAGGTGGTGCCCGCGTTATGAGCTTACAAGAGCCAACTAAGAAAATGAGTAAATCTGATGATAACCAAAATGCTACAATCCGTCTTTTGGATGCACCAGACTTGATCGTGAAAAAAATTGAAACGCGCTCAAACTGACTCTGATAACGCGGTGCGTTACGATAAAGAAAACAAACCTGGCATTTCTAACTTGATGGGCATTTACCGTGCTATCACAAAAGACAGCTATGAAGCTATCGAAGAAATGTATGCTTTGGTAAAGGATATGGCGCATTTAAATCGGATATTGCTGATTTGCTTGTAGCAACACTTGAACCAATTCAACAACGATACAATGAACTCATAACAAGCCCTGAACTAGATGTCATTTTAGATGAAGGTTGCAAAAGCACATGCAAAAGCATCTATGATGTATCGTAAGGTTGAACAAGCGATGGGGCTTTGCCGTAAATAAGTATTTACATACACTTTTGAGGTCAATTATGACAAAACAAGAGGTAAGCGAACGATTTTCGGGTGGCCATGTAAAGCACATGGTCACCACACATAAGGCCGTACAGTGGCTAGGACGGATTCTAGGCATTGTAATTTGTGTTGCCCTCATTAAATGGGCCCCACATGATATAGGTAATCGCATGCTTTGTTATGCATTGGTCGTTTGCTTGTTATGGTGGGTACACGGGCTCGATGTAGTGCTCGTATATATTTGTGAAAAGGCTTTGTCATCAAACAGAGACCGACAAATTTACGTGACTATTTCCGTAGTGCCATTAATTTGGATGATTACTATGTGTATGTTCCTTTTGAAAGCGTAGTTGGGTTTACGCCTGATTGGAAAGAACTACAAGCCGTTAATACTCATGGTGGCATTTATGTAGTACCTTTAGATCTGCAACTTGCACCGTATAAGGATAAAATGCGCCTTCAAGCCGCCATAAAACATTATAGAGATACACATGATATATAATTTTGTAAATTCATTGATTTAACTATTTACAACTTTAACACGCTAAAGTATAATAGGTTCATAAGTTAAAACATGACCTATAACATATTGTGTGGAGGATATTATGAACTGGAAAAAAGATTATGGCTGTAGGTTTGGCTGCAGTTTCTATGATGGCTTTTGTAAGCGGTTGTGGTAGTGATACAAAGAAGGCTGATACTCAATTACCTAAGAAAATTGTTATTGGCCTAGATGATAGCTTCCCACCAATGGGCTTTAAAGATGATAAAGGTGAAATCGTAGGGTTAGATATTGACTTGGCTAAAGAGGCTGCTAAGCGCGCTGGTATGGACGTTGAGTTTAAAGCGATTGACTGGTCCACAAAGAAGCGGAGTTAAAATCTAAGAAAATCGACGTATTGTGGAATGGTTTAACTGTTTCTCCTGAACGTGAGAAAAATATCTTGTTCTCCGATACATATATGAAAGATAAACAATACATCGTTGTTCGTAACGATGATAATGCTATCAAGGGTAAATCTGATCTTTGCTGGCAAGGTTGTAGGTGTGCAACAAGCTAGTACTGGTGAATCTGCATTACAAAACGATCCTAGTGGCAAAACTGTTAAAGAAATTAAATCCTATGCTGATTTCGTAAGTGCATTCATGGATCTTGGCATTGGTCGTGTCGATGCAGTTATCGCTGATGGTGTTATTGCTCGTTACCTCATGACAAAAGAACCTGGCAAATACAAAATTGTAGAAGGCACTGATTACGGCGTAGATAACTTTGCTGTAGGGTTCCGCAAAGATGATACCGTATTACGCGATAAAATCAATAGTATCTTAGCCGAAATGAAAAAAGATGGTACTGCTGATAAAATTGTTGAAAAATGGTTGGGCTCTAGCGCAGATTCAGATAAGAGCGATGCTAAATAGTACGATTCGTGATATACTAATAGTACTGTGGTCAGTATGTACAACTGATAATTAAAGAACGAATGTACACTAGAGAAGAGGCCATGTGCCTCTTCTCTATTCGTGTTTTGAAGGAGTATTTCATGTTAGATTATTTATTGCAGATTATCCCGACCATTGCGGATGGGCTTAAGGTCACCATTGCACTGTTCTGTGTCGTATGGGTACTATCTATACCTGGTGGTATCATATTAGCTTTACTGCGACTATCTAAGCTTCCTGTAGTCGATAAAATTGTTGAAGCCTTTGTATATTTAATGCGTGGTACGCCATTGATGTTACAAATTTTATTCATGTACTTTGCACTGCCAATCATGACGGATGGGGCTATCCAAATGGATGATGCAACGGCTGCTGTGGTTACATTTGTACTCAACTATGCAGCGTACCTTTGTGAAATCTTCCGCGGCGGTATCCAATCGATTCCACGCGGTCAATATGAAAGGGGCAAAGGTTCTTGGTTTTACCTATGGTCAAACGATGCGTACCATTATTTTGCCACAAATGTTTAAACGCGTGTTGCCACCACTTGCTAATGAAACGATTAACTTATTGAAAGATACATCCCTCGTATACGTATTAGCTATGAATGATATTTTGCGTATTACAAAATCTATTGTACAACGTGATTTTGATATTTCTGCGTTCCTTGTGGCCGCTATATTCTATCTAATCTTTACATTTATTTTGACAAATATCTTTAATTATTTAGAAAAACGTTTCTCTGTATATGATGAGTAAGAGGTAATTATGACTTTTGTAAATATGGAACGCATAGAGAAACACTTTAATAATAATGTGGTATTGAAAGATGTTTCCTTGCAAAATGAATAAGGGCGAAATTGTATCTATTATCGGCCCATCTGGCTCCGGTAAGTCTACATTTTTGCGCTGCTTAGGTCAGTTGGAAACGATTGACGGTGGTACTATTACCGTTGATGGTGTAACGTTGGCATCTACAGATGCTAGCGGCGTCGTTACCTACGCTGATAAACATACCATGCATGATCTATTACTTCGCATGGGGATGGTATTCCAATCCTTCAATTTGTTCCCCCATATGACTGTTCTTGAAAATATTATGGTGGCACCGCGTATGGTAAAAGGTATGAAAGATACCGATATTATGCCAATCGCAGAACGCTTACTTAATAAAGTAGGTCTTTGGGATAAACGAGATATGTATCCCTCTAGATTGTCTGGCGGTCAACAACAGCGTGTGGCAATTGCTCGTGCATTAGCCATGAACCCAGAAATTATGCTCTTTGATGAACCAACGTCTGCCCTTGATCCAGAATTGACTGGAGAAGTATTAAAAACGATTAAACAACTAGCCGATGATCGGATGACTATGATTATTGTTACCCATGAAATGAACTTTGCTCGAGAAGTTTCAGATCGTATCATCTTTATGGCAGATGGTATCATTCAAGAAGAAGGGGAACCGGAACAATTGTTTACCAATCCGCAATCTCCTAGAACTAAAGCTTTTTTAGAAAATATGTTATAATCCTTACCACCTATGTAATCATAGGTGGTACCTTCACATATATGAAAGGAACTTTATGAAATTACCTATCGCATTAGTATTAGCTGGATTGTCCATCGTATCTAGCGTTGCTTACGGAGCCTCTCCTGAACATGCTACGCCAAAGTCTATCGTAGCCTCGCAAGCAGATGCTCTTTCCGTATTGCCAGAGCAATATAAATCGTATGCTACTAAGATGAATACGGTTGTAAAGGATACGAAACACGGTTATACTTTCACCATTCCTTGGCGTGTAAATGATGGTGTTATGATTGATATGGATGTACGGAGTGAAAGTGAACATATACAGGGGTATTCCTTTAATTTGTCTGGACCAAATCAAGACGACGCCTATACCGTGTCTTTTACAAAGAGAAATAATACACCGCAAGGCAATGTGTCACAAAAGGTGTGGAATACAACATGGTATGATGTTCCAATTAAGGGTATGACGGATGAAGAATACCTTCGTATTTGGCGTCAACATAGTAATGTATTTGATGCTAACGATATAGTGGGCGGATTCTTCCCTAAAAAGGGTGCACAAGCAGCACGCTGGAGCCGCACGACACCGAAGTCCTATGCAGAGATGACATCTACGGAAAAGGTTCATTCTATTTTTGAAGCTGAATTTATTATGGAAAAAGATCCAACGCATCGCTATAATCTTGTAAGTACGTATCCCCCTATTCAGGCTAAATTTATGGAACAAGGTCTTATGGAAATGACAGTTCCTTCATTTTCTTTGTTAGATACTAAGAAGACTGGCTCTACATTAAATAATGTTAAGAAACTATTGTCAGGTTCCAGTGATATCAATGTAGCAGAAGGTTTGAAATTCGTTAGTCCTAAAGGATTTTCACGCATTAATGACCCTAAAAAGATTACTTTCACAAAGGATAAGATTCGTCTCGACATAGAAAGTTTTTCTGTTCCTGTACAAGCGGTGAGCAGTGCTATGCCTACGATGATGGGCAAGCAGATGCTAGGTGACCAATATGTAAAATCTTTGGTGGATGTAAATAAGGCCACCATTGAACGATATGAAACACATATTATTGATGGTTCCGTTATGTTTTATGTAGCAGGGACAATGAAGAATCCTGAAGTCGCAGATACGAATACGGCGGAAACTGTTACATTCGGAGCTACGATTATTCTTGGAAATAATGGCAATGTCGGTGTAGCTCGCATGATAGCACCAATTAGTACTGTATTGACTACACCTGAACTAATCGATATTTTAGATGGATTTAAGTTAACGAATTCTTTAAATATCAATAATTCGTCTCAAGTTCTTTAATCTGCAAAAAAATGTGCTATAATGTATATAAATCCTAATTGAAAAAGAGGATTTTTCCTAATTCGTCTAGAATATTATAAATAGACTAAACGATTTTTAATCATATCCCTTCATGGGGATTAGAAATAGGAGGGGTTAATATGGTTACCTACAAAACTATTGTCGTACCTACTGATGGTTCTGAAAATGCTAAACGTGCACTAGAACATGCACTTTGCAGTAGCAGATCGTAACAAAGCAGAATTGATTGTTGTTCATGTAGCAAATATTGTATCTGCTATTTCCAACTTTGATCAAACACCAATTTCTGGTGGCTATGTGTCTGAACAAATTGCAGAAGACATGGAAGAAACAGGTAAAGAAATTTTGAACGATGTAGTGAAAGAAATTCCTACAGGTGTTAAAGTTAAATCTGTATTTGAAGTTGGTTCCCCAGGCCCAGCATTGTTAGCTGTTGCTAAAAAATACAATGCTGATCTTATCGTAATGGGTAGCCGTGGTCTTGGACCCTTGAAAGGTTTATTCATGGGTAGTGTAAGTAGCTATGTAACTAGTCATTCCTCTTGCCCAGTATTGGTCGTTAAATAATATCATACAATTTAAAGGCTTTGTCATTGTGTACAAAGCCTTTTTTGTATATAATAGATAGCATAGAGATAGTATTTAAATTTAGATAGATTATTAGTGTTAGTTTAAAAAGAAAGGATCCCTATGATCGACGGGGAACGAATCATTGTTAAAGTTAGCAGAATTGTTTAAGATTCTTTGGCGATCCAACGCGCCTAAAGATTGTTGAGATACTGCTAGAAAATGAGATGTGTGTTAATCATATTGCAGAGACAATGGGCATGGGACAATCTGCTATTTCACATCAGTTGCGAGTATTGCGACAAGCTCGTCTTGTAACATATCGCAAGGAAGGGAAAACTGCATATTATTCTTTAAATGATGATCATGTAGAAGGCCTTGTACGAATGGGTATGGATCACGTATCACATCAATAGAGTACTGTACCTGGTCTATCATATTGCATTATATGAATTAGATACAAGAAAGGGAGCCTCTCGGGGGCTCCTTTTTGATGTATATATTTTTAGTATAATGGAAATATATAATAAGCGAATGTGATAAAGAGTGGCATGGTCACTGCCGATAATATGGTTGTACCCATTACGATTTGCGTAGCGTATTCTGGGTTGTTTTTCATTTCGATAGCGATGAGGGCCATGTTGATAGCCGTTGGTACGCTATAGGTAATGACGATTGTTTGTGCCGCAATTGGATGCATAGGACCATAGAAGGTAATAAATAGTATGGTCATAACAGCGGCTAATAGGGGACTTATGATAAGTCGTAATGCACTGGCTAACATGACGTCAGCTTTAAAGAAATTCAATGGGGTCCGGTTAATTTGTACCCCTAAGGCTATCATGGCTACACCAACGAAGGCGTTAGCAAAGATGTTGAGAGGAGCAAAGAAGAAGAGCCCGTGAAGATCGAATGGCAATAATTGGCATAGTAAGGCTAGTGGAATGGCGTATACCATCGGCATGTGGAATACGACATTTAGTGCATCTTTCGTACTCAATCGACCTGCACCTGCTTGATAGAATCCATAAGTATTGCTTGTAATGGTTTGAATAATCATGATAGATACTACACTCACGAGTCCTAAGTTGGCATAGGGTGTGGCCCCATCGATGACATATGGTACATTAGCAAATACAAAGATGGCAAGGGCAACCCCCATATTACCTACATTATTGAACATGACACAGTTTTTTAATGTTGCGATTTTAGCTACATCGTAGCCCCCCTATGCGCCCAATAATTTCAGAAATAATAGAGTTTAGTATGAGTACACACAGTGCACAGAAAACAATTTCCAATGTACTTGAAGTGAATTTAGCCTCATACATCGCCCTAAATACGAAGGTAGGCAATAATATATAGAAATTAAGTTTGCTCAGTGTATATAAGTCAAGTTTAAATTTTTTATCTAATACAAATCCAACGCCTATAAGCATAAATATAGGAATCATGGAATTCATAAAGATATGGCCTATTAATGTTAATAAATTCATGGTCTCACCTAGAGTTCTATAATATGTATAATTGTGATTACAATCATGGCATACTTCGGTTATAATCAATATACTATGTTATATATCATACATTTCATATATAGCTTATACCTGATTTCTTTATAATAGTATCATACCATAGGATGTAGTGTTGAGGTTTATATTTTTAAGCATTTATATGTATTAATTCCGTACGGAGTAGGAGGTTGTATGAGAAAAATTCTATTAGTTTTAATGAGTATTTGTATGCTCGCCTTTGTAGTAGGCTGTGGTAATGATGCAAGTAAAACTACGGATAGCGCAAAGCCAAGTACGTCTGAAAAGATTACAATTCAAGCGGCTGCTAGCCTTAAGGGGCTCTTACTGAATTAGCAGATGCGTATAAGAAAGAGCATAACTTAGCAGATGATCAAATCACAATTAACTTTGCTGGCTCTGGCACATTGCGTCAACAGATTGAACAAGGTGCACCTGCAAGCTTATTCATTTCTGCAGACGAAAAAATATGAAGATGTTACAAGATAAAGATTTAGTAACAAATGTAAAACCATTTGTAACAAATGAACTCGTTCTTGTAGTTCCTAAGGGACAACCTAAAAATTGAGTTACATCAAATCGCATCTGTAAAACGTATTGTTTTAGGTAATCCAGATACCGTACCCGCTGGTAACTATGGTAAGCAAAGTACTAACAAAATTAGGTGTATGGGATCAAGTAGAACCTAATGTGGTATATGCTAAAGACGTTAAAGCTGTAACGGCTTCCATTAGCCAAGCAGCTGGTGATGCGGGCTTTATCTATAAGACGGATGCTATTGCAGCCGGTGATGCAGTTGAAATTGCTGCAGTAACACCTGCAGATTCTCATGATCCTGTTATATACCCTATCGGTATTATTAAGAAATATGATAATGCTTTGGCTCAAGATTTCTATACATACGTAATGAGCCCAGAGGGCCAAAAAGTATTGAAAATATGGATTCTCTACGTCTAAATAAGAATTTAACGCTAGCTTTTAGGGCTAGCGTTTTTTTATGATACAATAGAGGTATAATTTATTATCCGGCAGAAATTCGGAAAAGAAAGGAGGCCCTGATATGAGTCCATTTTGGTTGTCATTGTGGGTGGCGAGTTTAGCACTAGTTATTGTTATATTGACTGGCTTAGCTGCTTGTTACTGGATGAATCGATGTAAGTGGAGTGGTATCGCTATTCTAGATGCCCTAATAACATTGCCGCTTGTGTTGCCTCCAGTAGTAGTTGGCTTTGCTTTGCTTATGGTATTTACACCGGGCTATGCATTCGGCGCTTGGTTAGAATCACATGGTTTAGGCGTCGTATTTACTGCAGCAGGTGCTGTTGTGGCCTCTTCTGTTATTGCCTTTCCTTTGTTTTATCAAACGGTGCGGTCCGCATTGCAGTCTGTAGACCATAATATGGAGGACGTAGCACGTACATTAGGTGCTTCAGGCTGCGCATATTTTTTACAATCTCTGTACCATTGGCATGGAAGGGGATTTTAACGGGCAGCATATTGGCATTTTGTCGTGCTATGGGTGAGTTCGGTGCTACCATATTAATCGCAGGTAATATTCCTAAAATTACTCGTACCATGCCACTTGCTATCTATTCCTATGTAGAGGCAGGACAGTACATGGATGCCTTTGAACTCGTTATTTACATTTTGTGCTTACATTAGCGCTATTGAGTGGGATTCACATCCTTACAAAAGGATCCTTGTTCCGTAATTTAGGGCGTAATTAGGAGGGACTATGATTACATTTTCTTTTACCATAGCAAGACCTTCTATGATTGTGAAAGCCGATGGTACTTTAGCTTCAGGAATTACGGTGTTAACCGGTTCATCTGGAAGTGGTAAAAGTACGTTTATTAAATGTATTGCAGGATTAGTGAAACCTACAACTGGTATCATTCGATGCGATGAACGAACATGGGTTGACCGAGATCAAAATATATGGGTGCCAGCTCAAGAGCGTCAGGTAGGATATATGCCAACAAGGCAATATCGTATTTCCTCATTTATCCGTGGAACATAATATTACATATAGTAAACGAGGCACACCTGATATGTGTGATTCTCATTATTAAAACGTTTAGGATTAGAAAAATACCGTAACACTAAGGCGGGGCGCTTATCTGGTGGTGAACAACAACGTGTGGCTTTAGGTCGTGCACTCTATTCAAAACCAACTATATTGCTTCTTGATCACCAGAACCTTTATCTGCATTAGATTGGAACCTTCGGAAACAAGTGCGTGAGGATCTTGTTTCCATCATTCGTGAATGGACGTACCTTGCGTATGGGTTACCCATGATGAAAGCGAAGCGTGGTGATGCAGTTGGTGATAGACACTGGAACTGTGAAGACGGACAAATTATTATACCTGAATAGTAAAACACCTTCATAAGCATGATTGCTACTTATGGGAAGGTGAAATTTTTGTTTTAGTGTTGTTGTTTTATTTCGACAGATGAGTTTTCTGTATGACTTATGAAGCCAACGATAGCTGTAACGACAAATGCCATTGTAAAGGCCGGTAATGTAGCACCTATTGTACTTTCACTATGTAACATATAGTGGTATAAACCAACGGATACGGCCCAAATAAGACCTCGTACGAGATAAGCGGATAGTGTTTGTACTTGCTGGCGATTGATAAAGTAGTCCGCCAAAGAATGGCAAATCATCGGCGCAAATACAGAGCCGATGAGGTATAGAAAGTCTGTAATATCGTCCATCGGATATAGGATGGCAGCGATTGTACCAACGATAGTAACTACAACGGCTATGCCTTTACTAGAAGCACTCTTGTAGATAGTCGTACTAGATACGCCTGCAGAGTAAGCGTCCATAAAGGTTGTAGTTACGGTAGAGAAAATAATAACGATGAGGCCTGCAAGACCGAGGCCCGCATTCATCATGATCGTAATGATGGAGTCGCCGCCGCCAAAAAAGATAGCGGCACTAAGACCTAAGGTGTACATAACAATACTTGTTACAGTGTAGACTGTAGCACTTGTAAGTGATGCGGAGAAAGGTTTTTTACTTTCACGGTGTAATCACTGATGAGAGGTAGCCAAGATAGTGGCATGGCGATAGATAATTCAAGAGCAGCGATGAAACTCATGTTTCCACTAGTTAGAATGATACCTTCATTAGGCCATTGTGATATCATGTGAGCGCCCATGTAGAGGGTGAGACCTAACAATAGAACTGATACGATAGCTTGAATATAGCCCGTATTGTGGAGGCCAATGAAAAGCCACAAGATGACAAGCGCGCCAATGGCTATCGTCCAAATTATAGGAGATAGAGGTGCTGGTTTTGTAAGGCTAGCATGGCATCGTAGATCATGATGCTAGTCCAGCCAATAAGTTGAAGCATATTTAAAAGGCAAAGCCTTTAGCCCCTAGTGGGCCAAAGCTGAAGGCAGTAGTATTCATACTGCCTTGCCGCAAACGTCCACCGATGAGGCCAGCCCCAAAGAGCAGTATGCCGCCGATAATATGCCCCAGTATGATGGCATATAGACCTTGGGGTGAGTCCTAAGGGGGCTAGATAGGTTCCTGTCATAATTTCCGCTATAGATAGAGCGGCACCAAACCATATCATGGCGAACTGTGGTTGTGTAATGTGTGTGTCTTTCATACGTCCTCCTTGCCAAGGAGTCATAAAAAAAAGCCGAGTTCATAGGAACTCGGCTATTAATCCTCTATGTTCCCTACGTTGGCATTATCCAAATCAGGTTATGGGTTAAAGCATTAGCTTACTCTCAGCCCACTCATGTGAGCACCCCGTTATGGCTTCATTATAGGCTGTTAAGAGAACCCAGTCAATTATTTTCTTGCATAGATTGTATAATGATGTTATAACTAGAGTATAAAAATATATTGCCACTAGGGGTGCTTTTGCTGAGATTGACCATTCAAAACCCTAGACCTGATCCAGATAATACTGGCGTAGGAAAGTGGAGTGCAACATAATACTAAACTATTACGAGACCATTCCATTGGGAGTGGTCTCATTTTATATGTTGGGGGTATTATGAAATTACATACTGCATTAACAATTGCCGGTACTGATCTAGCGAGGGGGTGGCGCCGGCATTATGGCTGATTTAAAATCTTTTTTCAAAGCCGTAACGTATACGGCATGGCTGTTGTTACGTCTGTGGTAGCCCAAAATACAACGGGTGTTCACCATGTAGAACATCTATCCTTAGAGAGTATAGAAAAACAGTTACACGATGATGTGTCAGATATTATGCCCCAAGCCGTTAAGACTGGGCATGATTGCCTTACCGGAAATGATGGACCTCATTTATCCTTATGTAAGTAAGGATATTTCCGTATGTAATGGACCCAGTTATGATTGCCACAAGCGGTGATCGACTTGTATCGGATGAGGCCGTCGATTTCTTAAAATCTAAACTCATTCCTACGCAACAGTTATCACACCAAATCGCAGTGAGGCAGAGGTCTTAGCCGATATGTCTATCACTTGTGAAAGTGATATCACAACTGCGGCCAATCATTATCTTACAAGACTTAGGTCCTCAAGTGGTCATCATTAAAGGCGGGCACATTGGCGAAGATGCAACAGATTATGCTTTCATTAAAGATGGTAGCGTTCGTACGTGGACAAGCCCCAAATATGATACAGTGCATACTCATGGTACGGGCTGTACCTTCTCAGCGGTTATTACAGCGGAGCTTGCTAAAGGCCGTGATGTAATGGATGCCATCGGTATTGCCAGGACTATATTGCTCTTGCTATTAAGTACAATCCAGCGTTAGGCAATGGGTGTGGCCCAGTTAACCACATGGCCTATGGTTTATTGGCGAATGGAACTGAAACGATGGATGAGCTCTTGAAAAAGATGAGAGGAGATGATGCTATGAACCCATATACATAATCAAATTAAGCCTGAATTCAATATATTATACACATTGCGGAAGAAAAAATCCTCTCGTGATTTGTATTACCAATGATGGTGACGAACCTTTACTGCTAATGGACTACTAGCCATTGGAGCATCGCCTATCATGAGCGAATGTAGTGAAGATTTAAAGGATCTTATTGTGTATGCATCAGCACTGCTCATCAATATTGGGACACTTACACCTGAGAAGGTTGGTTACTATAAAGAGGCTATTAAACTAGCGAAGGAATATGATGTATCAATTATTCTTTTGATCCTGTGGGCTGTCATGCAGGAGCTTACCGATTGTCGGTGGTCTTAGATTTGATTAAGACTGGTTCTATTTCGTTATTACGAGGCAATCAAAGCGAAGTTAAGGCTATTTTATGATGCACTGGGTTCTGATAATAAGGATGAAAACTCTCCGTTAGGTAAGGGCGTTGATGGGGCGCAGGTAGCGGATAGTGCCATTATCGCATATCGTTTAGCGCGTCTTATTAACTGTCCATAGTAGCAACGGCGAAAGAGGATTATGTATCTGATGGAACTCGAGTTTTGCAGTACCCTCATGGTCATTCGATTATGACTGCTGTAACGAGAACAGGCTGTCTCTTGGGGGCCCGTATTAGCAGCCTTTTTGGAATTTTATGATTCCTTTAAGGATAGCCTGTCTACAGGTGAATTTCTTGCCTAATGCATTGGCGTATTATGGTTTAGCTGGTGAAAGTGCTGTTAAGGTAAGTGGAATAAACCAGGTAGCTTTAGCGTAGCCTTTATGGATGCTTTGTATGCTAGATGATGAAGATGCTTGTATCTGAAAATCGTATGCAGTCCGTGGTTGTACCAGATCAATTACAGGTGTATTTCGTGTGTGGTACACAAGATACAGCCAACAAAAAACGGTTGCTCGAAATCGTAGAAGATGCTTGTCGTGGTGGTATAACCTGCTTTCAGTTTAGAGAAAGGGCGATGGTACATTAGAAGGTCAACAGAAGTTAGAACTAGCACAACAGTTACAACATATCTGTGCTAAGTATCATGTACTCTATATTATCAATGATGATGTAGAGCCAGCGGTCGCTGTTAATGCGGATGGTGTTTCACGTAGGGCAAGACGATATGTGCTTAGAAGATGTGCGTAATACGTAGGTCATAGGTGGTGGGGATATCCATCCATTCCATAGAGAACTCCATAAGACAGATGTACTGTATGCTGATTGTGTGAGGCGTAGGTCCTATGTATACAACTAGTAGTAAGCCTGATGCGCAAGAACCATGCTACCCGGAACGTATAGCTGAACTACAGGCACAAGGATTAAACTTACCATGCGTTGGAATTGGAGGTATTACCTTGGACAATACAATGGCAGTACTCCGTGCTTGTGGTGTTGCCGGTGGCTTACTTATGAAGCGGTTCGTAATTTATATCTGCTTAATGCATATATAACTAATGCCAAAAGACGATGCCCGTCATCGTCTTTTTTATTGAGTTGTCTGTACATACAGTTAGGAAGAACTGCACTTTGCAGTATCAAATATCTGTATTTAAATATTGTTTTATCTAAACTTATAGATTAGATGGATTCAACGTGGCGTTGGAAAAGCTTGTGGGTGAGCACATACTGGGCAAACTTTAGGGAGCTTCTTCACCAACGTGGTCTTAACACCAGTTAGCGCAAATCCATGCAACTGGTTGATCGTTGTGGAAACACTTTGTTGCAGAAACACGAGCTGCTAATGCAAGGTAACAGCTTCATGGCGAGCTTCGATTTTACCAACTTCGCGCATTTGAAAGCGGTGGCAGTGAAGCCCTTCTTTTTCTGCTTCGTCAGCGAAATCTTTTGTACATTGTGGTGTGTTCATAGTTTTCACCAGCTGCTGCATCGCGAAGGTTAGCTTCGATGTCGCGGAGATGTCGCCACCATGAAGAGCTTTGAACCAAACTTTAGCATGTGCAGATTCGTTGTGAGCTGTTTCTTCGAAATAATCATCGATTTCGTTCATGCCAGCTTTACGAGCTGCTGCTGCATAATATGTATATTTTTGGAATGCTTGGGATTCACCAGCAAATGCTGTTTGAAGATTTTTCAGTGTTAGAACCTTTTAATTCTGCCATTTTAATACTCTATACTGTACTTGTAAATTTCAAAATTTTTTACCTTAGTTATATATTCATAACC